>Ga0307434_1000972_pt1 | contig 16612 bp, 17 predicted proteins | sample SalMarWE160220MG_FD_202156 | JGI IMG/M metagenome (GOLD analysis project Ga0307434, IMG submission 202156) | Salt marsh sediment microbial communities from the Plum Island Ecosystem LTER, Massachusetts, United States - WE1603-220 | ecosystem: Environmental > Aquatic > Marine > Intertidal zone >... | reverse complement strand
CGTCGTACTCCTGGGCAGTTATCATAGGTTCGTGCGAACCCTTATACCAGTTGCTGCTTCCTTTGGGATATTCAAACCAACCGTAATAAAAGGGATTGGTAAAAATCCTGTAGATACCGCTTCTGGAAAGAGGATTCCCGTGGGCGGTTCTGAAACCCCATTTGTTGTTGGCAGTGTTCAAGATTTTTGGTGGGCTATATCTTTCAGTGAGCATTAGCTCCCACATCTTCTTTACCAAACTGAACCTGTCAGGATCTTTGATAATCTCTGTCTTTCCTTTGCCTTTGGATTTGTCATTTAGATAACCCAATGGAGCCAAGCTGGGAAACTGCCCTTTTTCAGCTTTGGTTTTAAGGCCCCTTTTAACATTCTTGCTCAGATCCAGGATAAACTGGTTGGCCATCCCGAACTCAATATTCATCACCAAGACATTATCCTCAGGATAGTAGCCTCTGTCATAAGTCTGTATGTGCTTAATAATCCCTTGTTGCAGCATCCAGATTATCTGGCCGCCATTGATGGGATTTCGGGCAAGTCGGTCCAGCTTCCAGCAGATGATTCCATCCGCCTTGCCTTGGTTAATCTTTTTAATCATCTCATTAAAAACAGGCCTGCCGGGTGCCTTTGCTGAGTGGGACTCAGTCAGGGTGTCAACCACACGTAAGTTCAACCTTTCAGTAAGGTTTTTTAGTTCGCGCATTTGGGATTCGATGGAGAGGACTTGCCGGTCTTCTGACTCAGAAGATTTGCGGCAGTAAATAAAATATCGGGGCATAGATTTGAAAGCATAGAACCCTGCTGGTAGTTCTGGTAGAGCTTACCAACCAATACCTAAGGCCTTTTTGAATGTCTATATTTGCGCGCGCATTGTAACGCGCCAAAAGATACTGTCAAATAACCAAAAACGGCTTGAACCTAAACTGACTCAGGGTGTTTGTTATTTTTATCTCCTAGATTTCGTTCTCCGGCTTCAGGAATAGGACGGTAGATTATTTTAAACAGCGAAATCAAATTTGCTCCCAGCTCCTGGGCTTCTGGGCCTGAGATTTTCTCTCCAAACTCTTTGTAATAGATCTCCTTAAATTCTTTGATTGCCTCTTTGCTTAACCTCATTCTCCAAGGTTAAGCCAAAGGCTAAAATAAAAAAGAGGGGGATATTTGCCTTTAAGATAATACTACTTGTTTTTTGTGGGTTTAAAAAAGTCGATAGAAAAATCTTGTATAGTTGGTTCAGAGGCTATGGCAAATAAAAAGGTTCAGAAATCGCATCTTTTCTGAACCTTATGCAGACATTTGTTATTATATCATGATTTCCATGGAAGTCAATCCAGTGTAATGGTTCAATAGCTTGGAAACACTTTAGGGTATAATAATATGTATATGTCATATACAAATAACCCTAACCCGGCGTAGCCGGAACCAAAAAGGTTATTGAAATTCTTATTTCTGTATCATAGAATAACACTTTATTTAAACACCCCACAAAGGGGAATATTTGCGTCTGAGTCCAACGTATTCTATCACCTGATAATTTCAGGAGGCTTTAAGCCAAAACCTTTTCAAATGGACTCCATAGTACAGTTTTGTTTTGTTAGCCCCTTCAACCCAGTTTGGGGGATAGGGGGTTTTTCACTCTTATTTCAAAATTTTGTTACCATTTTGCGATCAATTTCATTTGTAAGAGACTAATATGCCTAAAGTACGTCTGTGATCTGACCCCCAAGAACTGTACCAGTATCAATTAGAGAGTATCCGATAAAATAAGTAGGCTTTTAAGGAAAGGATGCTCTTATGAAACGTAAATTACACACACCAGAACAGATAGTCAAAAAGCTAAGACAGGCCGATGCTGCAATAGCTTCGGGCAGTACCGTCGAGCAGGTTTGCAGGCAACTGCAAATCAGCGATGCCACATATTACAACTGGCGAAAGCAGTACGGGCAGATGAAGCTTAATCAGGTTAAACAACTCAAGAGCTTACAGAAGGAAAATGCCCGGCTTAAAAAACTGGTTGCGGATCTGTCTCTTGACAAGGCGATTCTAAAAGAAGCTCTCTCGGAAATTACTGAGCCCCGCAAGGAAGCGAAGGGCAGCAGAACGTATGAAACAGCGAATGGACGTTTCCGAGCGTCGGGCATGCGAAGTTGTCAGTCAGCCCAGAATGACGCAGCGTTATAAAACGAAGCAGCCGGATAAGGATAAGGCTTTGACAGCAGAGATAAACAAACTTGCTAAGAAGCATAAACGGTATGGCTATCGGATGATTACCGCCAAGCTCAGACAAAATGGATGGATTGTCAATCATAAACACCTCCAGCGGATATGGCAAAAAGAGGGCTTACAAGTGCCTTACAGACGTAAATTCAAAAAGGCAAAGGGTACATCAGGTAATAGTTGCGTCGTTAAAAAGGCAGAATATCCCAATCATGTATGGACCTATGATTTTATCAGTGATCAGACCGAAGACGGCGGCAAGCTTTGTATTGGTTCAGCGTGAAACGGACATTCTCCACTTACGGTTAAGAGAATACCTTGCCTTCGGCAAGGAGGTTTTCTTAGGCATAAGGGAGTTCTGGATTACCATTTCAAGAAAGTGTGCTGGGCGGCCAGTTTGAAAACAGCCACCCATACGGTAATCCGTCACACCCGGCCGGCTATCCCTGGCAGGTTGCTCCTCAGCAGAGCCTGCTTCCGTTTCACCGACCAATGGTATTGTTATCATCTCTTCGATTATTGTCAAGTCGCTATTTATCACGATGCTCTGCGTTTCGCTTTGCGTGCTTCTCTGGCCGCGACGAGTTTGGCATCACGATCGGCCAGGATCATTTCGGCTCGACCGTCGAGCTTGTCCCTGGGTGTTATGTAGCCGATCGCGCTGTGCAAACGCCGGGTATTGTAACGGTCCACGAAATCGGCCACGATGTCTCTGGCGTCTTGAAGCGACAACGGAGTCCGCACCCGAATGCACGTACTTTTTATCGTTTTGTGATAGCGTTCCAGTTTTCCGTTGCTCTGAGGGTAGTACGGCGAGGTCTTGACATGCGTCATCCCGCTGATACGGATGAACTCCTTAAAATCTTTCGATATAAACTGCGGGCCATTGTCGGAAATCATCCGTGGTTTGGCATCAGAAAATTTCTCCCGGCCTCGCTGCAAAATGATTTCGACATCAGCTTCCGTCATTGCCTGGCGAATTTCCCAGTGAACAATGTAACGGCTGAAACCATCCAATATGCTGCACAAATAGTAAAATGTGCCGCAAATGTTAATGTACGAAATGTCGATATGCCAGTGCTCATGGGCTCTTAGAGGCTGATGGAAGCCGGTGCCTTTTTTGGACGGCTTGCGATTCCAACGACTCAGCAAAGACGCATTTGTCAATACACGATACACACTGCTGGGACTGACAGCGACAACATCTTCGTCCATCATCATATAGGTCAGTCGGCGATAGCCTTCAAGAGGATGGTCGTGATAATAGTCGATAATCGCCTGCTTTTCCCAGTCAGCCAGCCAGAAGTCACGTGGAATCCAGGCATTGTGTTCGTTGACTTTGCCGTAGCGAGAGGCCCAATCGTAGTATTTGCTGCGATGTATCCCAATCAATCGAATCATTTTCGTTGCCTTGATGCCTGTTTTGTCCGACCAGTAACGGATGTAATCAACCACCTCATCACGCACATCAGGTTCGGTCCAAGAGCTTTTCAAACCTCGCCAAGACTTTTTTTTAGCTGCACGTGGGATGCCATGATCTCGGCGATCACCTCATCTTTGCCGGCCAGCCTGGCCTTTAACTGGGCGTTTTGCCGTTCTAATTTTTTGGCGTGGATGCCCTTGTGTCCATTGCCGGTCTGGTCAAAGGCAGCAGCTCCGTTCTCAAAAAACACTTTCTGCCATCGGTAAAATACGTTGGGGTTAAGCCCGTAACGGTCGCAGATGTCCGAAACCGGCTCTTTTTCGATCAGATGTAGGCGAAGAAGCCTGACTTTTTCCTGGGCAGAGTACTTTTTGCGTTTGTTTGACATGTTCACTTCCTTTCTTTGAACTACATACTAATTCAAATTCAGGAAATGTCCAATTCCGACTGAAGCATTACAGCTTAAGCTTCTGACAGTGCTGGATGAGTATACACGTGAAAGTCCTGCCATTGAGCTGGGCCGATCTATCCGGGCCAGAGATGTGATTGCAGTATTGGAGTATTTGTTCATGGTTCGCGGAGCACCGAAGTTTATACGTAGTGATAACGGGCCTGAGTTTATTGCAGATGCGATTGAGAAATGGCTTAAAGGAAATCAAGTTGAGGCATTGCACATTGCACCCGGCAGTCCTTGGGAGAACGGCTACATTGAGTCGTTCAATGGCAAGCTGCGTGATGATGTTTTGAATTGTGAATTATTTTCTTCGGTGAAGGAGGCAAAGGTTATTGTGGAGAATTGGCGATTGGAATATAATAATCATCGTCCTCACAGCAGCTTGGATTATATGACTCCTGCCGCCTTCGCGGCGAGCCGCAATCCGCCAGGCTCCGCTACGCTCCGCCTGCCGGATTGCAGGATAAAGAACGTGGATAACTCTCTAATCAAGGGTGGTACATAATCCGGGGTCAGATCACTAGTGTGAAAAGAACATTAAAAAGACATAACTGTTCTAGATTCTCTAAATGGAAGAAGTGGCATAAGTATCCTGAGCGTCCTAAACCTGAGAAACCAGGCATTTTAGTTGAAATAGACACTATCTGGGATGGATATCCAGAAGATAGATTATACGTATATACCTTAATAGATGTATGCTCTAGATGGACTCATGCTTATCCTATTGATAGAATAAGCGCTGAAAGAAGCTTTAGGTTCATTAAACAAGCTCAGACAATATCTCCCTTTGAGTTCTTAACTCTACAATCAGATCACGGACCAGAGTTTTCAAAACACTTCACTAAACTATTAACAAATCAAGGATTTAATCATAGACATTCTAGAATCAGAACTCCTTCTGATAATGGACACTTAGAGAGATTCAATAGAACCTTACAAGAAGAGTGTCTTTCTCAAGTACCAAGGAGCTTAAAGAGATGGAAGAAAGAAATACCTGAATATCTTTTATGGTATAATACTGGAAGACCACATATGGCTTTAAATATGAAATCACCTATTGAAGTGTTGCGAAGCTATTGAGCTAATTACAGTCACAAAGACTGAAAAAATGAACTGTCCACCCAGCTACAATCCCTACTACTCTTATCGCACGTCATATTTGTTGAGCATCATGAAGGCCAGCGCATAAAACAACACGTTGAAAAGGGCGAGCAGGATTATATCGAGCTGGCTGGCTTGCAGGGCTTGTGTCAAAGTTGGATAAGTGTACATCATCTCCGGCACCGTAGCATCCCTCGGGTCAAATTCGTTGGGGTACTCGTATTTTTCTCCACCACCCCTTTCACGCCTGACAATGATCTTATCGTACACGGCTTGTTTGACTTGATCCTGATATCTCTGCGCATTCTGTGTGAAATTGTCCGGCTCGGTCACACCTGTGCCCGAAAGCTCCGAGAGAATATAAGTGTAGCTGCTAACCGGGGAAACCCGGGACAGGTTCATTGCGATGGAAGATCGCACGTTCGTTCTACGCTTGTAGTCCTGCTCAAGTCGCCGAAGCGCTGCCGCGAGGCGCTTTTGATATCGCTCGGCAATAGGTGCAAACTCCTGCTCAAACTTGGCGTCAGCTTTCATACCCAGCTCAGTTCGTGGCTGGCTCGTGTACATATCGCTTTCCGGTGCTCCGATTTCATCAAAGCACTTTTTTCTGAACTCCTCCCTCTCCTCAATAAGCTCATAATCGATGTCGTCTGCGATCAGTCTCTTGTTGGTATCAAAAACGTTCGCACCTTCAACGGGATAGAGTACATCGGCGACCATTGGGCTGACTTTTGGTACGGTGATCGCAAGGATTGCCCAGACGAAAAAGGCCAGCACAATAGAGTCCATCGAATTTCTGGTAAACGCGGAGATGCAAAGGCCCAGACTCACCATGCACAGCATGAACAGGAACGTCACCCCCATGATGACAAGGAAAGATGGCCAAACGTTGGATGATATAATCGACACATCTGGCGAGGCATCGAGGATGAGTAAGGCGACCAAAACCGAGATTATGAAGGGGATCGAGAGTGCAATGTAGTTACCCAGCAGCTTAGCCAGGAGAATCCGGCTGCGAGGGACGGAATTAGCGATGATCAGACGTAATGTTCCCCTTTCCCTTTCGCCGGAGAAGGAGTTGAAGGTGAAGATCAGAGCCGCCAGCGATACGATGAACACTACGCTGAAGATAAAATCAACCTTGCCGAACAGAAGAGAGTTGGGATTGTCGATGATTGATTCTTTGGTGGTGCGAAAAAGCCCCGATCTGACCGTCGTGATCTTGTCGGGCATGAAAGGATCGACTCCCGTCGCGAAGATACTCAGGATTGACGGCGGCCTGAAAGCCTGCGCCTCTGTGTGTGGTTCCACGCCTTTGCCATGACGTTGCCGGTATTCCTGGTGTTTTATCTGATAGGCAGACAAACGATGCTCGTAGTCTTTACTGCTGACATACATCCCCAGCGGTATGAGCACAACACATAAAAGCATGGCAATCACAAAACATAAATCAAAGATTGTCGCTGTGATTTCTTTTTTGATCAGAGTTTTAAGCATTTAACTTTCCTGTACACTTCGCACAATCAAATCGCTCCTTATCTAACGTCATATCTATTAAACCTTATCAGAGCTAGCGCACAAAACAGCACATCGAACAGGCACAGCAGAAGGATGTCCGGCCAATGCATCTGAACAGCTTCCGTCAGATTAAGATAGCGATACCTCATGTCCGGAAAAGAAAGGGGATCAAAGCCGTTAAATCCCTCTGCTCGTCTCTGCCGGCCGAACATGTAGAAGACTTTGTCATAAAAGATTTGGTTTATATCTTCCTGAAACATCCGTGCGTTCCTGACGAAGTTGTCCGGCTCGGTAACGCCCGTACCCGAAAGCCCCGATACTACATAGGCATAGCAGCTAACAGGAGATATCCTCGCCAGGTTCATAGCAATAGAAAACTGTATATTTCTGCGGTTTCTATAGTCCTGCTCGATTTTCATGAGTTCACTCGCGATGCGCCTTTGGCATTCGCTGAAAAGATGTTCGATACCTGGCTCATAACTGGCTTCTATCTCTCGACGCTTTTTTCTTAACTTCTTTGCTTGCTCCTGGAAGTCTGCATCCTCCTTAAAGTCCGCCAATGACGGTTCACGGCCTTGAGCCCTTATTCGAGCTACAAGCTCCTTCGAATTATTTTTCTCCATCTCTTCCAAAATGTCAAGTTCTTTGCGCAGTTTAGGGTCGATTGTTTCCTTCTTCACCTGCTCGAACTGTTTCTCAATATCGTCACGAACCATTCTTTTGCGAATGCTGAATACACTCCCTGATTCAACGGGGTAGATGCTCTCTGCGATCATGGGACCCATCCTGGGCACACCAAGTATAAACATGGCCCATATGAAGAACAGCAAAACAATCGAGCCCATCGAGTGTGACGTAAACGTGGATATGCAGACACCCAAACTCACCATGTCAAAAATGAATAGAAGTGTCACCATCACTATAATAAGCAATGCGGGCCAGACCTCCGTTGAGCCGATAGACACAACAGGTGAGGCATCAAGGATGAGCAAGGCGATGGAGACCGAGATCATAAATGGAACCAAAAGGACAATATACCTGCCGACGATTTTGCTCAGAAGAATCCGGCTGCGCGGGATGGAATTCGCAATCATTAGGCGTAATGTCCCCTTTTCTTTTTCGCCGGAGATGGAATTGAAGGTGAATATCAGGGCGGCCAATGAGATAACGAACATCATATTGAAGAGGAAATCCGCCTTTCCGAATAGGAGGGACTGTGGATTGTCGATACTGGCTTCCTTGACTGTGCGGAACAATCCCGACTGTGAAGTAAATACTTTGTCAGATATGAAAGGATCGAGCCCCGAGGCGAAGATACTCAGAACCGACGGCGGTCTGAAGCCCTGGGCCTCCTCCACGCCGGTCAGCGGTGGAGGCGGAGTGCCGTAACGCTGTCTGTACGTTTGAAGTTCTCTTTGATAGCCGGCCAGACGGTGTTCGTAATCTTTCCGGCCGACGTACATCCCCAGCGGAATGAGCACCACGCAGAGAAGCGCCGCAATGGCGAAACGAAGGCCAAGCACCGTCTCTGTAATCTCTTTGCCAACCAGTGCGCCAAACATGCTTCCTCTCCAGTTTCTTACGCTGGGCTGTACGCCTTTGACGCCGTGCACCGAGCATTGTCAACTAAGAGCAAAGCATATCGCATGTGCCAAAACCTGTCAAGACCCAATTTCTTGCCATTTCTTGCCCATGACAGGAATGGGACACAACTGCCCATCCTTTACAGAACTTGCTCCGCAGTCACTGCCATTGTCTTCATGGAAGTACTTTGGGCGGCAATAACCCGTACCTGAAGGCTGTCGCCACTGCCATCATGTAAGGTCAACACGGTATTAAGGATCTTTGGCATCTTCTCCGGATTCAGTGAGACCCTGAGCTCATACTTACTAGGGCCTACTTGAACGACCTGGGCTTCAAGGTACTCCTCTGAGGGTCTGTCCACCTCCACTTTATCCCATCCGGGCTCAAGCACCTCAAGGCCAATGCGCTTAGAAACAACAGCTTCATCCTTGACGACACCGAAAAAGACGTTCTCTGGACGGGCTCGTAGTCCCCGCTCTACCTCAGCCTCTAAACGAGCTGAAAAAGTTGGCCTCGCCTGAACGCCTGTTGTGGCAAATAAATATGCCACTAGTTTTCCTCGGGGCGCATCTTTACTCATTCTGATATCGACTCCAACACTACCATGCTGGTCTGCCTCCTGAACAAATGCAGTAATATACTTCGAACTGCTAAAAAAGCTACACTTCAGATCCGGACCGTTTCCCTTCAGAATCCCCCAGGCAAGCGGAAATGTCTGCCCAGGAACGATCTTTCCGAGTATAATTGTTTTTATAGCATATGGTGCCGAGAAATCTGGTTTCCCTCGGATAACACACTCCGCAATAGGATACACTGGGTCATCTGTTATCAACTTGATCGCTTTCTCAAAAGGTGAGTCGAGACAAAAAACACGAACAACCATGGCTGCTGTGGATTGAGGGTGAATTGTTTTCGGAAATCCGTATGGCAGGAATACACCACAACAGGGACGGACCTCATTGATGATGATGACCCGCCGCCCGGGATTCTCAATAATGATTGCCCTTTCGGTGGCTTCAAAGGGCACGAATTCACCAATATCGCTTTGAAAAACAAGGGGCTTTGAAAAAGACCTTCCACGATTAATCACCAAACCAATTACTCCGGATAACACAGCAACTGCAATCCAGATCCAGCAATATCTCGACACCAGTTTTTTCAATTTGCTGCTGCAATATCTCATTTCTTACCTCCGTATCTATTACTGATCCTACTATTACTTCTTGCTCAGAGAACGCTAAGATACAATAGCTGTCATATCTAAATCATCCTGCTTGGGATAGTATACCACATCTTTCAGTCTCCAGTTGTTGTTCTCTGTGTCAAACCAATAGCGACAAAAGTAGGGTTTTATATTACCCTCGTCGGAGGCAACGTAGACCTCGAGATCGGCCACAAGTACACTAGCCCTGTTCTTCAACTCATCTTCGAAAGATATTGGTGGGGTAGTCTTCCTAAAGTACCCCACTATTTTTCTATTGATGCTCTGAATCGCATCTCCGGGATACAGGAAATTCGCTGTTTCCGTCTCGAATGCCTTAATCCTGGTTCCCTCCGCTACCAAGCCTTGCCAGTGGATATTGGTTTTCTTTTCACTATAGAACCAGACCAACTGCTGCAGAGAATTCATCTCCAGAACATCAAGTCTGTTCTTATCCAGAGCAAGCTTGCGTATCTCCTCTTGCCCGTCTTCATCAAGTGTTTCTTTGGATTCAAATAGGTATCTATAGTAACTCTCCCTGTCGTTATTACCATTACAGAACAGCCACTCGGTCACAGCGATGTGCAAAAGGCCCAACTGGCTCTCCGTAAGCAGATCAATACCTTCCACGGGGATCTCTTGAACAAACATCGCCAATTCCGAGCGGTCATTAAAGTCCATAGATGTATGTCGCGAGTTCCACCTCATATACAGTATGTCCTCAGGGGTTATACCTGTTGCGACACTCAAATTCTTCAGTTCTGTGATCCATTCCACACCATAGTCCAGGCCAGGAGTGGGGGTGCTTTGAAATTCAGGTTGGTGATGATGAGAAGTGTTCTTGCCCACATTCATCACAATGAACGCAAGGTATATGATGATGTAGCAATATGACACTACTAAGATAATAATCTTCAGGTGGTAATTTTTCACAATAACAACTCCTTTATAAGGATAATGTTCGAGCCACAGTGATATGACGCTGTGGCTCGAAAACTTGACGCATGGTCTTAAGGTGCATCAGTAGTGCACCAAAAAATGCGTTTGAAATTATATACTGTCCCTCCTTCGCAACCATGTTGGCTACTGAGACAGGATATGCATTCCCACTGTTCTAATTCTGGGTCCGCAAGGCAGCAACCGTGAGGTTTGCTGCATTTTACAACATTATTCTTTATTGAGCTGCACTGGCCTGCTGTTGTATTAAGGGTATAACCAAAACTCATCCCAGCATACCCCGCTAAGATAATGATTAGCACAGATAACCACGCTCGCGAGTATTTCCTGAATCCGTACATTTTTGTGACTCCTTTCTCATAGTCTGACTGTTCTTTAGATCTTATTGTTGGCTCATTTTCCTCTGTATCGTCACCAATCATCAAGGTACAAAAGCATACTTGTCACCTCCTTTCTGTAATAGTGCTTTTTCAATTTAGTGTATTTTGTACTTCACATTCTTTAGGTAATTCTCTTTCTCCTGACAGTCGTTATATCGAGCAAAGTAACCTCAGCATCTGCCCATGGGAGCTTCCCTCGTTTCATTAGAACGCCCTTGGGGCTTTACCCCAGAGATACCAGCATAATTGTCTCTGATGTCTTCGCATCCCTTCACAAGACCGAATCCCAATCTTTTCCACCAATCTCACACTGCCCAAATTCTGGATTATCTTGAAGCAGTACTCATCCACTCATCATGTCGCGTAATGCCCTGGTGTAATCCTCAACCTTTCCTCGGAGAATATCTGCTGCCTTCTGGTTATTGCGGGCTTGCTCCTGATGGTTCAGGAAGTCAGCAATTTCAATTGCCGCTTGGAATCGTTGCAAGAGGCCGCTCTGTTCCTTAAAGTCATTTCTATGTGCTTCGAACTGCTTCAAATAGTCCTGACAGAAGCTACGGATTTCCGGCATCAACTCTTCATATTTGGTGGCGACCTTCGTAATCTCCCATGCTGTAAAGAGTGAGGGTCTAATGTTGAAGGCCGCCTCGGCATACGCAAGCCCCTGTGCACGTACCTCGACTGTTGTACCGTACTTGAGCAGATGATAGGCAAGATTCCCTTGTATTGAGAGTTCGTTCGGGTAAATCGTACCTCCTGTTGGTATACCACTGAACAGGCTCAGTCCCTGTGGCGTTGAGATATCCACTAACAGCCTGTGCCTGTCGTCGATGAAGACAGTTCGCCAGTCAGGATGAGTTTTCAATGCTATGATGATGCCCCAGTAATCTTGTTCAATTGGCAGCAAAGCCACGCTGGCGCCATGATGTTTAAGCCGCTCATCCATCCAATGTCCTATTTTGTCCCAGTCATTATCATTCGGCTCACGTTTGTGCAGAGCTAACTCACGAGCTACTGGGCCGCAACGCAAGATATCCTCAAAGTCTTTGAAGGCATAATCACTGTAGCTTGCCTGTGCCCTGCCGTCTATGAACACCTGGAGAGGTATTTTTCCTGTGTATGGGCGAGGGTCTTGATTCCACGCGATGAATCCGCCCTCGGTCCAGACGTTGAACATCTTGCCGCAGACTTTGTTCTGTTTGATGAATGTGCAAGCATCGAAAGGCTGTACAAACGAGCTAAGAATACGTTCAAATACGGAGTAGTCCTTGGTAAGATAAGGTCTAGGGGTGATAAAGTATCGATGGAACAGAAACACTGAGGTCATACCAAGACAAATAACAAAAGAAATGGCCCCCCGGCTGACAAAGGAAGCCAGAGTCTGTTGCATGGGCTTCGTCATGAGTGCGCGTCTTCGTAACGAAATCGCCTCAGTGAAAGCCTTATGAATCTGTCCCGTGTATACAGCGAGGAGAGGACATGACACATAGGCTGCCATGGAAATGAAGCGTCTGGAACAAACGGCCATGACCATTGTGAGTACAGCGATGGCCAATAATGGTATGTCCAATCGAGGCGACGTATACTGTTCTTGCTTGGATGAGCTATTCGTCTGTTTCCACAGACGGTATATTATCAATTGTGCAATAATCCAGACGGTGAGCACTACGCACACAATGGCGAGCATCGCGAGAAACGGTCTAACATTCCCAGAGGGAATGTTCCGGTCGAAGACCGGTCTCCATTCGTTTACGCTTCTCCACAAGGAGCCAGCCTCACTCAAGCTAATGGCATATATATGGGTTATATTGGTCAAATGATACGGATTGAACATGATCATTGCGACAATGGCTACAGCGGAACTGCCTAAAACATGGCATAGGGCTTTAGGTCCTAATGAAGTTAAATGTTTCCTGGCAAATGTAAGCACTGTGCCCAGAGCTACGAAGGCAATGAACAACGCCGTCAAGATAAGCTGATTGCCATTGATGCTTGTGAGTTCTTTGATATTAACGAATCCTCCTATACTAGTGTATAGCCGAGTAAAGGCTACAACAAAGACAAGCAACGATGAGAGTACGTGCCAAGTATACAAACCTCCATCATTAAACCTTTGTAATATGACTGCAACCAGCCCACCGGTACCGAGAAAAAGTACAACATACCAAAGCGTTTGCGGACCAATTAGAAAATTCATAGGTAGAAATCGCTGAGTACTAATCCGAGCAGTAAAGGCGCACAAGAAAAGCCAACCCAATGTGGAATAGAGCCACATACACCAGCGTCTGGGCAGTGCTGTAACGAAATACAACACTATAAAGGGCACTAACATGATGAACATGTAAATATAACCACCGTGTAGATTTCCCCAGAGTATAGCCAAGGGGACGATCAACCACACATAAAGGATATTGCGATAGGTCGCTAATACAAGGATAAGCAGAAAGGTTGGTGATAGCAGATTTGAGAAATCTGTTGGTCGTAGACCCGTGAAAGTCACCCCTACGAACATAGCAAAGCAGGTAAACCAAGCTGCCAATGCAGGGTGAACCCCCAATGTTCTTCCAATTCGGTATAGACACACAACTGTGAGCAGGTAGATAGCAAATTTCAAGTATAGAAGAGCATTAAAATAAGGGGCTTGCTCAGAGCCCAGAGCGGTAGTGAGCCAATAGAATAGTACATGACTAAGCCAATTCTGATTGATCCAGCCAGTGGGATGCCAACGTTGCACAATCTCCATGCCGACTTTATCGACAATCCATTGAGCCCATGGGGGCCAAGTCTTGACTTCATGGTCAGTGGGGCCGGCTTCAAGAGAATTGGTGCTAAATGGATCTATTGTGTCAACACCGTGGTGGACGAAATGTCGTCCACAAGCCATAGCTATCCATGTATCGCCAACATCCGTTCTCTGTGAGAAAGCCAAGAAAGCAAAAACGACCATAGCGATCCAACCAGTGATCGTTAACCACAAAACCGGTCTTCCTAACAGTTTCCTAATATGTTGTATTACATGCGCCACACTTTTGTTGATTCGCCTGTGCCATGACTCGCTTTCTATGCCCCTATCACTTACGATGTCCATGTACTTCCCTGGTCTACATGACTCTGCCATTGTTGGTTCCTTCCAACCCACCTTCTATCTCCTCTGCTTGCAATGAATGCCCTCTATTTTCACCTTCTTTGTAGCTACCTCTGTTTTCATAGCAGTTTCATCTATGACGAATTTGTATCGTATATTTTTCGGTAGCCACTGCATCGCTGAGAATCCGTGCAATATCCGGAACCTTCTGGCCGTACACTGCCCGCACGTGGCCATCAACAACTATCATCGCTGCCGGAGTAACCACAAACCATTGCTTGGATTTGTCAAGTTGTCCCCAAATCCACGCCACATCATGTTGTGTTATTACCGTTCTGTATGGAGGCACTTCAACTAGTGCGATGCGCAAAAAATCGCTGCCCTGTAGATCTTCAGCCATACGCTTATACTCGGGAATGACGGTTCGACAATCAGGGCAACCATGATGATAGAGTACAACCAGCCAATTTCCCAATTCGAGTTGATTGGCAATGTCAATGTGATCTAGGATCAGCAGCTCCTTGCCAATCCATGTGTTGGGTTCCAAGACTTCATAGGTGCTGGTTACTTTGGTGGGCTTGACGACAGCCAGTATCGGTGTTGAAACCGTCATTGCCGCGACAATCACAGACACAGTGATCTGAAGTCTTCTGTGAGGAGTAGGGGACACCAGCCTTCTAAGTACAAACGTGAAGTGGGAGTGCCTTGCTCCCGTCATCCCTCCGACGCGATGTAAAGCCCGCCACAATAGTCTTAATGTACGCAAGACTGTGGCGGCAGAGGAACGCAAGTATGCAATGGTGCTTCTCGGTCTGAAAGTAAGTAATGCCACAACGGCAGGTAGGTCAATTACTGCAAGAGTGATCCATGGATTAACGTGAACTTTTCCGAAACACCCACAGGAAGCTGTTCCTGTCAGTGCCTTGTAAAACGTAACACAACAGAACAGACCAAAACACAGAACCGCAACGAACCACGCTATACGCCCAAACAGTTTCGATGACAACCAGATACCCAATGCCAACTCAGATTCTACCTGAAAGATCAAAAAGGGGCGGTAAGACCAGATATTACGGTCCACAACAGGTTCTGTCATTAGTTGGTGACCCTTCAGGAGGGCCGCAACAATGAGTAACACACCCAAAGCCTTGAGAATAATCTCACAAGTTGTGGACCTTAGCATATATGAGCCTTGCTTCTGCTAAAAAATGATTCCCTACGCACCATGACAGAATCCCACTGGAACTGCCGCGGCTTGTACACTCATAATCTCGAAAACAAAGTAGCCTCTAAGCCTCTATGGTATTGAGTGTCAGAAAATAGCAAATATGGACAAAAAAAATCTCAGATTTTTGAGTAGGCTACGTAAGTGCTTTCATGCCAGATAATTAGAGGCGGAGAATATTTTTCACCATCAAGATACAAATCATATACACCTTCATCATATAGTTGCTTCTTTTTTTATAATCTGTTTTAAAACTCTGGTTCCCCTCTGTAGTCGCTTTTTGAAGGCTTCCACAGAACATCCAATTCTTTGGGCAGCTTTTTCTGGAGTAAGACCTTCAAAGAAGTTGAGCTCGACAGCTTTGTATACTTTAGGGGACAATTTGGTCTTTAGCTCACATATCATAATCTCCAACTCTTGTACAAAGAGCATCTGCGCCATATTGTGATCTGGTGTAATACCGGAGCAGCTACTGATCTCCTCAATTGTGTCAATAGGCATCATCTTTTTTTTACTGTTTCGCTTGTGCCGGATATAGTTGCGGATCACGTTTGTGGCAATGCCAAACAGATATCCCCTTGTGATTCCACTGCCGCCTTTACGGACCGCAGCCATGCACAGTATGGCAAATACATCTTGAGTCAAGTCTTCCACATCTACAGCGCTGCTGATATGCGAGGCAATATATCTCTTAATATGCACATAATATTTGTTGTAGTGATTCGCCACGTCCTCTTTGTCTTGATAACTGAGTACCGGTCTTAATATGACCTTTTCTTTATATGTTACTGGTCTTGAATACATACCTGGCATTCCTTCTTCCTGTCGGCTCCGCGCCAACGAAAATCCTCTAAGTAAGCAGCGTTTCAAAATAGGTTTTGTTGATATCAATTGTGTATTTTTTGTAAAAAGATAAATTGGGAGCAGTGGGTAATGTTGGAGTACTAAGAACAGGGACTCAAGGCTACTTTCTCAATGTGCAGATTATCGGGCTTGCTATTGGCGGAATCCACATAGAGTTAGAATTGTACTATCCGCTTGTTAGCAAGATCGGTCATTCCTTTGACTTCTGGTTATGTTTGAGAAAAAGTGCGTTGAGGATTGGAACATTTTCCTGAAGTATTTCAAGACCGAATTGAGCTTCCTAAGATGAGCTCTTGGTCTTTTTTTAGAGTCTATTTTTACCAGATTCCCGACATAATTCGCAATTGTACCAGGCACTGTACGGTTGTTTAACGAGTTAGTTTCTCTACGGAAGGCCGACAGTTCCCCAAAATAGGGTTGGAGCAATAGCTTGGAACATATAAGGTTCATTTCTCGTAAGAAATCTGAATTTTTCAGCGTGAAGCGGATCCTTGCTGCTACCCTTGACTAAACCTCGTGGGCGGAAACCTGCTGATGCTGGATAAAAGGTTTAGGCCCTCATCGTGCAACGCAAGTTGCGGCTTCAAGAGGTCTAACCTCTTATGT
>Ga0307434_1000971_pt1 | contig 16638 bp, 16 predicted proteins | sample SalMarWE160220MG_FD_202156 | JGI IMG/M metagenome (GOLD analysis project Ga0307434, IMG submission 202156) | Salt marsh sediment microbial communities from the Plum Island Ecosystem LTER, Massachusetts, United States - WE1603-220 | ecosystem: Environmental > Aquatic > Marine > Intertidal zone >... | reverse complement strand
AAGATGCTGATATTGTTGTGGTCGCCTATGGCGTGGCAGCCAGGATAGTTCGTGCGGCCGTAACCAGAGCAAGACGCGAAGGGATAAAGGCCGGCTGGATAAGGCCTGTTACACTATGGCCTTTCCCCACCGGGCAGACAAGCAAAGCCGCCAACGAATTCAGGATTTTTCTTGTTGTAGAGTTAAGCTGCGGCCAGATGGTAGAAGACGTTAAACTGGCCGTTGCCGGGAAAGCTCCCGTCCTTTTCTACGGAAGACCCGGCGGCGGAATACCAACCGTCGAGGATGTCCTGGATAAAATCGTACAATTAACGCTCAACCCGGAACATTTGAAAAATAAGGCTAAAATATGAAAACGGTTTTTGAGAGAACACCAACGTTCAAGGATTATCCAACTCACTATTGTCCCGGCTGCGGCCATGGTATTGCACATCGGCTGATAGCCGAGGTAGTCGATGAGCTTGACATTCGCGGCCGAACTATCGGAATCGCCCCGGTAGGCTGCTCGGTCCTGGCGTACGATTATCTGGATGTCGATATGGTCGAAGTTGCACACGGCAGAGCCCCTGCGGTGGCTACCGGTATGAAGAGAACAAATCCGGATAAGATTATTTTCTCATATCAGGGTGACGGTGACCTGGCGGCGATAGGAACGGGCGAGATTATTCACGCTGCGAACAGGGGTGAGCAAATCACCGTTATTTTCATCAATAACGCGGTGTTCGGAATGACCGGCGGACAGATGGCGCCGACGACTATGCTCGGCCAGGTTACTGCCACAACTCAGCGGGGAAGAGACACCGAAGCCGATGGATATCCGTTGAAGGTAGCGGAATTGCTCTCGATTCTGCCGGGCACCGTTTATGTAGAAAGATGTGCTCTGAGCAGTCCGGCCCGAATTCGCCAGGCAAAAAAGGCTGTCAAACACGCATTCGAGCTGCAGGTAGAAGGTGCAAAAGGACTCTCTCTTGTTGAGCTTCTCTCGACCTGCCCGACTTACTGGCGAATGACGCCGGCCGAGGCGATGCAATGGATTGAGACGGAAATGGTGAAAGCTTTTCCGCTCGGTTGTTTGAAAGATAAAAAGTAACACGGACATCTTGTCCATGTTAACACGGGCTGGAAGCCCGTGGTACAATTGGCTGGAAGCCTGTGGTACTTGAGGTGTTGAATAAAATGGCAGATAACGGATTTTATGAAGGGGTCATCATAGCGGGTTTTGGCGGCCAGGGAATTATATTGGCCGGCAAGCTCCTCGCCCAGGCCGCGATGAAGGCCGGCAAAGAGGTAACATATATGCCCGCCTACGGCGCAGAAGTCAGAGGGGGCACTTCAAATTGTACGGTTTTGATTTCCGAAGAACCTATAGCTTCGCCTGTAATCTCCAGGCCCGATTCACTGATTATTATGAACAAGGCTTCACTTGAAAAATTTGCTCCCCGGCTGAAAGAGGGCGGCCTGCTTATTTACAACAGCTCACTGATTGATGGGGCTCCTGACCTTGATAATAAAATTGACATTTTAGCAATACCTGCCGACGATATTGCCGTTGAGCTTGGAAGTCAAAGAAGTGCTAACATGGTCGTCCTCGGCGCATATCTGAAAAAGCGGAAACTCTTCGACATCGATACCGCTGCATCCTGTCTTTGCGACGTGCTCGCAGAGCGATATCACAAGACTATACCGGTCAATACCAAAGCGTTGCTTGCCGGCTTTGAGTTTGAGTAAGGTAACACGGACATCCTGTCCGTGTTAGCACGGGCTGGAAGCCCGTGTTACTTTATAAAGAGAAGACACTATGGAAGGTGACGGAATACAAAAAGATGCTTTGAGACGTGTTTTTGCCCGCCCGAAGCACTCTTTTGGTTTGCGGATGGCACCGCTTATAGACCTTGTCTTTTTGCTGCTGATTTTTTTTCTGGTAGCGGTGAAGTGGCGGCCTCAGGAAGATTTTATTCCACTAAAGTTACCGGCTGCTCAGGCTCAAGTTCCCGGCATAGGACGGCCTGAGCCTCTGCGAATACATATATCTTCGATTGAAGGGGGGTGCCTGGTAAGAATCGGTTTGGACCGAACTGCTCAAATCAACAGCCGGACGATGGAGGGAGACATAGCAAGGTTTATAGAGAAAATCGAACAGGTTTTAGAATCTCAGAAAAGGCTGACATCCGACCCGATAGAGATTATCTGCGAAGGAGATGTGAAATCCGAATTCTGGGTAAGGATATGCAATGTTTTTTACGGTATGAAAATGACCGATATAACATTTCCAATGACAGGATTGCAGGGGCAGGACGAGTGAAAAGCTTGCCGGACAATTGCAAGAAAATCCTGCATTCCAGAGTATATTTTTTGCTCCTATGCTTTTTTTTGCTTGCTACAACTGTCCCGGCGGCAACACAATTACCGGCAGCCGAGGACATCAACAGCCTCTCGGCAAAAAGCCAAAAGACATACGATGATTTTTTACGGCAGAGTCTGGAGCTTCGACTCAAGAATGAGTTTAACATTAAATTTACAGATGGAGCTGACAGAGAAAAGCTTTACAAGCTCGCGAAAACAGCATCAGATGAGCTGGCAGGTATCGAGCAGGAACAAAGAAAGCTGAAGCAAATCATAGAAGACTACGAGGCGGACGACTGGGACGCCAGATACGGGTCAACGGGACTGTGGAAAAAATTATCCTCTTGTCTTTATACAACAGCCTTAAGCAGGGCTGAGACGGATTTCTTTGCGGCAGTATCATCAAATCAAAGGCAAAAAGCCGTCGAGCTGTGCCATAAAATTATCAGCCGACTGAATGCCCTGGAAGAAAGTCATGACAGCGCATTTTCGCACTTTATCAAAGCAAGAATCTATGCATTGCTCTCCAGGGATGATTCGATTTACAAGACGCTGGCAAAAATGGAGCTCGACCGGCTCTCGGAACGCTCTGATATCGAGCAGGCTCTTGCCTTCAGAATAGAAATAGAGCGGGTCAAGTTACTTGCTGATACGGAAATAGAACGCCTTGATATAATTGAAAAGGAGCTCGCCGGCAGTAACTGTGAAAACGACATCGAGCTTGTGCTGTCTTTAGCTTTTCTAAACAGAGGCCTTGGCAGAAACAGTAACTATGAAAAAATTTTAAAACACTGGTCCCAAGCCGGCGATTATGTCGGCTCGCTTCTACTGTCGGTGCTTGTCCCAAAAATAAGGGAGCGGGAAAATTTCAACAAAATTTTGCAGGATATCACTGTTTTTGAGGCGGAGCTTGCCGCAAAATTTATAATGAAAATCAATACTGAGCAGGACGGCAAAGTTCTGCAAAAACTTGCAGCCCTGCAGAAATTTCAAACTCCCCTGATATTATATGTTACTGCAATTAAAACTGCCAAAACAGAGCCGGGTAAGGCCGTCGATTTACTTATTAAGGCAAGTAAATTGCAAAAGCAAAACAAAAGTGACAGCCTTGATATCGAGGATGGACAAATCGCAGAACAGGCGGCTCAATTTGCCTATGCAATGTATATGAAAGGTTCTGTGGATTGTCCGTGCATTCTGGATGCTTTTGAAAATTATAATGAGTTATCAGAAATGGATGGAGAACTCGAGTACTATTATGTTTCCGTTTTCGGTGATTGCAACAGCCCTGAAAAGAGCAGGCAGGTATTGAAAAACCTGGCTAACGAAAATAAAGGGTACTGGTCGGAGCGTGCAAAACTTGATTTGATTCAGCAGGATATAGAAACTTATAAAACCGAGGGCAGAATCATCTCTGACGAGCTGCTCACAAAGCTAAAAATTTTTATCGCGGACTGTAACATTGAAGATAAAGAATTCAAACAGCTAAAGACTGAAACAATTGCTATTTATTGCGGACTGCTTCTTGAGCGAAACGATAAAAACTCAGCTCAGCAGGTTGTGGATATTCTCACAGAAGACAATATTGACGAGCCGGACTTATACGTCTTCAAATCAACCGCCTTACAGAGACTGGGCAATCTGCTTGCGTCAGTCGAGTGTTTGCTTAAAGCCTGTCAGAAAGATAACTGTCGTTATACGTACGAGGCAATGTCACTATTATCGGAAATTATTGGGAATATCGATGCTTTAGCGGTTCAGCAGGACAACTTCCTCCAGGCGGCGGGAAACTGCAGAGAGCTCGCACAAATCTGCTTCGGTTGTCTTAAAGACCTGCAGGCCTGCCTGTTTCTTTCTGAGGTATCTGTTTTTGCTGCAAACAAAAATGATAATGAGCTTGCCGAAATTGAGAAACTGCTTGACAGCCTGACCGCCGAAGCAGGTGAACAAAATATAGACATAATTCGCTGCCGGGCGAGACTATTCACCGAACAACAAAAATATGAAGAGGCCGCGAAATTGTGGTCACAGATTGGCGGCATCAGGCGAGAGCAGGATTTGGATTCAAACGCAAGAAGCTTTCAGTGGTGGCGGGCCAAGTATTATGAGCTTCTTTGCTTTTCAGAATCACCAAAAGCAGATAAACAGCAGGTCCTGCACACTATAGAGGTGCTCGAAAATACTTACAACGACATACCGCTTTTATGGGCTGAAAAATTAAGAACCCTGAAGCAAAAATGCGGTAATGCTTTGTCAGCCCCGGATAAATAGCTTGTATAACATGCCGGCTGTAATTATAATATAAACAGTCTAAAAACCGGTTTGTCAGCAGGAACAAGATAATGGCTAAACGTTCAGGCGAAAAGAATTCAAAAATAATATGCAGTTTTTGCGGCCGCTCTTCGGGCCAGACCGATACCTTCATAGAAGGGCCGAACGATGTCTATATATGCCCTGAGTGCGTCGACCTTTGTTATGATATTATCACCCAGAATAAGAAGCGATTCACAAAAAAGCTTATCAACCTCAAGCAGGTCCCCAAGCCTCGGGAAATTAAGGAATATCTCGACCAGTATGTAATCGGGCAGGAACACGCAAAAAAGTATCTTTCAGTAGCCGTTCACAATCATTATAAAAGGCTGCTGCATCTTGACAGTGACAGCGATATTGAAATCGACAAATCGAACGTTCTCTTAATAGGGCCTACGGGCTCGGGCAAAACGCTTCTTGCGCGCACGCTTGCGCGTATGCTGAAAGTGCCCTTTGCGATTTGCGATGCCACAACTGTCACCGAGGCCGGTTACGTCGGTGAGGACGTCGAAAATTTTCTGCTCAGATTAATACAGTCAGCGGATTTCGATATCGAAGCCGCTCAGCAGGGCATCGTTTACATAGACGAAATAGATAAAATCGGCAAAACGACTCAAAACATCTCGATTACCCGCGATGTCTCAGGAGAGGGTGTTCAGCAGGCCCTGTTAAAAATGCTCGAGGGAACCATCGCCAATGTCCCTCCCCAGGGCGGCAGAAAACACCCCGAGCAGGCCTACATACAAATCGATACGTCGCATATCCTTTTTATCTGCGGAGGAACATTTGTCGGGCTGGAAAATATCGTCAAAAAACGGCTCGGCAGAAAAATGATAGGTTTTGATTCCGAGCTTAGCGGCCGGAAAGACACAAAGAAAGATTACAGCGACATTATATCACAGGTTATACCCGAAGATATTATCGAATATGGAATGATACCGGAAATGGTCGGAAGACTGCCGGTCATCACATCTCTCGGCACGCTTGATGAGAACGCTCTGATAGATATTCTGACAAAGCCGAAAAATGCCCTGATAAAACAATACGAGAAATTCTTTGAAATGGAGGATGCCAGGCTCGAATTCACAGATGACGGCCTGCGCGCTTTAGCACAGAAGGCACTAAAACGCGACACCGGCGCCAGAGCCTTGCGCTCGATTGCCGAACAGCTTATGGTTGATTTAATGTACCTGCTGCCCGAAGAGCCCAAAGGCGCAAAATATATAATTAGCCGTGACATAGTCGAGGGTAAAGCAGACTTGCTTAGTGCAAGAAAAGCTGTAAAAAAAGAGTCGGCATAAGATTCCTGCCGCCTGTGAAGACGAGACTGCCAGGAGCACAAATGTGGCCAAAGCAAAGCGAAACAGAACCATAACTCTCTGCCAAAAGGAAAGGACGCAACTCAAAAAAGAGCTTCTTCATATTCACAAACCAACTACCGTAAGTCTTGTAGAAAATAGAATAATAAACCAGGATATTTTCGAAGCTCTTGACTTCCTGCCCGAAGGTTTCGCGGACTTGCTCATCCTGGACCCTCCTTATAATCTTAATAAAACATTCAACTCGACAAACTTTAAGAAAAAGAGCCCGGAAGAATACGCCGATTGGTTTGAAAATTGCCTCGTTGCAATTCTGCCCAAGCTCAAAAAAACAGCTACAGTATATGTTTGTTGTGACTGGTACTCGGCAACCGCCGTTTATCTGGTACTGCAAAAACATCTGAAAGTAAGAAACAGAATTACCTGGGAGAGGGAAAAAGGAAGAGGTGCAAAAAGAAACTGGAAAAGCGCGTCTGAGGATATCTGGTTCGCTACAGTTTCCAACAGTTACACATTTAACGTGGATGCGATAAAACTTAAGCGAAAAGTCATAGCTCCATACACGGACGAAAAAGGCCGGCCCAAGGATTGGCTGGACGTCCCCGGCGGCCGTTTCAGGCTGACTTATCCATCAAACTTTTGGAATGACTTAACCGTTCCTTTCTGGTCAATGCCTGAAAATACCGAACATCCGACGCAGAAACCGGAAAAACTCCTGGCAAAGCTAATCCTCGCAAGCACAAATGAAAATGGTTTTGTCTTTGACCCCTTTATGGGCTCAGGGACAAGCTGTGTCGCCGCCGGCAAGCTGAATCGTAAATTCGTCGGCGTTGAAATTGAAACCGAGTATTGCCTGCTCGCCGCAAAGCGTCTGAAATCAGCCCAAACCGATAAAAATATTCAGGGCTATTGTGAAGGAGTGTTCTGGGAAAGAAATACTCTGAAACCAAGAAGGTAAAATATAGAATCCTTCTATGACGACTGCACAAAAATATCATTCCGGATTTGGACGCCTTCCTTTCAACACCGCAAGCTGAATATTCTCTGCCCGGCTTTGTGCAATACCTGCCAGTGCGTACTGAGCATCCGCAAAACATACATCTTCGTCGATTCGCAAAATCACAACTCTGTCATCCGATGGAAGATTCAGCAGGTATGAGTCTATCGATTGAGCAATCTCCGCAATCGCCTCGTCGTAACACGGACATCTTGTCCGTGTTAACACGGGCTGGAAGCCCGTGTTACTAAAAGCGGCGATTTTATCCGGGCCGACGGCAAAATCAATCGTTCCCTGCTCGTTTTTCATAACTGTTACCGTTGCCATCTGCTTTTGTGCATCTGATTTCTCTTCGGCGAACTCGCAGTTGTCGGTGACGGAGACCTCAAAGTTTTCAGCCTCGATAAACCGGCAAACTACCAGAAAAAATATCATAAGCAAAAAGACGATGTCTATGACTGCTGTCATATTGAAGCTGTGATTACTGCTGCCGAACCGGCTGTTTTGTTTTCGAAGCATTGAGATTTTTCCCTGCCTTTACAATCGGGCGGTTTGGTCTGTCGGCTTTGTCTTTTTGCTTTCGAACTGCTCGATGCGCGGCTTGATTTGCTCTTTGTTTTTCAGTTTCGCCTCGATTTGTTTTTTCATACATCGTCGTATCTGCGGCATTATATTCTCGGCTTCGAGTACCGCATCGCCGGCCAGCTGCTCAATCCTGTTTCTTATCAGGCCATATATTGCCAGAGCAGGTATTGCAATAAACAGGCCCCAGAACGTTGTTACAAGTGCAACCGAAATTCCGTTTGCCAATTGTGCCGGTGCGGGCTGGCCGCCCGCGCGAACAATAGCATTAAACAATTTAATCATTCCGAAAACCGTCCCGAACAAGCCGACCATCGGGGATACATTGCCAATCAGATTAAGCCATTCGCTTTTGCGAAACAGCTCCGAGGTCTGGTCCTGCAGCGATTCCGCGATAAGGTTTCTCATCCTGAAAAAATCCGCCCCGGATGTTTTCAAAGCTCTCGATACCGCGTTACTGACAAAATCGTCCCTGTCGGCGATTTGCTCATCTAATTTTTCAAGCCCGAACTGCTGAACCGTTTCGATGATTTGCTCATTTATACCATCAGGTAAAAGCCTTCTGCGCCGAATCGTAAGAAGCTGCTCGGCGGCCAGAAAAGCCGTAACAAGGGACATCGGGAAAAGAACAAACCAGACAATAGGGCCGCCGCTTACGACGAACTGCTTAAGAAAGGTCTCTGTATCCGCAGAGCCTGCATCATTGGTTCTCAGTTGACTGCGAATTGCAATTACAAAAGCCAATATACAGCCGAATACAACCAACAGCAAAGCTGCTTTCGACAAATGTCCCCTGCGTTCCATAGTTTCCTTTCTTCTTTTGGCCGTGTTACCTTTCTTCAGGATTTTCTTCGTATTCATCCGTAATTAAGATGGACCGGCCGCCGCTTTCCTGGGCTATTGCCTCGAGCACTCTGCGGTCCTGCTCCTGCGGCCAGAAACCTATAGTATTAAACTGTATCGATGGAGCGTTATTTTTCAGGTAATTTGTTATCTGCTGTTCGGATAAATCACTGTTATCGTCTGCAAGCTCAAAACCGTCCGTCAGGAAATAAATCAGCGAAGGGGGTAAACCCGCGACATCACGGATTTGAATTGCCGCCCTCAGAGCCGAGAATGCATCAGCTTTACCGGCTGGCTGAACCGAATCGATGAATTTTAAGGCTGATGATTTATTTTTATAGCTCGCGCGAACAAGCTTTCCATCACCGAATTTAAAAATTTTATCATTGCCGAAAAAAATAATGCAAAAGTACCGGTCCTGCTCCAGGTTTTCGATCGATTGCTTCAGTTGCTGCTGCACCCAGCCGAACATCCCGCTCATACTGCCGGAACAATCGACAAGATAGCAGAGCCTACGGTCCTGCAGTACTTGCCGGCTTCCAAAAAAATCGCTCTTACGGCTAAAGATGGAATTGCTCAAAGGGATAAAACTTTTTGCAGAGGCCAAAGTCCCGGGAAAATCGTTAAAATCCGCATTTGCATTCCTGACCTGGGTAAAAATCTGACCCGAACTTATCTGCTGGCTCTTTTCACCTTCAAATTCTTCGAACGCCGGCGCTTTTATCTTCGGTTTCGGACCTTCGGGAGCTGTGTGAAGAATTCTTCCGGCCTGCTGTCCTAAGGACTCCTTACGGAGTATTTTAGCCGTTGGAACAGTGCTTTGTACTTTTTCAGCGCCGGACGGAGAGAATTGAATAATTGCTAACACACCGAGCACGATTAAATGGATTGCTGCCGAAATTATCCAGGCCCAAAACGTTATACTCCCTTTTCGTCTCACTTGAACCATCCTTTGGCTATAACACGGATACCTTGTCCGTACCACGGCCATCCTGGCCGTGGTAACACGGGCTTCCAGCCCGTGTTACTTAAAATCCTTTTTTTAATCCACCACCTTCACCCTGGAATCAACAGGCACAAGTAAATCATAGACAAATATTACATCGCCGTTATGCAATCGAACACATCCTCGTGAGCTTGCCTCACCGATTGTCTCCGGGTCCTTTGTGCCGTGAATACCAATACCGTCCCTGCCTTTTGTATTCTCATCGATGCCTTCAAGGCTTATCCACCTCGAGCCCAGAGCATAGTCGGGGTCTCCGGGATGGAGAATTTTGCCGGTCACCGGATGTTTCCAGGGCGGCTCTATAAGTTTTCCACCTTTTCTTACCCGCCAGAGACCTGTGGGAGTTTCCAGTCCCGGCTGGCCAATGCCGACCTTAAAACTTCTAACGAAAGTATTTTGAAGGTAGATATCCATCGTAAAAGCCGACAGGTGCACCATTGCGTGGAACGGCCCGTTGACAACCTTTATCGTCTGGCCGGCCTGAAGAGTCTCTGCGCGCGGAATACTATTAATCCGCATAAGCACTTCATACGGTACCTTATATTTACCCGCTATATCGGAAAGGATTTCTCCGGGCCTGACTGTATAGGTACTGCACAGGGGGTCCGGCGGAAAGATTTTCCTGCTGAACAGCCACTCGTTCGCAAGCGCGGAAAGCTGCTCTTTGACAATTTTTTGCTGCTTGGCGCTCATAGTAAAGGCCAGTGCCTCATTCAGCTTGTTGCGGGCCTCGATAATCCTGGCAGGTTTTGCACTGATGCACTCGGCAGCTTCATTGATAAGCCCGGCTGCCTGCGGGTCAGTCTCTATGGCCGGCTCCGGTATTGTTACAAGATTAGGCTCCTTCTCAACAGGCATCGATTCCGGTTCAGTTTCTTCAATTTCTTCCACAAGCTCATTATCAATTTCTAGCGGCGGCTCTTCAGCTTGTTGAGTTAAGTCTATCTCTGTATCGGAAGGTGTTTGTTTTTTGAACGGGTTAATGTCAAAAACAACCGCAATCACCGCCCCTGCAATAATGACTGCAAGGACAACATAAGGCCAAAAACCTTTCCGACTTTTTTTTCTTGCGTATGGACCTAAAGGATAACGAGCCATCATAAATCTCCTTAACTGTAACACGGCCATCTTGGCCGTGTTAACACGGGCTGGAAGCCCGTGTTACTTAAAGTATATTATCTGCTCATCCGTCACGAGAAAATCTATTGGTATATCCGTCACAGTAGCGGGAACCAAATCATCTTCCAAGACCTGTTCTGCAAAACCGAACCCGCATTTCTTTGCCCTTAATTTTTGTTCAGCGAAGAACCTGTCGTAGAAACCGCCGCTTCTGCCTATCCTGTGCCCGGCCCGGTCAAAGCCGAGTGCGGGCGTGACAACAAGGTCTATCAGCTCAAGCGGAACCGACTCGTCCGTTAACGGATTCCTCAGACCCCCGATTTCGGTCGAGAAACCGTCATTGAAAGAATTTATCTTCACCGGTATCATATATTTCTCTTCCCAGTACACTTTAGGGACGGTTATCGTTTTACCCTCCCGCCAGCCGTACTCTATAGCCTGGGTTGTATCTATCTCTTCAGGCAGCGATAAGAAAATCATAATCACCGAGGCGCTGCGGAACTGAGGTGTAGAAATCAGGTTTTGACAGGCCTTTTTGCTCTTCTCTGCTCTTTGCTCTTCGGTGATTTGCTCAAGGCAGTTTCTTAACTTCTGACGCAATAAATCCTTGACCATTTTTAACACCTTCAACCTGTGAGATGTGAAATTATCTCACGGGTTAAACACGGCCATCCTGACCGTGTTACGTTATTTTTTTCCCTGTTTTTCCACACTACTTTGTATCAATCTTTGCAGCTTTTGTAAATAACACTTAATATTTTTTTCATAGCCTGCATTTTTAGGAACATAGTAATTTTTCCTGGATTCGGCAGGCAGGTATTCCTGTACCACAAAACCTTCTTCGAAATTATGCGGATATTTGTAATCAGCTCCGTAACCTGCTTTTTTAGCGGCGGGGTAATGGCTGTCTTTCAAATGCTTCGGTACGGCAATAGTAGGTTTGGTTTTAACATCAGATACAGCCTGCCATACAGCGTTGGCGGAAGCATTCGATTTCGGTGCACAGGCCACATAAATAGCAGCCTGCGCCAGCGCTAATTGAGCTTCCGGCAGTCCCACAAACTCCGATAACTGGACAGCCGCAGCCGCGAGAACAGTCGCCATCGGGTCAGCGTTTCCAACGTCCTCGGTCGCACATATCGCTATCCGCCTCGCAATAAACCGTATGTCCTCGCCTCCCGTTATCATCCGCGCCAGCCAGTAAACCGTCGCATCAGGGTCACTGCCTCGCATACTTTTCTGCAAAGCACTTGCCAGGTCGTAGTGCGTATCACCTGTCCCGTTATAGACTATGGTTTTCTGCTGTATCGAGTCTTTGGCGGTTGCTATATCGAATTTGTTTTTTTTACCTTTCGATGCCTGTGATAAAACACCTATTTCAAGAGCTGTAAGAGCTTTTCTCGCATCGCCGTCACTTGAGACCGCAAGAAACTTTAACGCCTTTTCTTCTGCCTGAATATTGTATTTGCCGAGTCCGCGCTCTAAATCACTTATAGCCGTCTTCAATAATGTCATTATATCGGCCTCGGTCAATGGCTCGAAGTGGAAGACGGTACTGCGGGAAATCAGAGGTGAGTTGACCGCGAAAAACGGATTCTCAGTCGTCGCACCTATAAATATTAAAACACCCGATTCCACGTCATCGAGAAGGACGTCCTGCTGAGCGCGATTGAAACGGTGTATCTCATCGATAAAAAGCACGGTTCGGCCTTTGCTGACGGCGAGCCTGTCTTTTGCTGAGGCTATAATCCGGCGTATATCGTTAACACTGGCCGCCGGGGCACTTAGGTAATGAAATTCGGCATTTGTATAATTGGAAATCACGACCGCGAGCGAGGTTTTTCCGATTCCGGGAGGCCCGTAAAAAATCAGGCTGCTGAGCCTGTCAGCCTCGAGCATCCTTCTTAGAAGCTTTCCGGGGCCGAGGAAATGTTCCTGGCCGACGAACTCCTGAAGGGTTCTCGGCCTCATTCGAACCGCCAGCGGCGCCGCAGAGGCAATATTGGCATCTTCAGACCGGCTGAACAATGTTTTACTGTTTTTACCCTCAACCATTATCAGGCTATTATAATTGAAAACTTCAGGAATGTCGATTGTTCCTGACCTGTCCGGTTACGTGTTATCACCCGCGGCCTCGCCGCGAGGCGGGCGGGCTTCAAGCCCGTAATACGTTCACAGAGCAGGCTGTATCTATCAAGGCTTTTTTGGCTTTGCTGTCCGGCAAATCTGTTATTGATTCGACCGCATTATCAACGAATGTCTGAATTTGTTCACGGACATATTCCGTCCCGCCGCAGGACTCAAAAAACTCCTTAATTTTCCTTGAATCGCTTTTTTCGGCATTTAATTGCCTTATAAATTCGGTTTTTTTCTTCTCATCCAACCGGCTCAACATAAAAATGAGCGGCAGCGTCGGTTTGTTTTTATCGACATCACTGCCCAGGGTTTTGCCGCTTTTATTTTCGTCGCCTGCGATATCAACTAAATCGTCCGCAATTTGAAAGGCGATACCGAAATTTAGTCCATAATCGCTCAATGACTGAATTTGTCTTTTCTCTGCTCCGGATAGATAAGCGCCGAGGCGGCAGCAGGTACTGAAAAGGGCTGCGGTTTTTTCAGTGATTATTTCAATATATTCTGCCTGGCTTAAATTCCAGTCGCGTTTATGAATCGTCTGCCTGAGCTCGCCCTCACAGATGCGAGCAGCAGTTGCGGATATCATTTTTATAATTTCAGATTCAAGAGAAGTACACATCTTAAAAACACGGCTTAGCAAAATGTCACCCAGGAGAATGGCGGCTTCATTGCCGTAAATGCGGTTTACCGTTGCCTCGCCACGACGAATTTGCCCTTCGTCTATAACATCGTCATGCAATAACGTCGCGTTATGGAGTAATTCCATAACAGCCGCTGTTTGTATATGCTTATCGGTAATCTCGCCGCAGCAGGCTCCGCAAAGCAGCAGAAGTGCCGGCCGAATCATCTTGCCGCTGCGGACATTAAAGCTCCTGACCAGCTTCACCAACGATTCATCCTGACAAAGCGTATCGGTCTGCTCAAAGATTATACCCCTGACCTGCTCTAACTGAACCTCTAAAGGTTTTAAGATTTTCAAAATGTCGGTTTTCATAGCTATTAGTATAGTTTTTTGGCCAAAAATCGGCTCAAACTCACTTCCTAAATATTGATCAAAAATTGTAGTCTATAATATTTTGTTTGTTTTGTAATGGAAAAAAGAAATGTAATATCTAAAGAATTTAAAGCCAATGAGGGACAGCCATGAAGAGAGATTCTAACCACTAAATTTGTTTAAAATTTACGACGAAAAACCATATCAAAACGTTTTTATTGCCTCCTAACTGAAATCGGGAAAGAAAATCAGTATTGTTCTATCGCTTAGTAGTTAGAATATAATGGGGTGGCTTGGGGGCATCGGCAGTAAAACCAAAACTTCGCAAAATCTCAGCCCTTCGCTCAAATACCTTGTCTACACGTTTTTCTGCTCGAACTGATTTTGAAGAAGATTTCTTTTTTCTTCTCATGTTTTTTCCTTCCTCAGATTCTATACTCCATTGCCATATCCTTCTGAGTATTATAATGAATAATCCCCTGAATAATATTCTTAAGGACAGTTTGTAAAAACTTATCCAGTTTCCTTCCCTTATTATAATCAGCGGGAGCAATATAGTCAACCCTCGCGTTTTTAAATAACCTCTTACATACAGCTAAACCTTTTCTGCTATGAGGTTTATATACAGCAATAGCAGACCCGCCGTTTTTCTTGGTTACCGTCATGCAAGGTACATCAGTCATCCCATCACCCACATAGATAATGTTGGAAAACGGAATTGGTCTTTCCTTTTCTAACATAAATTCGTTAATACTCTCTTCCAATCTCTCCTTTCCCTTGTTAATCCGAAACAGAAACTGTGTTTTAACTGTATCAGTAACCACAAGCTTGGGATACTTCGGCGCATTATATTGGTCGTAATAATACTCAGAAGCAAAAATATTGAAGAACTCACTTTTTATTTTAGTTTTGTCTATAATCTCTTTGAGGCCCGATGATAAGATATAATGACGCAATTTTATTTTACCTTTTGATTCAGATTTCACAAATTTATTGATTCGCTTGAAGTATTTTTCTACGCCAGGAAAAAATTCTATCTTTGAGGCCATTCTGCCTAAATCAGTTTTGCTAATCCTTGCATTGGCCGCGTTTGCTTTTTCCAGCATTAACATCATGTAGGTAATTATCTCTTCACCTTTGATTTCCGCATTCTTTTTTTTAACTTCCTCCCAAAATTTTGAAGGTTTAATAAACTGTGGAAAAACAGTATATTCCTGCATTGGCTGTGGACTTAAAGTTCCGTCAAAATCATAAACTATTGCTATGATATTTCGCTTCATTATAAGTGTACGATACTTAATATATCCTTCAGCGTCAACGCCATAAATTCTATTTCTAATATTGATCTGAAAAATAGCTAAAATAATAGATTTCGATCAAAAAACGGCCGACCAAAACCATATCAATAAATACTATTACATTACTTCGAATATTTATGTGAGGCTTACTTTATCGGTTTTTGAGGCATAACTTCTTTGATTGCACGTACGTTTTTCTGGTTTTAAGCGCGGAACCTGTTAGTTCCCAGGATTATAAAAACGTCGGCAATTATTTACCGTGGGCATACTCGTAGAATTTTTCTCTCAGCCGCTTCGTTAAGGGACCGGGCCTGCCGTCACCGATTACTCTGCCGTCGATATCGACAACGCCTATTACCTCGGCTGCCGTACCGGTAAGAAACAGTTCGTCACAAACGTACAGGTCAAATCTTGTCAGGTTCTTCTCGATTACTTTTATGCCCTCTTTTTCTGCGAGGCCGATAACGACCTGTCGGGTGATACCGACCAGCGAGCCGGCCTGTACGGGCGGAGTATAAATTACACCATCTCTTACGATGAAAACATTATCACCTGTCGCTTCCGCAACGTAGCCAAGATGGTTATACATAATGGCTTCGGGGACATTTCTGTCCAGAGCCTCTATCTTGGCCAGGATATTATTAAGATAGTTCAGGCTTTTAACCTGCGGCGGCACAGAGAGCGGATGATTACGAATCGTAGCTGCGCTAATTACCTTCAAGCCTTTCTCATAAAGCTCTTCCGGATAAAGCTGAATACTATCGACTATAATAAAAACCTGAGGCTTTTTGCAGACAAAAGGATTCAGCCCCAGCGTTCCAACGCCCCGCGTAACAACCAGTCTTATATAGCCGTTGACGATGTTATTGGCTTCGACTGTTTTTTGTGTAGCGTCGGCCAGCTTCTCACGTTCCATCGGCATTGTCAACCTAATCGCCTTTGCGGAGTTGTACAGCCTGTCGAGATGAGCCTCGAATTCGAAAATTTTACCGCCGTAAATCCTGATACCTTCAAATACGCCGTCACCGTAAAGAAGACCATGGTCAAAAACGGAAATCTTTGCCTCTTTCTCATCTACAAGTCTGTCATTAAGCCAAATTTTCATTTGTAACAATTCCTCGAATCTTTCAATCAAAAAATATAGTAACACGGGCTTAAAGCCCGTGTTATCACGGCCAAGATGGCCGTGCTACCTTTTGCTTTTTTAGCCCTTTACACTCGTTATTTTGCCCTCAGCCAGCCTGACAACCCTGTTAGCTCTTTCGGCAATTCTCTGGTCGTGGGTTACCATAATGATCGTCTGTCCGGCCTTATTTATCTCATCAAAGACCCGCAGTATATCATTTCCTGTGTGCTGGTCAAGATTTCCCGTCGGCTCATCGGCTAAAAGAACTTCCGGCTCATTCATTAATGCCCTGGCGATTGCGACTCTCTGCCTTTCTCCTCCGGATAATTGATACGGCTTATGCCTGAGCCTTTCGGCCAAACCAAGCCTCTCGAGCAGGGTCCTCGCTCTTTTTTTAGCCCTGCCTCTTATTCCAAGCCATCCGATAACGCTCGAGCCCGCCATTGCAGGTAAATAAACGTTTTCAAGTACATTCAATTCATCAAACAAATGATAAAACTGGAATACAAATCCGACATCTCTGTTCCGAAACCTGTTAAGCTGCCCTGAGCTGAATCGGCTTACA
>Ga0307434_1000970_pt1 | contig 16643 bp, 11 predicted proteins | sample SalMarWE160220MG_FD_202156 | JGI IMG/M metagenome (GOLD analysis project Ga0307434, IMG submission 202156) | Salt marsh sediment microbial communities from the Plum Island Ecosystem LTER, Massachusetts, United States - WE1603-220 | ecosystem: Environmental > Aquatic > Marine > Intertidal zone >... | reverse complement strand
CGACGAGACGGGCAGGCAGGAGGCGGTGGCGTCCTATGCCGAACTGCTCGCCAAACCGGGCGTGCAGGGGACGGACGCCTGGGAGAAGGCCAAGCGGGCCAACCCCGACCTGACTGACGACCTCAAGGTGCATAAGCCTTACATTGATGCGATCACGTACGATTCGCCGTTCGCGTCCGGGGCGCGCATGAGCCGCGTCCCCGAGGTGATCGACTGCTGGTTCGACAGCGGGTGCATGCCGTTCGCCCAGTGGGGGTACCCGCATCAGAACGCTGAGCTGTTCAGGGACCGTTTCCCCGCCGACTTCATCAGCGAGGCGATCGACCAGACGCGGGGGTGGTTCTATACGCTGCTGGCGATCAGCACGATGCTGTTCAGCGATCGCGGCCCCGCGGGCCAAGGAGCCGCGGGCCAAAGAGCCGCGGGCTTCAGCCCGCGCGGCGCCCAGATCCCGAGCAGCGCCGGGACGGCCCGTCCAGGTGAGGCTGCGCAGGCTGAAGCCTGCGGCTCTTCGGATAGCACGTTCAGCGAGCAGTTCCCCCATCCATACCGCAACTGCATCGTGCTCGGCCTGGTCGCCGGCGAGGACGGCCGGAAGCTCTCCAAGAGCAAACGCAACTACAAGGAGCCGAGCTATATCTTCGAGCGCGAGGGCGCCGACGCCATGCGCTGGTCGATGCTCAGCAGCCAGGCGCCCTGGACCGGTGCCCGGTTCAAGGAGGGAACCATCGCCACCGACCAGCGCGAGTTCCTCATCAAGCTGTACAACGTGTACAGCTTCTTCGTGATTTATGCCAACATCGACAAGTGGTCGCCGACCGCCGCGGACAGCACGCCCTGCGAGCCGAGCGAACTCGACCGGTGGATCATCACCGAACTCAACCAGACCATCGCCGACCTCCGGGCGGCAATGGATCGGTACGAGAACTATCCCGCCTGCCGGCGACTCGTTGAGTTTGTGGATGGGCTAAGCAACTGGTACGTCCGCCGGTCGCGAGACCGGTTCTGGCGATCGGGCATGGACGCGGACAAAAACGCCGCCTATCAGACACTCTGGTCGTGTCTGAGCACGCTTTCCAGGTTGATCGCTCCGTTTACGCCGTTCTTCGCCGAGACGCTCTACCAGAATCTCGCGCGGTCCCAACTCGCCGCCGTGCCCGAAAGCGTTCATCTTTGTGACTACCCGGCCGTCGATGCGTCGAGGATCGACCGCACGCTTGCCGGGGAAATGGCGATTGTCCGCGAGATTGCCTCGCTCGGCCGGGCGGCGCGGATGGACGCCAAGGTCAAGGTCCGTCAACCGCTGGCGGTGGTGGAGATCGTGCTGGCGGACCCGTCGCATCGGGCGTGGCTCGAAAGCCATTTGCCCCTGATCGCCGACGAACTGAACGTCAAGAGAGTCGAGTTCGCCTCCGACGCCGGCAAGTACGTGACCTGCGAGATCAAACCGAACTTCAAGTCGATCGGTCCGAAGTTCGGCAAACTCGCGCCGCAGATCAAGAAGGGCCTTGCCGCCGCGGATGCGGCCGACCTCCGCCGTCAGCTCACCGAGCAGGGCAAGGCCCGTTTGACCGTCAGTGGCGAGACCGTGGAGTTGACACCGGACGACGTGCGGATAGCGCTGAAGGCACGCCCGGGCTGGGCAGCCGCCCAGGGCCGTCAGGCGGTCGTGGTGCTCAGCACGGACATCAGCAATAAACTCAAAGCCGAGGGGTTGGCCCGTGAGCTTATCCATCTCATACAATCAGGTCGCAGAGACAAGCAGTTGAATTACGAGGAACGTATCCGCATACGGGTCCAGGCAGAGGGTCCACTCGCGCAGGCGATTGAACGACACAGTCAGTACATCCGCACTGAGACGCTTGCAACTGACCTGACCCAAGAAGAAGACCTGCCCGATGCTGAATACCAGTGGACGATCGATGGAATGGGCTGCCAAATGTCGATCGAAGTCGCGGGATCATCCCCACTCGGCTCCGACGCCACCCGGTGAGACCGTTGTTCCTCGCGCAGGCGCGCGTAGTATATGTATTGCCTTGGGAAAGATGTTGACGATTACCGATGCTCTCACCCCTGTTGAGACCGAGCAGCCGACGGATGACGAGCCAAGAAAGACAACTGCGAATTGGTGTGCTCCTTTCCGGTGGCGGACGAACCCTCCAAAATCTCGTGGATGTCATCCGTCGCGGCGAACTCGACGCCGAAATCGCCGTCGTTATCTCCTCATTGTCGAAGGTCAAAGGCGTCGAGCGGGCGAGGGCGGCGGGCTTGCCCGTTGTCATCATTCGCAAGAAGGATCACCCCGGCGTGGATGATTTCAGTCGGCTCATCGTGGAAACGTTCGAGGCCCACGACGTCCAGCTTGCCTGCCAAGCGGGTTGGATGTGTTACTGGTGCTTGCCCGAGCGTTGGATAGGGCGGGTGATGAACATTCACCCGGCCCTGCTGCCGAAGTTCAGCGGGAAGGGTTACTATGGCCACCACGTGCACGAGGCGGTGCTGGCCGCGGGTGAGAAAGAAAGTGGCTGCACCGTGCATTTCGCCAACAACGAGTACGACGCCGGCCCGATCATCCTGCAACGGAAGGTGCCCGTTTTGCCCGACGACACGCCGGACACGCTCGCGGCCCGTGTCTTCGAGCAGGAGTGCATCGCCTATCCGCAGGCGATCCGCCAGTTTGCACGCCGTCAGTCCGTTCGACGATGAACGCGCGTGCGCGTGAGACTACCGCGCGCTTGCAGTCACCATTCCGGCTCAGAATCCTGAACGAGCGAACACCTGGACCCAGTACCGGACCCCGGTAGGTGCGGCATAGTGCCCCATTCCGACGAGCGTGGGTGTGTCGTGGAGCATGTTGGCGTTGTGGCCGGGACTGTTCTCCCAGCCGGTTTGCACCTCTGTGACAGACCGCTGTCCCGAGGCGATGTTCTCAGCCACAAAGGTCAGTTCGCAGAAACCGGCCTGGAGGGCTCGATCCATTGGCCCTTCCCCGTCCGGGTTTTCGTGATTGAAGAAGTTCCGAACGTACATGTCCCGGGCGTGGGCGTTGGCGGCCGCCTCCAGCGTGTCGGAGTAGGCCAGCGCGGTCCGTCCCTGCTGGAGGCGGTAGAAGTTCAATGCCTGGTACATTTCGCTCCGGACGGCGCCGTCGGGCGATCCGACCGGTTCGCAGCCGATAGTCGCCACCCCGCCATCGCTGCCCGCAGACGAAGACTCACCCGTCGATCCGCCCGGATCATCGGCAGGCCAGTCAGAGCCGGAATCGCCACCCGGGAATTCAAACGCCGGCGGCGTGCCGATCGGTACGATGGGCGATGATAGTCCGCAGCCCGCGATCCAAAGCAGTGCGCAGACACCCAGACCGACCGTGAATGTGCCGAGTTGTCTGTTCGGCATCCGTCCCTCCTGCCAACTATACTATTGAGGGTACAGCGCCACCCCGTCGATTACAATCGCTTCAAGGCAAAGGCAGGCGAACGTTCCGGTGGAATCGGGGCAACCGCGTTCCCCGCACTTCGGGCAGTCAGTCTGCAGTTACCACTCACCGACCGTCGTTTGCCTCCGGTTGCTTCCCGGCAGGCCCTTTCAATGGAGCGGCGTCGAACTCCGTCCCGCATTCGGGACAGCGGTTCGCCGCCAGACCCTTGAGCAGATAGCCGCACTTCCGGCACCGCTCCGGGTCGATCGGCCTGGGGACCAGGAAACGAGCGGTCAAGTACGCTCCCGCGATCGGGCTCGCAAACAGGGTCAGGCTCTCAATGAACAAGAACGACAGAGGAAGATGCGCGACATCACCGAAATACGCAAACCACACCGCCAGAAGCCGCACCCGGTCGATCAACGTGAAGGCCACGGCAAACACGAACGTCACGCTCAGCCAGCAGCGCCGGAACAGGAGGGAGATCCCCATCCCGGTCATGAAGCCTAGTGAAAGCTCGGGGATGTACAGGAAGAATGCTCGTACGTGACCGGCGATGGATTTGACCGGCGTCCCGAGCAGCCAATAACCGACTGTCCTTCCGGGATTCCAGACCATCCACAGAGGGTAGATGACCCACTCGACCAGGAGCGTCTCGAGCCCGACAAGAGCGCAAAGTGCGACAACGACGCTCACCCAGAAGAGCCGCGAGCGTTTCTGTGAATCGAGCATTTGTACCACCGTCCCCGCCGGCCCGTCGGGTCAAGTAACGCACCGGGCGAACAACGCCAGCAAGCGTGGATGGGCCTCGTGGGCCAACTCCTGCATGGCCTCGTAGTGATCCGCCGCTTCAATCATCCACAACTCCTTCGGCTCACCGGCGGCATCGTATAACCTTTGGGCCGTGGCCGAAGGAACGATGGTGTCTGCGGTGCCATGCATGATCAACAACGCCCGGGGAGCTATCCGGGCTATGTAGTCGATCGGATCGAAGCCGTCGCCTATCAACAGGCGGGGCACCCACCAGCCCACGATCAGCAACAGCGGGTTTCGCCGGACATGCCACGCAGCAATCCGCCGGTAGTGGTCGAACGCCCCGTCCGACACCAGGCCGCGGATTTCCTCTCGTTCGGCTGTCAGCACGATGCCGATCGCACCGCCCAGCGACTGGCCGAACGCCACGATACGCTTCGTGTCCACGTCGGGACGGGACAGCAAGTAATCCAGCGCCGCGTGGGCGTCGGCGATCGTGCCGGCCCGCGTCACCCGTCCTTCCGATCGGCCATATCCCCGGTAGTCGAAACACAGCACGTTCCACCCCGCCGCCGGCAGCCAGGCCGCGTGCTGAAAGTGCCCGGTGATGTTGCCCGCGTTGCCGTGAAGGTGCAGCACCGTCCCTGCGGGCTCACTCTGGGCGGGGAAGAACCACCCGTGCAAACGGACCCCGTCATCGGCACGAAACGAGACCGACTCGTAGGTCAGGTCGTATTCCCGCGGCGAACCGTACGTGCGCGCGTCGGGGTGGTAAAAGAACAGGTCACCAGCCGCCATCCGGACCATCCCCCGGGCAAGGTCTTGCCAATTCGCAACGCCTGGGCATCCTCATCGAGTTCGAGGCGACTGTCGATGGGCGCCGCGGCGGTCAGGACGCCCGCGGCAGACGTTCATCATTCATCATTCCCAATTCTTCGTTTCCCTTGCCCTACAGCTTGATCCGTTGCGAGGCGCGCAGTTGTTCCACTGGATAAAGCGTATCCCGCCAGATGAGCCCGCCCCGCCGCCAGCAATTGAAACCCCCGCGCAGGAGACCATAGGTCATGACGGCCAAGCCGACCGGAAGCAACAAGCCGGGCCAGGCCGGCCATCCCAGTTTCCGGCCGACGGCCACGCCGGAAAGTGCCAGCAGCACATAGGACAGCACCGCCAGGAACCACAGCACCCGAACCTCGGTGGCCAGCAATGCCACCGCGGGCCCGGCGAGAAACCAGCCTGCCAGCCCCGCGACAAGAGACAGCCTGAGGTAGCTGTACCTGACGGCATAGAAGGACTTGTCCATCCTTCGCACCAGTGCTCCCAATGAAGGATACCAGGTCAGCCGGACCCGGTCCGCGCCTCCCAGCACGGTGGTCTTTGCGCCGGCCCGTTGCAACAAGACGGCCAGGGCATAGTCATCCGGCACCTCCATGCGCATCCATTCCAGTCCTTCGGTCCGCTCCAGCCTGGCCGTGCGGACCAGATTGAAGGCGCCCGCACCCAACACCATATCACTATCGGGCCGGCCGACCTTCTCGATAGGCAGCTTGAGGATGGTCGCCAGGGCCCCGGCGGTCATCGTCACCCGCAGCCAGAAACCACGGGCCCGAACCGTGGGAATGACCGCCAGGTGGTCCAAGTTACCGGCCAGAGAAAAGGCAATGGCCTCCTTGAGCGTTCCCGGGGCAAAATGCACGTCGGCGTCGGTAAAGAGCAGCCAGTCACCGCTTGCGCCACGACGGGCAAGTTCCAGAGCATGGATTTTGCCCAGCCACCCCTCCGGCAGTTGCCGGACATGAATCGGCCTGACGCGCGGATCGCCCGCCGCCAGCTCGTCCACCACCCGATCGGTGCCGTCGGTCGAACGGTCGTTGACCAGGACGATCTCCAGGTCCGGATAGTCCTGAGCCAGAAGCGTCTTGAGCGCGACTTCGAGCGTACCGGCTTCGTCACGGGCAGGGATCAGAACGCTTAGTCTGGGCCAACGGGCGGGTGGCTCAGGATTCTGGTCTTTCAACAGACGCAGAGCCCGGGCCCCGCGGGCGGCCCGCCCGGCCGCTGCGCACCACAGCCCGCAGGCGAGCACCGACCACATGCCCACCAACCATTGGAGTATGGTATTCTCAGGTGATAGAAACATTTTGCGTCTATATTCTACCGGGCGGGCCTCCCCGCCCCCTCGTAAGCCCTTGGACCCCGCAAAGGTCCGAGGTGACCGGCCAGCTTGACAGTATCCTCGAGGAGCCGTTCAAATGGAAGCCCTCAATGCTGGTGAACCGCTCCCTATACCCAATACACAGGACGGTGATCTATGTACCTGTCACAAAGTCATGTTCCCATCCTTCTCGCCTTGCTGATATGGAGTTCCACCTCGTCCGTCGTGATGGCAGTGGGAGAACCGGAGGGCTCGATTCCGCGCCCTGAGCATCCGCGCCCTCAGGCGAAGCGGGCTCAGTGGCTTAACCTCAACGGCGTGTGGGAGTTTGCCGAAACCGACGACGATGCCGACGAATCCTACCTGACCGCTCAAGCCTATCCGGACAGGATCACTGTCCCCTTTTGCCGGGAGAGCAAGCTGTCGGGTCTTCAGCGCCGCGGGTTTGTCCGGAACGTCTGGTACCGCCGGTCGGTGGAGATCCCGGTGGACTGGCGGTCGCCGCGGGTCCGGCTGCACGTCGGCGCGTGCGATTGGGCCACTCGGGTCTGGGTGAACGGGCAACTCGTCGGCCGGCACAGAGGCGGCAACGTCGCTTTTGCGTTTGACGTGACCGGTGCGCTGAAGACCGGCTCCAACGTCATCATCATCCACGCACGAGACGACACCCGCAGTGGCAAACAAGCCCTCGGCAAGCAGTCCACCCGCCCCGAGAGCCACGGCATCTTCTACACCCGCACCACGGGCATCTGGCAGACGGTTTGGCTGGAGGGCGTCGGCGCTTCGTTCATTCGTCATCACAGGGTCATTCCCGACCCGGAGAACTCGCGGGTTCTGCTCGGGGTTCAGGTGGACGGGCTGTGGCAGGGCCTGACGATCACCGCGGCCGCCTCCGCCGACGGCAAGCCGGTGGGGACGGCCAGCACCTCCGCCGCCGGACGCAACAGCCAACTGGTGCTGGACCTGACGGCCAGGCACCTGTGGTCCCCGGCCAACCCCTTCCTCTACCACCTGACGCTGACCCTTTCACGCGACGAGGAAGTCCTGGACCGCCTCGAAAGCTACTTCGGCCTGCGGAGCGTGTCGGTCGAAGGGGCGGCCATTCTCATCAACGGCCACGCCATCTTCCAGCGACTGGTATTGGACCAGGGCTTCTACCCCGACGGCGTGTGGACCGCACCGGGCGATTCTGATCTCAAGCGCGACATCACGATGTCGCAGGCGCTGGGCTTCAACGGGGCCCGGTTGCATCAGAAGGTCTTCGAGCCCCGGTTCCTGTACTGGGCCGACAAGCTGGGATACCTCGTCTGGGGCGAGTTCCCGAGTTTCGGGGCGAACTATGCCGACGCTGAGGTCAACCTGCCGATCATCGACGAGTGGGGCGAGATCGTCAGGCGGGACTACAACCATCCGTCGATCATCGGGTGGTGCCCGTTCAACGAGACGCCGCCCGAGGCGGGCGAACTGCAGAATGCCGTCGTGAGGCTCACCCGGTCGGTGGATCCCACCCGCCCCGTGCTGGATACCAGCGGATGGACCCACAGCATATGTGATCCCGAGTTGCTCGATGCCCACGATTACAATCAGGACCCCGAGTCGTTCCGTGCTCGCTGGTTCGGCCCCTTCGGCGACGCCAACCTGCCCGCCCGCTATGCCCGCAAGCCGCGGGGTATCCCTTTCTTCGTCAGCGAGTACGGCGGGATCGGATGGGACATCGGCAAGGGCTGGGGCTACGGCAATACGCCGAAAAGCATGGACGAGTTCTACGCCCGCTACGCCGGTCTGACCCATGCGCTGCTGGACAACCGCTTCATGTTCGGCTTCTGCTATACCCAGCTCACCGACGTGGAGCAGGAGCGGAACGGTCTTTACACGTTTGACCGCAAGCCCAAGTTCGACGCGGCAAGGCTCCACGCGATCAACTCGCGTCGGGCCGGCTATGAGAACGATCCGCCGGTCAAGCCCGCTGCTTCACCCGTGCGCTGGCGGGTCCTCGTCGGGGCTTTCCCGGACGGCGACCTCGCCCGCGAGTGGTGCTTCGTCACGGAGCCGCCGGGCAATGGCTGGCATGATCCCGGCTTCGACGATGCCTCCTGGCAGCGGGGCCGGGGCGGGTTCGGCAAGAAAGGTGGATGGGAAAATCGCATCCGCACCACCTGGACCGGAAAGGACATCTGGCTGCGCCAGGAGTTCTCTTACGACGGATCGGCCTTCGATTTCGCCGCTCTGGTGATTCATCATGACGATGCGACCGAGGTCTACCTCAACGGCCAACCGATCTGGAGCGCCCGGCGCTGGAACGATGACTATGCCGTTTTCGACGTCACCGAGGCGCTGCGGGCAGCACTGCGCCCCGGCGACAACGTCGTCGCGATCCATTGCCACCAGGACCAGGGCGGCCAGTACGTAGACTCGGCATTGCTGGTCGGCATCAACGGGTCCTGAATGACTGTGCGCCATCACGGGCCACCAACGCGCCGCGGACTTCAGCCCGCGCGGCCTCGCACTTACGAGCGCGCCGCCCGATCGCACACGGTCATTCAGCGCCGTTTTCGGTGACAGAGTCTCGTCCGACCCTGATCGGAGCCCCAAGCGCCAGCGCGGGGTATCGTGCGTTTGCGCACGATCGGGCCGGTTGCTCGCACGAAGGACCCGTCGCTGGCGCTCCGGGCTCTGATGGGAAACACCGCGGAAGCCAAACCCGGCAACGTCCACCGGAGGTGCCCGACATGCCCGATATGGACGATCTGCAACGGACCCTCGCCCGCACCCGCACGTTCGAGATCGCCGCCGCCATCAACCGCCTGCGTACCGTGCGGATGATGCAGAGCTCATGGCCGAGAGCTACTCCCGCCACATGCCCTGATAGCCCACGTGCATCATCAGATGGTCGAGCAGGATCAGGGACATGAACGCCTCAGCGACCGGCCAGATGCGGGCGACCAGCGTGGGATCGCGGCGGGTCACCGCCTTGAGCTCGGCGTTCTCACGGGTGACCTTGTCGATCGTCTGCTGGTCTTTGCTGATGGTGGGCGTCGGCTTGACCGTCAGCCGGGCGATGACCGTCTGACCGGTCGTCAGCCCGCCCGTGATACCACCGGCGTTGTTGCTCCGGAAACGCACCTGCCTGTTCTCGTCCGCGTACAACTGGTCGTTGTTCTGTGAGCCGGTCATGTCCTTGACGTGGACCCCGGCCCCGATCTCGACCGCTTTGATCGCGCCGATGCTCATCATGCGCCCGAGCTGGCCGTCGAGCTTCCTGAAGACCGGCTCACCCAGGCCAGCGGGCACCCCGGTGGCCACCACCTCGACCTGCCCGCCGCTGGAATCGCCGGATTCCTTGATCTCGATGATCCGGGCGAACATCGCATCCGCGGTGGCCAGGTCCGGGCAGAACAGGCTTGGATGGATGCCGTGCTCGGCGCGGATCCTCTTGATGTCCATTTCCACCTTCGGAAACTTGCCGATCATCTTCTCGACTTCAACCAGCACGGGGAGCTTCTCCAGGAACCGCATGCCCGGCTTGATCCGCCCCGACTGATAGACGAACTGCCAGATCGGATCATGTTCCCGGCGGACCTGGCGATAGGCGGCGGCCCGGGCCCGGATTTCCTCCAGGGGCATATCCGGCATCGCGACGCCCGCGGCCTCCTTGACGTAAGCGGTCACCTCGATGCCGCGGCGGGCGAGGATGGCCTTGGCGACCACGCCGGCCGCCACGATGGTCGAGGTGTACCGCCCGCTGAACAGACCCGCCCCGATCGCGTCGTCCCAGTGGTCGTACTTCTGATAAGAGGCATAAGAGGCGTGCCCGGGCCGGGGCGTCCGGTTCGTCACCTGGTACTGCTCGATGTGCTCGAAGTGCCGGTCGAGATTCGGAATCAGGATGACAAACGGCGTGCCGTTCGTGTAATGGGCATTGGCAAAGCCCGGCATCGTATCGGCGGCGTTGATGCCGCTGTAGATGATCGGGATGTCCGGCTCGCGGCGGGGGGAAGTCAGCTCGCCCTGCCCCGGCTTGCGGAGCAGCAACTCCTGGAAAATCTGCTCCTCGGTGATCATCATGCCCGGCGGCACGCCCTGCAGGTGAACGGTCAGCCCGTCCTGGTAGGACCCGCCCGCAACCGTGGTCCGAAACATTGTTCCCAGGTCACAGCCCAGCATCGGTCAATCTCCTTGGCCCAGTAATTCCTTCATGGTTGCCAGGCGGCCCTCGTAGATGGCCTTTCGGCCCAGCAGGGCGACGAGGGCGGCGTTTCGGCCCGCTTCCGTGTCGGCGATGGGTTTGTCCCGCTCGCGAATGCAGCGGAAGAAATCGTCAACCGCCAATTGGGTCGAGTCGCCCTTGGGCTCCGGATCGACCTTCTGTACCTTGTCACTGTCCTTCAGGAAGATCGAGCCGTTCTGAAGCTCGATGGCCCCCTTCTCGCCGTAGACCACGAACCGCCAGCCGTCCGCTCCTTTGGGGGCGATCCAGGAGTGGTTATAGCCGGCCTCCTTGTTCGGGCCGTAGTCCAGCGTCAGCGAGAAGTGGTCCATGATATTGCGGCCCTTGGGCTCAAACCTGACCGCCTGCCCGCCGAAGCCCGCCGCCCGCTTGGGAATGCCCCCGAAAGCCGCGTTGAACAGGTCGAACTCGTGGACGGCCTGCTCCATGATGACGTCCCCGGACAGCTTGCGGTCGAAGAACCACGGGCGGCCGTGGGGCATGTCACCGGCGTTGAGACGCCGCCCGTGAATCTGAATCGGCTTGCCGATCAGTCCCTCTCGGATGGCTTCGAGGGCCGGTTTCCAGGGGCTGGCGTAGCGAAGCTGGGTGCCGACCTGATGGATGCCTTTGCTGGCTTTGGCAACGCGGGCGATCTCGTTGAGGTCCGGGACGGTCAGGGCCATCGGCTTTTCGCCGTAACAGTGCCGGCCGGAGGCGAGAACCGCGATCACCATTTCCGCGTGGAGGTAACAGGGAGTCTCCACGAAGATGGCATCCAGTTCCTTATAGTCGATCAGCTTGCGGTAATCCTCGAACAGCTTGGGCTTGTCCTCCTCAACCCGGGCCGCCGCCTCGTTGAGTCGCCCGGCGTGGATGTCGCACAGGGCGGTGACCCGAACGCCGGGAGACTTGTGGATGGCCTTGAGCACGCCCTGGCCCCGGCCGCCGGTTCCGATCATCCCGCAACGGATATCGTCTCTGATGCTCTCCTCGTCCGCCAGAACTGCCGGACCCGCCAGAACCGAGGCCGCCACCCCAACCCCCGCGCCCAACACCTGCCGTCGCGACAAATCGCCTGGTTTCGCCATGGTTTGTCCTTTCGCTGAATAGCCTGAACGTCTCGGGTTCGCAATTGTACTCAAACTCGCCGGTTTTCGTATTCTTGGCAACAGTGAACAGAGTGCCGCAGTTCAGGAGCGGAACCGGTCCGCGAATCCCTTGAGCCGCTCGACCACCTCGGGGTGCTGGTCGGCTACGTTGTGCTGCTCGGCGGGATCGTTCTCGAGGTCGAACAGTGCCGGCTCCTTTCCCGTTACCATGTCGCCGCTCATGACGCCCGGGTACTGGCTGGGATGGGCCTGCTCGTAGGGGGCGATGATGCGGACGCCGTCGGGGCGGCGGGGATCGATCCATTTCTCGTCCGGCTTCCAGACCTTCTCCTTCGGGGGCCCGGGCCGCGCGACGTGCAGCTTCCATTTGCCGCTGCGGACGCTCTTGAGGGTCTCTCCCGCGAAGCTGAAGAGCACTTTATGCGGACTCGGGGCGTCCGAGATAAGGAGCGGCATGATGTCCTTGCCGTCGATGACGCGATCGGCTGGCGGAGCAATGCCGGCGGCCTTCAAGGAGGTGGTGAAGAGATCCATGATGATCGCCGGGGCATCACTTTTGTGACCGGCGGGGATTTTACCCGGCCACCAGGCGAGCAGGGGTACCCGGATACCGCCCTCCCAGGTTCGCCCCTTCATGCCCCGTAGGCCGCCCGTGCTCCCGCCGTACCAGGGCCCGTTGTCGCTGGTGAAGAATACGAGCGTGTTTCGATCCAGCTTCAGCTCCTTGAGCTTGCCGATGATCTGCCCGACGCCCCAATCCAACTCCGAGACGACGTCGCCATAGAGACCGGCCCCGCTCTTCTGGTAATACTCCTCCGAGGCGGCGAGCGGCTTGTGCGGCATCGCGTGGGGCAGGTAGAGCAAGAACGGCTTGTCTTTGTTACGCTCGATAAAGGACAGCGCGCGTCCGGTATACCGCTTGGTGAGCGTAGCCTGAATCACGGGGTACTCGACCACTTTGTTCCCGTCCCACAACTCGACCGGATGCATGTCGTTGCTGTAAAGGATGCCCAAGTACTCATCGTAGCCGTTGCGCAGCGGGTGGAACTCCGGCTTGTGCCCGAGGTGCCATTTGCCGATGCAGATGGTCCGGTAGCCGGCGGCCTTGAACGCCTCGCCGAGCGTCATCTCGGAGGCGGGAACCCCGATGTCGTTGATTCCCCGGTCCGGACACGGGTTCCTGGTCACGCCGCTGCGAACCTGGTAGCGCCCGGTCTGCAGGCCGGCCCGCGACGGGGCGCAATAGGGACAACAACTGTAGAAGTTCGTCAGGCGGGCACCCTCAGCCGCCAGGCGATCGAGGTTGGGCGTCTTGAACTTAGGATGCCCGTAACAACCCAGGTCGCCCCAGCCCAGGTCGTCGGCGTAGATGATGATCACGTTCGTGTGGCCGGCGCCGAAGAGCGGCCCGGCCAGGACGAAGACCAGCAGGGCCGCCACCAGCGGGCAGATCCCCTGTCGCCCTGCAAATGCGGAGTCAGTCTCGTGCATCATCGCCTGTTCCTTCGTTCATTGTGGACGCCAGACGGCGTGCAAAAGTGCGAACGTGAGAAGGTGAGAAAGGACGACGGACCGGGCCAGGATTCCGGGCCCGGCGACGAGAAAGCGCGGAAGTGCGAAAGGACGAAGAACCGAGAAGGGATTCCCGGCCCAGCGGTCAGGGGGTCCAACGACGATGAGCAAGTGCCCACGGCCTGCACCCTTGTCACGTTCGCACTTTCCCACCTTCCCACTTTCTCACGTTCGCACATTGGTACCTTCGTACCTGGCCAACGACGGCCGACTCGGAGGCCGGCCGCTACGAGCAGTCTCCTCCTCACCCTTCTCCCTCGTCTCCGCCGGTCTTCCTCTCCGTCCCTTTCCGGGGGCATTGGCATCACCGCCTGCTCCCCGCTATCCTAGTCGGCTTGACAGGCCCCACCCTCGGGCTGGGAAGCTCACTCCCGGGGCCGACCGGACGATACCGTACCACAAGGATTCGTCATGGCAAGCGGACAAGAAGACGGGATGGACACGGACGCTGATAAGCTGGGTGACAACCTCGACGACGCCATCGAGCGAGAACTGGATGAGGCCCTGGGCGGCATGAACCTGGACAGCCTCGTCGATGTCGATCTGCCGCAGAGCGAGCCGGCCGCCGAGGGCGTGCGCCGGGGAACCGTGATTGCCGTCCAGGGCGACGACATCTTCGTGGACATGGGCGGCAAGAGCCAGGGCGTCCTGCCCGCCGACCAGTTCGAGGACCAGCCGCTGCCCGAGGTAGGTGACCTGCTCGAGCTCACCATCGAGGGCTACGACAGGGCCGAGGGCTTGCTGTTGCTCTCCCGGAAGGGGGCGGTGACGGCCACCACCTGGGAGAAACTCGAGGAAGGCCAGATCGTCGAGGGTCGGGTGACCGGCCACAACAAGGGCGGCCTGGAACTCGACATCAACGGCATCAAGGCATTCATGCCGATCAGCCAGATCGACCTGGTCCGCATCGAGGCCGACGAACTCGACGCTCAGGTCAACAAGCGCCTCAAGTGCGAGGTCGTCGAGGTCCGGCGTGATGAGCGGAGCGTCGTGGTCTCCCGGCGTAACGTCCTGCGGCGGGAGGAGGAAGAGGCCCGACAGAGGGCCTTCGAGTCGCTCGCCGAGGGGCAGACCGTTTCGGGCGTTGTGAAGACGATCATGCCCTACGGCGCGTTCGTGGACATCGGGGGGACCGACGGACTGCTGCACATCGGCGACATGAGCCACGCCCGGATCAAAGACCCCAAGGAGGTCGTCCAGGAGGGCCAGCAGCTCGAAGTGATGGTGCTGAGGGTCGATCGCGAGACTCGCAGGATCGGCCTGGGGCTCAAGCAGGTCAAGCCTGACCCGTGGGCGGATGCCGAGACCAAGTGGCCGGCGGAGACCATCGTGACCGGCCGGGTGACCCGCCTAATGGACTTCGGGGCGTTCGTGGAACTGGAGCCGGGTGTTGAAGGACTCATTCCCATCAGCGAGATGAGTTACGAGCGGCGGATCAGCCACCCGCGCGAGATCATCAATGAAGGCGACGTGGTGAAGATCCACGTCCTGAAGGTGGACACCGAGGCCAGGCGGATCGGCCTGTCGCTCAAGCGGGTCAGGGACGACCCGTGGACCGGGGCGTCGGTCCGTTGGCCGGTTGACAGCGTGGCCGAGGGCGTCGTCAAGCGGACCACGGAGTTCGGAGCATTTGTCGAATTGACGCCCGGCGTCGAGGGCCTGGTCCACATCAGCGAGCTGAGCGACAGCCGGGTGCGCGCGGTCAGCGACGTGGTCCGCGAGGGAGACACCGTACACGCCAAGGTCCTGAGTGTGGACGAGGACCAACGCCGCATCGCATTGTCCATCAAGCAGTGGGCCGCCATGCCGGATTACACCGGGCCCGCGGCCGGGGAGTCCGAGCCGCCGCGGCCAAAGAAGAAACGCAAAAAACCATTAAAAGGTGGGTTAGACTGGTAGAGACAGAAAAGGGGACATTCTACTTTTTTGAACAAGTAGAATATCCCTCTGAATTCCGGCCAGAACCCGGAGGAGTAAGGCCATGAATTCCATGTCGCGACGTATGTTCCTGAAAAGCTCGGCGGCCATGGCGGCGGTGTCGGCTGCGTCGAAGGTGCGGGCGGCCGGGTCAAACGACCGGATCGGGGCGGCGGTCATCGGTTGCCGGAACCGCGGCTGGCAGAACGCCCAGCAGTTCCAGCGCTCCGGCCGGTTCGACGTCTTGGCCCTCTGTGACTGCGACGACGCTATGATCGACGTCGCGATGGGCAAGCTCAAGAAGGACTTGCCGCGGAAACCCAAACGAGTCAAGGACTTTCGCCACGTGCTCGCGGACCGGGAAGTCGAGGCGGTTATCAACGCGACGCCCGACCACTGGCACGCCCTGATCACGGTACTGGCCCTGGAGGCGGGCAAGCACGTCTTCCTCGAGAAGCCCGCCTCGTACAACATCGACGACGGCAAGGCGATGGTGGCGGCCCAGCAGCGCCACCCGAAACTCACCGTGGCCATGGGCACCCAGCAGCGGAGCGGACAACACTTCAAGGACGCCAAGGCGTTCATCGATTCGGGCGGACTGGGCAGGATCGCTTTTGCCCGGGCCTGGATGTCCGGCGGGCGTCATATCGTGAAATCCGTGCCTGACTCCGATCCACCCGCATCGCTGGATTACGACATGTGGGTCGGTCCCGCTCGGTACCGCCCCTACAATGCAGAGAAGCTGCATTACAACTGGCACTTCATGAGGGACTACGGCACCAACGACGCGGGTAACTGGGGGGCGCACTATCTGGACATCGTGCGCTGGTACGCGGACCTCGGCCTGCCGCAGGCCGCATCCGGGTTCGGCGGCAAGTACATCGTGAAGGACGCCAAGGAATGGTTCGACACGCAGACGGCCATGTTCCACTATCCCGAGTTGACCGTCGTCTGGGAGCTGCGGCACTGGACGGCGACGGGCGTGAATGACCGGAATACGGGAGCGGAGCTTCGGGGAGACAAGGGCTCAATGGTGGTCGATCGGGCCGGCTGGGTGTTCTACCCGAAGCACGGCGAACCGGTGAAACACGATTCCAGCGCGTTGGACGACCCGCACGTCAAGAACTTCGCCGACTGCATTGCCGGTTCCGCCCGGCCGGCGGCCAGTATTGTTGAGGGGCACAAGACGGCGGTCCTGTGTCACCTGGCGAACATTGCCACCCTGTTCAACCGCCAGATCGAGTTTGACCCGGCCACGGAGACAATTAAGAACGATCCGGAGGCCCGGGCCCTCGAGGGGCGGGAATACCGATCGCAGTGGAAGATGCCGACGTAGCGCCCGGAGCCGGTGGGGTTTCCGGCGAGAGAATAGTAGAATAGACTGCCGGACACATTTACTTTTGGGAGAAAGCATGATGAACAGTGACCTGTCGCGTCGGGATTTCGTGAAGAAGACCGCATTTGGAGCGTCGGCGGCGGCGCTGGGGGCCCGGAGCGTGGCCCGCGGCT
>Ga0307434_1000969_pt1 | contig 16652 bp, 15 predicted proteins | sample SalMarWE160220MG_FD_202156 | JGI IMG/M metagenome (GOLD analysis project Ga0307434, IMG submission 202156) | Salt marsh sediment microbial communities from the Plum Island Ecosystem LTER, Massachusetts, United States - WE1603-220 | ecosystem: Environmental > Aquatic > Marine > Intertidal zone >... | reverse complement strand
CCGAATACAGGACTCCCAACAGAAACAGTTTATAATAAATTTATAGATCTTCTTGATTCTGAAAAACAAATTCTTGTTCTTATTCTTGATGAGATCGATGAGGCTGTTAAAAAAATCTCTACAGATTTTCTTTATAATCTCACAAGGCTTAATTCAGAACTTTCAAAAACCCAAATAGGGGTTGTGGGAATAAGTAATAATTTAACTTTTTTAGAAGGGATTGACCCAAGGGTAAGAAGCAGCTTGTCTGAAGAAGAGGTAGTGTTTCCTCCCTATAATGCAATACAACTACAGGAGATTCTTAATCAAAGAGCAAAATATGGTTTTAAAGAGAATGTTGTTGCAGAAGGAGTTGTTGCAAAATGTGCGGCTTTTGCAGCAAGAGAACATGGTGATGCAAGAAGAGCTTTAGATTTGTTAAGGATTGCAGGGGAGATTGCTGAAAGAGGTGGTTCTAAGAAAATTCTTTTGAAGCATATTGATGAGGCAAATATTAAGATTGAAAGAGAGAAAATTCTTGAGGTAATAAGGACAGAGCCAAAACAATTTCAATATGTTCTCTATTCCATAATAAAGTTATCTGAAAAAATCAGAAAAGAAAAAAATGAATCTATTTTCACAGGAGATGTCTATAATTATTATCAAGAGGTTTGTTTAAAAAACAAATCAGAGGTATTAACACAAAGGCGTGTGGGGGATATTATCCAAGAATTTGATATGCTTGGCATAATTAATGTGAGAGTTGTCTCAAAGGGTCGTGGCGGGCGCATGAGAGAAATAAAACTTGCAATTTCAAACCTCCTTATTGAAAAAGCGAAAAAGATCATCGAAGAGAGTTTGGATTATAAATAAAAATGGAAAAAGAGATTCTTCAGTTTTGTATTGAAAGAGGTCTTTTAATAGAGCCTGAAGTTCTTAATTTATTGAGTGAAACAAAAGACAAAGAATCTGTTAAACTTATTATTGAAAAAATTGCAAGAACACATGAAAGAAAAATTATCACTAAAACCTTTCTTGAACAGAATAAAGACCAGGTTAGGGAGTTTTTTTTAACTCTTCCCGAAGAAAATAAGAAAAGTCTGGAGAAATTAAAAATCAAATTAGGACTTGAAATAGAGATTTCAAAAGAAGTTTCAAATATTACACAAAAATCACCTATCCTCCAAATTAATCCTCAGACCAATCAACAAATAAAAGAGGCTATAAAAGAGAAAACATCAGATATAAAAAAAGAGCCTCAAAGACAAGATTATGATCTACTAAAAAAAGATACAAAGGTTTCTGTTTCATTTGAATCTCCCGCGCTTATTAAGAAAATAGGTGTTGGGGATTTTGTTAAAAATCTAAGAAGCAGGTTTTATGAAATAAAGAATTTATTACAGGAGCATCAAGAACTTGATAGTCTTGTTTCTATAAACAAGCTTTCAGATAAACGGCAAAGATTTTCTATAATTGGAATGGTCTATGATAAAAGAATCACAAAAAACAAAAATATACTTTTAGATGTAGAGGATTTTACTGGAAAAATACGTGTGTTAGTTAATCAAAATAATATAGAGCTTTATGAAAAAGCAGAAGAGCTTGTATTGGATTCTATAATCGGTTTCAGCGGGTTTGGTGATAAAAACATTTTTTTTGCAAACAATATTGTTTTCCCTGATATAATGGTTTCAGAGAAAAAGAAATCTCCTTCAGAGGAATATGCTCTTTTTTTAGGAGACCTTCATTACGGAAGTAAATTCTTTATGGAAGAGAGTTTCAGGAAGTTTATAGATTATGTTAATGGAAAAGTCCCTGAAACAAATATTGATGAGATTAGTAAAATAAAATATATTCTTTTGGTAGGGGATGTTGTGGCAGGCGTTGGGAATTACCCTGGACAACAAAGAGACCTTAGAATTGACGATATTGAAGAACAGTTCAAGAGTCTTGCAGAAATTCTTGGCAAGATAAGAAAAGATATCACAATAATCATCTCTCCTGGGAACCACGATGGTGTAAGGCTTATGGAGCCCCAGCCTCCTCTTGATGAAAAATATGCATGGCCTTTATATAGTATGGGAAATGTGATCCTTACAGGAAATCCTTCATATGTTAATATAGGGGCAGAGGAAGACTTTCCTGGCTTTGACATTCTTACATATCACGGGTTTTCATATCCTTACTATGCAAATAATGTTCAAAGTCTTTCTGAGAAAAGGCTAAACGCACCTGATAAGATAATGAGATATTTATTAAAAAACAGGCACCTGGCACCGGCAAATTCTTCTGTTCAGTATTTTCCTTCTGAAAAAGACAATCTCATAATCAGAAAAGTTCCTGATATTTTTGTCTCAGGTCACACGCATAAAATGGCAGTTTCTTCCTATAATGGTGTTTTGATAATTTCGATAGCAGCATGGGAAGAGGAAACAGAGTATCAAAAAAGATTCGGAAACAAGCCTGATTTTTGCAAGGTGCCTATGCTCAATTTAAAAACAAGGCAAATTAAAATTTTAGATTTTGAATAAAATGGAAGAAAATGGACATCCAACAATACTTTAACAATATTGAAAAGAAAACAAAAGAAGTTTATGCTATTGCAGAGGTTGCAAGAAGCAAAGGATATGACCCGGTGAATAAAGTTGAAATTCCTCTTGCAAGAAGCCTGGCTGAACGGGTTGTGGGTTTGGTTTCTGTAGTTTATCCTCAGATGGAGGGCACAAGGATAGCAAAAAGAATTCTTGAATTAGAAAAAGAATTTGGAAAGATGAATATGGCTGTTTCTTTTCAGATTGCTGAGGAAGTTGCAAAACAAAAATTTTGCAAGTTTGCAAGTCTTCTCGAATCAATTGATGCAGGTATAAGAATTGGATTTGCATACATAACTTTAGGTGTTGTTTCAAGTCCTATTGAAGGATATACTGGAATCAGGATCGGAAAAACAAAGGATAATAAGGAATATTTTATTGCTGATTTTTCAGGACCGATAAGAAGCGCAGGAACTACTGCAAGTTGTGTTGTTCTTATGCTCATTGATTTTTTGAGGGAGATGTTTGGCTATGCAAAATATGACTCGACTAAGGAAGAAGTAAAGAGGTATGTTACTGAAAATTATGACTATCATGATTATGTAACCAATCTCCAGTATCTCCCCACTGTTGAAGAAGCGACTTTCCTGGCAGAGAATCTTCCTATACAGATCTCTGGGGACCCGACAGAGAAAAGGGAAGTTTCTAATTATAAAAATTTAGAGAGGGTGGAAACGAATAAGATACGGGGCGGCATGTGCTTGATTTTTTCAGAAGGACTTGCACAAAAAGCAAAAAAGGGATTAAGACTTCTTAATGAAGTAAAATCTAAGGGGTTTAAATCTAGTGGGTGGGATTTTCTTGATGATTACATAAAACTTCATGAGCAAAGAGATACTGGGCAAAAAGATGATTCTCCTACTTATATAAAGGACTTAGTGGCAGGAAGACCTGTATTTGGGCATCCTTCTGAATCAGGTTCTTTTAGATTTAGGTATGGTCGAGGCAGAAACTCTGGTTTTAGTGCAGCGTCAGTTCATCCAGCAACAATGGCTATAACAGATTCTTTTATTGCAATAGGGACTCAGTTAAAAATAGAGAAGCCCACAAAAGGATGTGTTCTTACTTCATGTGACCTTATTGACGGTCCAATTATCAAATTATTTAATGGAAGCGTGAAGAAGCTGAGGGATATGGAAGAAGCAAAAAGGCTTTATCCTGATGTTGAGGAAATAATTTATCTTGGGGACATGCTTTTTCCTTTTAGTGATGTTTTAAACAGAAACTCAGATCTTATACGGCCAGGATATGTTGAAGAAATCTGGGGTCTTGAGTTGCGGGAGAAAAATCTTGAGTTAGAAAAAACTATTGATTGTTTTAAAGTTGATTTTGAAGATGTTGTAAGAATAAGTTCTGAGCAAGGCATTTCACTGCATCCAGAATATATTTTTTATTGGACCCAGATTTCAAAAGAGCAGTTTTTAGGCCTTTTTTCCTGGCTGAAAAATTCTAAGATTAATAAAAAAATAATTATGCCTTACACAAAAACAGATCAGGAGAACTTTAAGCACGGGAAAAGAGCTCTTGAGCTTCTTGGCGTTGAGCATAAAGTGACAATAGAGAATGTGGTTATTGATCTTAAAAATAGCAAGGCTCTATTTGCAAATCTTGGGTTGGATTGGAATCTTCTGGAGAAAGAAGAAAGAATGTTAAAGGAGATAATCCCTGAATTGGAATTAAAAATAAAGAATGTTGAGATTCCTAAGGATCAAAATTTGATTCTTTCTATTGTGAACGAACTATCTAAGTTTGAGATTCGGGATAAGGCAGGAGAATTTATCGGAGCAAGAATGGGTCGCCCTGAAAAAGCAAAGCTGAGAAAACTTACAGGAAGCCCTAATGTTCTGTTTTCTGTAGGAAAAGAAGGGGGAAGGCTGAGAAGCGTGCAGGCAGCTTGTGAGGAAGGGAGTGTCAGAGCAGAATTTCCGGTTTATTTTTGTGAAAGTGAGGGGTGTAAAAAGGAGACAATCTTCAGCGTTTGTGAGGCTTGTGGAAAGCCATGTAAAAAAATGTTTTACTGTCCTGAATGCAGAGAAACCTCTTTTAAAAAATGCGAGAAACACCAGAAGTCAAGACCTTACTATTACAGACCTGTGAACATTGGGGACTATATGAAAAAAGCAAAAGAAAATCTTGGCTTTACAAACGAGGAAGTTCCTGTTTTAATCAAAGGTGTTAGGGGAACGAGTTCTGAGGGTCATTGCAATGAAAGACTTGAAAAAGGAATTTTGAGAGCAAGGTTTGATTTGCAGGTGAATAAAGACGGAACAGTAAGATTTGATGCTACAGAACTGCCATTAGTTTGTTTTAAACCTAAAGAGGTTTTTGTGAGTGTTGAAAAGCTGAGAGAAATAGGGTACACTAAAGACATCAATGGCAAAGAGTTAGAACAGGATAATCAGATTTTGGAATTAAGACCTCATGATATTTTATTGCCAAGTTTTTCAGAGGCTGCTGATAGGGCTGATGATGTTTTCATAAGATTGTGTAATTTTATTGATGAGCTTTTGGTGAGATTTTATAAAATGGAACCCTTTTATAATGTAAGAAAAAGAGAGGATCTTGTCGGGCATCTTGCAGTTTCTATTGCTCCCCATAATTGCGGAGGCGTTGTTTCAAGGATTGTTGGATTTTCAAATACATTGGGATGTTTTGCAAGCCCGTATATGCATGCTGCAATAAGACGTGACTGTGATGGAGATGAAATGGCAATATCTCTTTTAGGGGATGTCTTGCTTAATTTTTCAAAAGCATTTCTTCCAAGCCACAGAGGCGGAACCCAGGATTCCCCACTTGTTTTAAATGCTAAAATCAATGCAGGAGAAGTGGATGATCAGATTCTTGATTTTGAGATTATGGGGGGTTATGAGTCTTATCCTTTAGAACTTTACAAAGCAGCTGAGCAAGGAAAGCATTCTTCTGAGGTTAAGGTTTATGATGTAAGAACAGCCTTGAAAGAGGGCAAAGATCCCTTTAAAGGAGTAGGTTTCACCCATAACACAGAGAGCATAAATGAAGGGGTTGTTTGTTCTAATTATAAGATGCTTTCTACAATGCAGGAAAAAGTCCAGCACCAGATGGAGCTTGTTGAAAGACTGCGCGCAGCTGATACTTCTGATACTGCAAGACTTGTGATTGAAAGGCACTTTATTAAAGATATGAAAGGAAACCTTAGGAGGTTTTCAATGCAGAATTTTAGATGTGTTGCATGCAATGAAATCATGAGACGCCCTCCTTTGGCAGGGGTTTGTCCAAAATGCGGTGGTAAAATAATTTTCACAACACATGAGGGCGGGATTAAGAAATATCTTGAACCTGCACTTGAACTGGCCAAAAAATATAATCTTTCTCCTTATATAAGGCAAAGCCTGGAACTTACAAAAAGATATATTGATTCTGTTTTTGGAAAAGAAGCTGAGCAACAAGAAGCTCTAGAGAAGTGGTTTTAATATAAAATTTTTTAATCTTCTGGATATTCAAATTTATATAAAAAAATATCTGCTTCTGTTACATTTCCTTTAGTTACAGATACACCTACCTTCCCAAACCATAATTCATCATGTGAGTCATAAGGAATTATTTTTAATTCATGAGTCCCAATAGGGACATTCTGATAAGAATACGCTCCCCCGGCTATAGACACGGTTTTTTCCCCAAAATAACCCTCTGGTAAAGAGGAGTTGTCAGGACCTTTCCTTACAACAGTTGCTCCTTCTGCCCCCCTATATCCATCTCCATAAGGATCATATAATACTCTGCCAACTATCTCTCCAACATTTTCTTTTTGAACAGTAATATTTCCTGTTATTGTGTGGTCACATCCCCCAAAATAAAAAGCACTAATTAGAGTAGGGAGGATTAAGAGTTTTCCCTCTAAATTTTTGATACTTTTTTTAATTCTCTTAAGTTGCATTTTTCAACCTAATTTTTACTATTTAAAAAGATTTGTATTCTGCGCTTTCTCATAAAATCAGATAAAAGAAAATAGTCGGAATTAGTAAACAGCCCATCATATATGTTCTTCTTACGCCAAGGTTTATGCAATAAATTCCTGTGAGTGCTGAAACTGTTAGGACAATCAGGCCTGAAAATCCTGAGATTATAAAAACGACAATTCCCAAAATGCTGAGCGTGGTTGCAGAAAGCTTTGCGTAATTTATATTCATAATTTTTCTTGAAAAGAACTTTGCTAGAGAAAGGGTTATGAAAAATGAGATCAAACCTGTCAGCAGAACAATGGTTAAAATTAAAATTAGGATTCTTAGAGGAAATGCGCCAATTAAATTATTAATTGCAACTGCAGCACCTGTTCTTGTTCGTGAGATAAGATAAAGACTGACAAAAGAAAATCCCATGACAAGAGTATTTGTAGCGCCGAGCAAAACAAGGAAGCCGCGTCTATCTGTTTTTGAAACAGTGTTCCCTATTATTGCTGCCTGGCTGCTTCCAAGACCTGGGAGAAGACTTGCCAGAGGAGAAGCAATCAATGCTCCTGCTAAAGGTTTCAAAAAATCTTTTTTGAGATTTTTTATTTTTGGTTTTGTTGTTTCCTGAGGAGGAATTTGTGCATTTGTTTTTATGCTTAGAACCAGCATTGAGGCACCAAAAAGTCCTGTAAGGAGGGGAAGCAATGGTTCCTGAATTTTCAGTCCAGGAAAGAACGGAATTAAAGGATTATCTAATCCGATACCTAAGACAATTAAACCGAGAAGACCTGTGAGAGCAAAGACAAAAAATGCAGTAAATCTCTTTTTTTCAAAAGCCAAGAGTAAAAAAGAAACTAAAATCAAAACAATAGCCATCATAGAAATTGAGATTGGTGGGATAGAAACTGTTTTTAACAAAAAATTCTGGAGTTTTGGGACAATAAAAAAGGAGGGTGCTACAATCAGGATTAAAAGAAAAACAGCTGCTAAGCTTCCGTAAGCAGTTAATATTATTGCTTCATAGCCTTGTCCTTTTTTTAACAATTCATGACCAGGCAGGACCGAAAGTTCAGTGTCTGTATCTGGACAGCCGAGAAAAATACTTGGAATAAAATCAACAAAAGTATGTGTAATTGCCATCGAAACAATAAAAACGATAAGATAAATTGGATTTACAGAAGCGAGGAGAGAAGCAGATAATGCTATAAGAGTTGCTCCGACCATGTTTATATGAATTCCTGGGAATAAGCCGGTAAAGGTTCCAAAACCAATACCTACAAACATAAAAATTAAAATCTGAATTAACATTTGACAAATACTTTTATAAAATATATAACTATTATTGTATTATGGTAATGAGTGCTGATGAAAAAATTGAATTGGTTAAAAGAAATACAACAGAGATTATTGGTGAAGAGAACATCAGTAAATTTTCAAAAAAAGGAGTGGCATACTGTGGTTATGAGTGTAGCGGGGAAATTCATCTCGGACATCTTGTTACAATTTTGAAACTCTTGGATTTGCAAAAAGTAGGGATTAAAATAAAGATTCTTTTGGCAGACTGGCATACTTGGTTAAATCAAAAAGGGGACTGGGATTTTGTGAATAAGCAATTGAAGCAATGGGAGAAAGGGTTTAAGTCTGTTGGGTTGAAAGCAGAGATTGTTAAAGGAACGAGTTTTCAGAAAGAGAAAAGTTATTTTGAGGATCTTTTGAGACTCGCTTCAAGAGTTAGTGTTAAAAGAGGAATGCGATCTATGCAGCAGGTTGCAAGAGATTTTGAGAATGCAAAAATAAGTCAGATGATCTATCCTTTGATGCAGATAGCTGATGTTAAGGCATTGAAAACAAATTTTGTTGTTTCAGGATTAGAGCAAAGAAAAATTTACATGTTGGGACTGGATGCTGGGAAAGAAATTAACTTGCCTGAGGCAGTTTATATTTATACCTCAATCCTCCCTAGCTTAAAGGGAAAAGGAAAAATGTCAAGTTCTGATGAAGGAAGTTTTATTTCTATTCGGGATAAGAATGAAGATATTGCAAAAAAGATAAATAAATCATATTGTAAGAAAGGAGATGTTGAAAATAATCCTGTTTTATCAATAGCAAAATTAATTATTTTTCCAAAGTTTGGGGAAATTGAAATTAAAAGAGATAAAAAATACGGTGGGAATTTAAAATTTAAAAATTATTTAGGATTAGAGAAAGCATTTGAATCTGAGGAGTTGCATGCAGCTGACTTAAAAAAAGCAGTTTCAGAATATCTAGAAAAAATTATTGCGCCAATAAGGAAAATTTGGAAATAATTATCCTGTCTTAAATTCAATTACATCTAAATCTTTCAATACATGGTCGAGGCCGACTTTTTGGTTTGGAAATTTTGAGCTTGGGCCTGTTATTTTTGCTTCCTTGACAATGCTTTCAGCTCTGGAAGCCTTGAAGATTTTTTCAGCAACTTCTTTCACTATTGTTCCCGGATTAAAAATTAGAGGCTTGTTTGATCTTTCTTTTCCCGGCTCTTTGGTGTAAACTCTTATTTTGTTAAAGCTCTGGAAGATCTTTTCTCTTAGTTCTTCAAGATCCTTTTTTATTTTTGTTGAAATAATCACAAAGTTATATTTTTTTGATCTAAGTGTTGCCTCTGTTTTTCTTTTGTCAACTTTTCCAGGATCCTTTATGTTAAAAACGATGAGTACTTTTCCATGAAATTGATCAAGATATTTCTTAACTTGGATTATTTGTTCAATGCTTGTTACCAAGATGAGAACTGTGTCTGCTGTGTTTACCAACCCTTTATCATAATACTCTGACCCGATAGAAGGAATCTCTATAATCTGAATAGGCGATCCTTTGTAAGCCATCATTCCTACTATTGGTTCTTTTGTTGTAAAGTTATAAGAAGCAATCTCAGGCGACGCATTTGTTAAGGATGCGAGAAGAGAGGATTTTCCTGAGTTGGTAAATCCTATAATCACTACCTGCATGCTCTCTTTTTTTATTCCTCGCTGACCCTTTCTTCTCTTTTTTTTTAAATTTTTTTCTATCTTTTCCAGGAGTTTTTTTCTGCGTGTTTTTAACTGAGCAAGCATTTTTTCAGCGCTTTTATGTTTAGGGCATTCACGAATCATCTCTTCAAGATAAAATAACTTATCTTCCTCTTTTTGTGCAGCAAGAAATTTTACTTCTGCTTTCTGGTACTGGGGTGATTGGTTTGTTGATGCCATTTTATTTGTTTCTTCTGTTAAGTCATCTCTTTTTATAAATTTTGTATCTCTATAAAATATCTTTTTAAACTTCAAGATGTTGAGAGAATTATGAGAGTAAGAAAAATAAACAAAGAATTTTTTTCAAGAAATGCTGAAGAAGTTGCACGTGATTTGCTCGGGAAAATTCTTGTGAGAAAAACTGATAATAATCTCCTAAAGGCAAAAATCATTGAGACAGAGGCTTATTTTGGGCGTGAGGATCCTGCATCAAGAGCTGTTCAAAACGGAGACTTAAGGAAAACAATGCTGATGAAGCCGGGAACGATTTTGGTTTATGGCGTTCATAATAACTGGCTTATCAATTTTGTGACAAGCGATGAAGGAAAAGCAGAAGCAATTTTGATACGTTCTGTTGAGCCCCTGAACTTTGAGGCAAAAACCAGTGGTCCTGGGCTGCTGACAAAAGCTCTTAAAATTGGAAAAGAGTTCCATAAAAAGAATGTTTGTGAAAACAGCGAGTTATTGGTTGAGGAAAATACCAGGCTTGACGAACTAAAAAAAGAAAATCTTGAAATAGTTGAAGCCTCTAGAATTGGTTTAAAAAAAGATCTGCCTAAGAAACTAAGATTTTACATTAAAGGAAATAAATTTGTCAGTAAGAGATAAAATGAACAAAAAAGGAAATAAGCAAAAGCTTTTGAAAACTTTTATAAAGTTCTAGGTAGTTGGTTAGATATGAAAAAAATGCAGGCAATCCTTTTGGGAATTGTTTTACTTTTTAGTTTGGTATTTATTAGTGCAGAAGAATATACGTTGTCTGTAGGTAGGAAGGTAATTTATTATTCAAATTGGGGTATTCAAATTGAAAGCATATTTAAGACTTCAACTGGTGAAGAGGTTTCATTTATAATTTTTGACAAGAACGGCAATGAGGTTTTGGGTGGACCTTTTAAAGTAACTAAGAATCAACCAGTTTATTCTTATGGTCCCTTAACAATTGAATTTGTAGAAGTTGGTGGAGAAGAATCTGAAACTGATTCACCTTATGTTAAAAGGTATGAACAAACAATATTAAATATTACTCATAATGACGAGGTAGCAAATTCTTATTATTATAAAGGAAATGTTGTGTATGAAGAGGGAGAATCTGAGTTTTTTGTAGGAGATTCTTTTGAGATCAATGGTGTTGTTGGGAATATTATAGAGATTTCTTATGCTCTTGCTGGAGATACAGAGCCGGAGATAACAATACAAGATGATAATGCGAGGGTTTATACTCTTCATGAAGGAGAATCTGATTTGATGGTTTATGGGAGTGTTACAAATCCTGAATCTAAAAATTTGAAAGTTGAAGTTATTTCAATAAATAAAGAGGAATCTTCTGCAATTTTGAATTTAACAGCAATAGATGAAGTTATTAGTCCTTCAGAGTATCCAGAAGAAATTCCTTCTGAAGAAGTTACTTATTTCTGCATGGGTTGTGAGGTTGATGGTAAATGTTATCCTTATGGATTTAGAAAAAAAGGGGAATATTGTGATTCTGAATCTGAAGAATTTATTTCTCAAGAACCAGTAGATTCTGTTTGTGAAAATAGTTTTGAATGTAAGAGTAATTTATGCATAGATGGTTCCTGTATTTCGAGTTCTCTTTGGAGAAGGATATTCTGCTTTTTTAGCAGAAAGTGTTAAATTCTTAAATATTATTTTTCTTTGTTATTTATGAATAAAAAAGGGGATAAGCAAAAGCTTTTGAAAAAAATTATGTCTAAGAAGGAATATTCAGGATTGCCTGAAAAAGATGTTGAAAGAGCTTTTGACATGTTTGATAAAGAGAATTATTCTGATTTGGAAAAGGTTAAACTTACGCGAGAATTATTGAAGAGAATTTTTACTGCATTTATGGGAAGAAAAATAATGAATCCAAAAGACAAGGATGCAAGATGGTTTTTATTGAGGCATGTTTCAACGAGAGAGAGGTTTGATTTTTATGAAGAATTTTATAAAAGAATCTTTAGAGAGTTGAAAAAAAAAGAAATTTCGGTTATCGATTTAGGTGCGGGAATAAATGGGTTGAGTTATGGATTTTTCCCTAGAAACCACAAAATAAATTATGTGGGGGTTGAAGGAGTTAAGCAACTTGTAGATGTTGCTAATTCTTTTTTTGAGAAGAATAAAATAAATGCAAGGGTTATTCACCAAAGTTTGTTTGAGTTAGAAGAAATTAAGAAAATAATCAAAAAACAGAAAAGACCAAGAATTTGTTTTTTATTTAAAACAGTTGATTCTCTGGAAATGCTGAAGAGGAATTATACAAAAGAATTTTTGAGGGAGCTTGTTCCTTTATGTGATAAATTTGTTATTAGTTTTGCAATGAGAAGTTTTTTTAAAAAGAATTTATTTAAAGTAAGAAGAAACTGGGCAATGAACCATATTAAAGATAATTTTAAGATTTTGGATATTTTTGATTTGGGAAATGAAAAATATTTTGTTTTTAGAAAAAAGTAAACTTTATAATAGGCTCTCTCTTTAAGAAATTATGGCGCCACAACAAGAACGATCTAGTACAGGGCAAGGACAGGGGACAGTTCAACCCCCACAAAAACAGGCACAACAAGTTCAAAAAGAACAGCAATCTCCAACTCCACAAGTTCCAAAAATGCCTTCTGTGCAGACAACTGGAGCACAAACACAAACAACTCAGCCAGCAGCGCAGCCCGCTCTTCAACAATCAGCACAACCACAATCCCCCCCAAAAAAATCAAAATGGTGGCTTTGGCTGATAATCATTTTTGGGATTCTTATTGTTCTCGGGGTTATAGCTTATTTTGTGTTTAGAGGTTAGTAATTTTACATTAAAGATTTAAAAACTCTTTCTGATTTTTTGATTTATGAAGCCAAAACTTTACAGAAAAGTTCTGGATAATGGGATGGTTGTTCTTTTTGAAAAGAGGGATATTCCTACCGTAAGTGTTGCTTTTGCAGTGCGTCAGGGGGGTATAAATGAAGATATTTCTGAAAAAGGGATCTCGCACTTTATAGAGCATCTGCTTTACAAAGGGACGCCTACAAGAAACTCAAGACAAATTGCAATTGCAATTGAAAGAAAAGGGGGCGAGTTAAATGGATCTACTTCTGAGACGACAACTGCTTTTCATTGCAAATTACCAAGCAGGCATTTGAAAACAGCTCTTGAAGTTTTGAGTGATATGGTCAAGAATCCAAGGTTTGATCCTAAAGAAGTTGAAAAAGAAAGACAGGTTATTTTTGAAGAAATGAAGCTTTACAAAGACAGTCCTAGATACTATATTTCCGAGGAGATACAAAAAAATCTATACAAAGGTCATTTTGGAATCTCTACAATAGGGTCTCTTAAATCTATGAATTCTATAACCCGAGAAAAACTGGTTAAAAAGTTCAAGGAGGTTTACAAGCCAAATAATATGGTTCTCTGTGTTGTTGGGGACGCTAATTTTAAGGATATTATAAATTTTGCAAAAAAGAACTTTAGAAAAGAAAAAGGAAAAATAAAAAAGAAGAAGATTGAGAAACAAAATAAATCAACAATAGAGAAAAGAAAAGGAATAGACCAGGCAAATCTTATTCTTGCTTACCATGTTCCTTGTTTGAATGACAAAAAAAGTTACGCAGCTTTTATTTTAAATGTTTTAATGGCAGGAGGGATGTCTTCAAGGCTCTTTAATGAGATAAGAGAGAAAAGAAATCTTGCATATGCTGTTAGGGGATTTTCTGTGATTAACAGGGCTTTTGCATATAATGGGATACGTGTTGGGACAAAAAAAGAAAATGTTAATAGGGTGAAAAAAATTATTTTAGAAGAATTTGAAAAAGTTTCAAGAGAGTTAGATAAGGATGAGCTGGCGCAGGTTAAGGAACAGGTTGTTGGGAATTACCAGATTGCAATAGAAGATTCGCATATTCAGATGGAAAATCTTTTTATGAATGAGATTAATGGTGATGTAAAAAGAGCTTATGAATTTGAAAAAAATATTCGATCTATAAAACTTAAAGATGTAAAAGCTCTTGCAAAAATTCCCTTGCAAAAATATAGTTTTTTTGCCTTGATCCCTGAGTAGAATTTCTGTTCACCTTCGCGCTACCCCTAAATTTTTAAACTTTATCTTTATAACTTATTTATGAACAAGAAGATAATTAAGGAAGAGATAGAAAGACAAAAAAGAGAATTAGTTAAAGTTCTTATCAGTAAAATGAAAGAGCCAGAAAGAAGCAATAATATTCTCAGAATAACAAGAACTATCTTATCTCTAATAAAAGTTCTGGAAAAGGAATTTCCTGATGAGAAGGACTAAAGAAGAAAAGAATCTAAAATGAGAATTTTTATCTCAGTTGATATTCCAGAGGAAATTAAGGAAGAAATCTTGAAAATCCAGGACAAGCTTCCTGAATCTTATGGAGGCTCTGAACAAAGTTCAGGCCTAAAACGTGGTAGGTACGCCATTTTAAAGAAAACAGAAGCAGAAAATTTACATTTAACATTAAAATTTCTTGGAGAAATCAGTGATGAGAAAGTTGAGGTGATTAGAGAAAAGTTGAGAGGAGTTAAATATGGCTCTTTTGAAACTGAGATTGATTCTCTGGGGGTTTTCTCTCCAAAGTTTATTAAGATTTTATGGTTGCATTTGACGAATTGTGAAGGATTACAAAAAATTGTTGATGAAAGTCTTGGTGATTTATTCGCGCGCGAAAAAAGATTTATGAGTCATTTGACCATTGCGCGAGTAAAGAAGATTGATGATAAAGAATTATTTTTGGAAAAATTAAAACAAATTAAAATTCCTGATTTGAAATTTAAAGTTGACGCTTTTTATTTGATGGAGTCAAGGCTCTCTGAAAAAGGGCCGAAATATTCTGTTATTGAGGAATATAAATTAAATTTATAAATTAAGGTTCTTTGAGAGATGTATGAAAATAAAGAAAAAAATACTTCTTATTTTTATTGTTTATATTATAATTCTTCTTTTAAGTGTCGTGGCGATGGTCAGGCTTAATAGAAGTTTGATGATAAAGAGATATAATTATGATTCTCTTACAGCTACCCAGTTTGTAGATGATTTTATAAGAATAGGATTTACATGCCAAGATTCTGGGATGAGGTATGTTGATGCGGATCTTATTGTGTTTGATGAATATGGAAATGTATGGCATAATAGCTCTCATGAATTAAGTTGTAGCAGGTTATATAATATTGATTTGCAGTCTACTCCGTGGGATTTTGCACCCGGTAGAGAGTATATTGTTTATGCATACTATAATAATAAATCAATCAATTCAGGGTATTTCTCATTTAAAGATTTATCAGGTCTTGAAAATATTAAATTGAGAATAAGATCTTATTTTTCTTTTATGATATTTCAGAATCATATGGCTTTGGGGACTTATTGTGATCAGCAGAGATTATTATGGTTTTCAACCCAACAACAAAAATATGGCTCAGAATATTTAAAATGTCAAAGGGTTCAAGTTTTGTTTTTATTTTGTGTTGTTTTAACTATAAATGTTCTTCTTTGGATTTTGTATTATATTAACCAAGGAAGAATTATTTTACAGAAAAAGATTTCAAGAAAGAAACTTTGAATTTATTTTTTAATATCCCTCTCTTACAATCTTAAAAACTTCTGCTTTTTTTCCAAGAACTTCTTGCAATTCAGATTCAGGAGCATTAATTACTCCTTTTATTGTTTTGAATTTTTTCAAGAGCTTTCTCGCGGTTTTTGGCCCGATTCCGGGAAAGCCTTCTAAAATAAACTGCATTCTTTCTTTTTTGTTTAATGATTTTTTATTTACATTTAACGGAGTTTCTCTTGGTTTTTTTCTTGCGAGAACAGAGAGGAATCTTGCAGTGTCTGCATAATCTTTTGTAAAGATTATGGGAACTTTGTATTTAAGAAGAATTGAAAGAAGAAATCCGCGGATTGAATTTGGATGCATTCCTGCTCTGTCCTCAGAACAACCATCTGAATACAATTCCTGCTCGTAAATTCCTTCGACAATAAGAAGTCTGTCAGTATATTGTCCAAGTTCTTCAAGCTGATTTAAGAGCCTTCTACTAATCATTGAACTTAGGAAATCTGAAACGGTTTTTCTTTCAATAGCAACTCCCTTGACAATATAATCTGCAACTTTTAGATATTTTATTTCAATCTCTATTCCAAGAGAAACAAGTTCTGAAATTACAAGAGAATTTTTTTCCCTGATATCAGCTGTTATTTTTAAAGTCTCTTTTGTGTCTTTGGGTTTTTGGGTAGTTTTGGAAAAAATATTAAAAAGAGGTTTTAGTTTTGTCATTTTATTTTTTTAAAGTGTTTTTTGCTTTTCTTTTTTTATCTTTTTTGAAAGGGAATCTTTTATAGATTTTATTGCAGAATGCATCCTTTTTTCTTTTGATTTTGATATGTAAAAGTAGGCTTCATCTCTCGTGTCTTTTGTGATGAGTATTATGAGTTTTCCTTCCTTTAACCTAGCTGTTCTTCCTGCTCTCTGTATTGCCCTTATTGCACTTGGTACAGGTTCATAAAAGATGACTGTATTAACTTCTGGGATATCCAGACCTTCTTCACCTATCGAGGTTGCAACAAGAGTATTTATTTCGCCTGCGCGGAATTTATCAAGAATTTCTTTCTGCATTTTTTGATTCATGCCCGGAACTTTTTCCAGCCCTTTAATGCTTTTATAAGATTCAGAATTTCCAGATTTGGAACTTTTTCTTGTTCCCTGGCCTACAAAAATATTTGGATTTATTCCCTGAAGTTCTTCAATGCTTTCTTTTATTTTTTTAGCAGTATCCCTGAATTGCGTGAAGACTATTATTTTGAATTTTTTGCTTTTACTTTCATCTTTTTCTTTTTTTATTATTTCTGTCAGCATTAAAATCTTAGGGTGTTCTATATTTTTTGAAAGGAGTTCATTTGATT
>Ga0307434_1000964_pt1 | contig 16708 bp, 13 predicted proteins | sample SalMarWE160220MG_FD_202156 | JGI IMG/M metagenome (GOLD analysis project Ga0307434, IMG submission 202156) | Salt marsh sediment microbial communities from the Plum Island Ecosystem LTER, Massachusetts, United States - WE1603-220 | ecosystem: Environmental > Aquatic > Marine > Intertidal zone >... | reverse complement strand
TACCGATGCCCCGGGCACGGGAGCCTCAAACCTGATGCTGGGAGCAGCTAGGGCTAAAGCTAAATCATTGCCTAAAGAGGTAATACTGTCTACCCTTACCCTGGTTCTGGATACTTCTTCCATTTTCGTTTCATAGTTACTGTTCCTCCCCTTCCCTCTTACTTCCTTATATTTTCTGTCCCAACCGGGCTCGACACCAAACTGTGTCACGGTAGGCCCAATGTTTACCTGTACAACCTTGGCTTCTACTCCATAGCTCGCGAGAGCTTCCTCGATCAATCGGGCTCGTTGGTCAATGTCTGCCCTATCCAATTTCACCTCAGATGGCTTATCCAGGATATCAATCGGCGGAAGATGCCACCCTCCAGGAGTGAGAATCGGTTCGTGTTCTGATTGCCACACGGGAGGAGAAGGAAGTACAGCAGGCTTTGCCTCCGCTTCACTAACCGCCTCTACTTCAGGGGAGGTAGTTTCGATAGGGATAGCTTCAGTCCCGACTTGTCGGGACCGAGGAAAGATTACCCTGGGACGGCGTCGGAAAACTCTGGTCAAGAAACGCCAGCTATTCTTGGCGGCGTTCCAAGACTTCCGCGGAATGATAAAAATAATACTCAGAAGGACAAGCCCGGATACCCCAAGCCCTCCAAGGACATTGGAATCTCCTATTATGCTTTGCCCAAATGTGCCTCCCAGTGTGGCTTCCCTCAAAATACCTTCCCCGGGAAAGAAAGCAAGGATTCCCCACACAGCAAAAGCCAGGCTAATGCCCCCAAGAACCCAATTCCACCTATGTTTCACAACCCCGACAAGTCGGGGCCGCCGCCATGTCACCCAGACCAGAGAGCCCAAAGCGATGGCTATTATTATTAATCCATAACCAAACAACGTGAGCATACCTTCCCATAACACGTACAGCAAGGCTACTATTACGACAATTAAGATAAGCCTGCGTACCACCGGCGAAGCGATGAAACCGAAGAATCGCTTCCATGCCGGCCGGCTTTCTTGCACCTTCCGCCCCGGCTTAGACCTACTTCTTGCTTTAGCCACGGACTTATACCCCTAGCTCGTCAGTTTCCTCTTACAGAAATTCTAAATACTAATCTCTAAATCCCAAACAAATCCCAAATCCTAATTTCAAAATTCAAAACTTTTATGTTTTGACCGTTTGGGTTTTGATGAGAGGAATTAAATTTTCCTTTCTATTGTTTAGTATTTCGTGTTTAGTGCTTAGGATTTTCTTTTTACCTCCACAACCACGGGAATGATGACGGGGCGACGATGAATTCGTTTATAAAAGAAGCTGCTCAGAGAATCCTTTACTTTGGCATCAACGAAGCTCCGATCAAAATCGGGGCGTCTTTTAGAAATGAACCCTTCTTTTCTGTTCTCTAAAGCAGCTAGCACCACATCTCTGCCTTTCTCAATCAATGACTGTTCCTCTCCAGCATCAACAAGGCCTCGCGTTATAATGCGTGGCCTTTCAGCTAGTTTACCGCTTTCAGCATCAATAGCAATGGTCACCACAACAACGCCGTCTCGCGAAAGTAGTTTGCGGTCCCGAAGCACAACGTCATCCAGTTCGCCTGTTATCAGGCCGCTGACATAGATAACTCCGACATGGGTTCTATCTACCACCTTTCCTGAATCTTGCCCGAGCTCAAGCACATCCCCGTTCTCAAGGACAAAAATGTTATCCTTGGGGATACCCATACTACGGGCTAACTCGGCGTGCAACTTCAAATGGCGATACTCACCATGAACAGGAACAAAGAATTTAGGCTTAACCAAGCTAAGCAAAAGCTTCAACTCCTCTTGGCTACCATGCCCGTGGACATGAACTTGAGCCAGCTTGTCATAAATTACATTGGCACCTTGACGGAAAAGGCTGTCTGTAGTCTTGCTAACCAATGTCTCATTGCCGGGAATAGGAGTTGCTGAAATCACCACAGTGTCGCCAGGGACTATCTGAACTCGACTACCGGGGTCGCGATTAGCCATGCGCACCAAAGCAGAGGTGGGCTCACCTTGACTTCCCGTGCTCAACACGATAACCCGATTATGCGGCAAGGTCTTAAGTTCGTCCAAGCGACAAATAATGCCGGGGGGAGCAGTCAGATAACCCGTTTTCAATGCCATGCTCACTATCTCCTTCATGCTCCGCCCGATGATAAATACACGGCGACCATGTTTAACGGCCACATCAAATACCTGCTGCACGCGAGATATGAGAGAGGCGAATGTAGTTACGATTACCCTCCCCTTTGCCTCGCTTACAATCCGATCTAAGGTATCGCTAACCACCCTCTCGGAAGGAGTATATCCAGGAAGCTCGGCATAGGTGGAGTCAGAAAGAAGGAGCAAAACACCCTTTGCCCCTAGCGAAGCTAATTGGTTAAAGTTAGTAGCCTCGCTAATGACCGGCGTATAATCAATCTTAAAATCACCACTGTGAACTACAATTCCCAGGGGAGTGTGAATTATCAGCCCCACAGAATCAGGAATACTATGACAAACAGGGAAAAACTCTATGGTGAAATTACCTAGTGTAACCCTGCTCCCCGGGTTAACTAAATTCAATTTTGCGTCGGTTTTCACCCCGCGCTGCTTGAGTTCCAAGAGAATCAGTTCTCGAGTGAACCTGGCAGCATAAATGGGAGTGGAGAGCTGAGGTAAAATGTAAGGCAGCGCCCCGATATGGTCTTCGTGTCCATGAGTAATCACTATCCCTTTTAAATTCTTCTTTCTCTCCAAAAGATAGCTAATATCTGGGATAAGCAAGTCGACTCCCGGAGTTTCTTCGCTGGGGAACATAAGCCCGGCATCAATAACGACGATGTCGTTGCCATATTCCAGTGCCATCATGTTCTTGCCAATTTCCCCTAATCCACCTAAAGGGATGACTCTTAATTTATGTGCTGGCATGGTTTTTCTTCTTCCTTTCATTCTGGACATGGTTCTAAAACAAGCTTAATTGTTGAGACTCAACTTCGTCTTGAGGTAGGTCTTCACCCTGGGCTAGTATCTGCGGAATCTTGAGCATATCCGCTTCGATGGTCCGTCGTAGAGAGCCTTGGTGGAGAGCCGCCGCCGGATGATACATGGGGTAATAAATGACGCCTCCGGACTTTCGTGGCTTTCCATGAATCTTGCTTATGCTCTGATTAGGAAAATACCGAGCTAGAGAGTAACGTCCCAAAGTAACAATCATTTGAGGCTGAATTATCTCTATTTGACGGTCCAGCCATTTGCCACAACTTTGTATCTCCGCTGGCAGCGGGTCACGGTTTTGGGGCGGACGACATTTAATTACATTAGCAATATAAACTTCTTCCCTGCGTAAACCAATTGAGGCTAACAGTTGGTCCAGAAATTGCCCTGCTGGCCCGACGAAAGGACGCCCTTGCTGGTCTTCGTGCCACCCCGGAGCCTCACCGATAAAAAGTAGATCCGCGTCCTCAGCCCCCTCCCCGGGCACCACCTTAGTGCGATAATTAGCTAGCTCACAATCCCGGCAAGCTATAATTTCCTCGCAGAGTTGAGTTAAAGCTGACATCTAGTTCGATGGTAGCACATCTACCTTTGTCGGTCAATTTGGACGCTTGCCAGACCCCCGATAGGTCGGGGCTCGACTTATTCACTCTTCCTCCTCATCCTCATCCTGCTCCCAAATAGGCTCGGTGAATTGGTCAATAAACTCAGCCGTAACCCTCTTCGCTATTCTATCCATCTCCTCGTCTACTTGCTTAGCCAGATTGTCAAGATCGGTCAAGTCAAGAGTAATTCCTAACATTTTAGTTAGGATACCAAGCACAGCCAGGGACGCTCTGGGGTTCGCTATTTGCGTGGCATAGGCTGGCACTTCGCCCAGCAAGCAAATACCTGCCATCCCCCTTTGCTTGGCCATTCCCAATATCAATCCATTCAACCCGGCAATGCGAAGGTTACCTCTAAGAACCACATTATGTTTGCTTAACTCGTCAACTAATTTAGAACTTGTCGCTGCTCCCCAAACCTTCATTTCTTCACTATGGTGGATGCGTGTCACCGCAGCAGCACAACTATATACCCTTGCCACCTTAAACCTTTGCGCTACGTCCAAAACACAGTTAACCAGATCATAACCTTTGAAACCAGGCTGTTCTTCACCAATAAAAATCACCAGGCCTTTACCGGCCTTGCCATTCTGCCAATAATAAAACTTGCTCTCAGGAAAACGAGGGTTTTCAACCACGTTGTCTCTGACTGTGACACCCATCGGTTCAAAGAAGCTGACAGGTTCAATCTCCCCTATTTCTACAGCGTTTAGCTTCTCCACAAGATACTTCGCTGCGGTTAGAGAAACGTCGCCAATGCCAGGCCAGGAGGCAAGCATAACACAACTCTTAGGGCGTGGCTGTTTATAAAGCTTTATTACGTCTTTCATATATATCTTAGCTTCCCTTTGCCGTCACTGATACATTAGAGCAATATAAAGGGGGAGTTTGCAAAATCCCGCCAACCCATCTCGCTTCCTGCCCTATGCCCAGAAGCTCTTTTAGTACTTGATACACGTTACCGGCAATCATAGTATCCTTCACTCTTCCCACTATCTCACCATTCTCAACCTTGTATCCCAGTAAAACGTTGCCACCGAAGTCACCACCCAGAATATTACCCTGCTCAGCACCCATAACTTCCTCCACAATTAACCCTTCTTTCATGTCTTCGATCATCGCCTGGAAGGGAACATCTCCTCCGCTTAAAATAAGAGAGCTTATATCCGGGCGAGGGAAACCACCTGCTCGCTGGCCATTACCGGTGCTCTGAGTACCGGCTAAAGCTGCTGTTTGTAAATCATAAAGGAAATTAGTCACTACTCCATCTGTAACAAGCGGTAGACGCTGACTGGACACCCCCTCGTCATCAAAAGGATAACTTCCTACGCCGTAAGCTACGGTAGCATCATCCCATAAGCTCAGCTTTTTGTCAAAAACTTGCTCCCCTAGTTTACCCTTTAAAGGTGAAGCCCCCTCCAGGACGGTTTTGCCATTAAACGCCAACACTAGAGGACTCAGTAAAGCACTGGCTACTCCATTAGGTGTAAAAATTACCGGCAGTAGCTTTGTGGACACGGCAGCTTTTTTCTTAGCCATCTCCAGTTGCCATATCACTCTATCAGCCAGGTCATCAATCCCGATAAAATCGGGACGACATGAGCTTTCGCTATCACCTACAAAAAGCATATCTGTATCCCGAACGAGAGTGCCTTCCAGGCTAAGGCTAAAAAAGCTGCTGTCGTACCTTCCCTCACCGCCTTGAGAATTAATTAAGGAGATGGAGCTTGTCCCTTTGGTTACTTGAACATCGCAAAGGATATCAGGAGTATGCCCCCTGATCTTGGCTATAAGCTCCTTCCCGATCTCAACCATCCTCTCCATAGCTATTTCGTCTACCTCGGAATCAAAGATGCTTACCTCAGAATAGTCGCGGGAGGAAGGAAAACGAAAGTTGGCCGGACTGCCAAATTGAGAGGTTTCCACAGCCATGTCAACCAAAGCTTCCCAACCGCCCCCTCCACTGGCAATAGCAAAGCCAATTTTACCCTCCTTGAAAATTCGCAAGGCAGTACTGCTGCTCTCCTTGGTCTGAACCTGCTTTAGTTCATTGGCTTCAAACTGTATCGGCGTTGCCCGAGAAGAAACCGAGAAAACTTCAGCTTGCTCAGCCTTCTTCCGAGCAGCGCGGAGAACTTTTGCAGGCAAATCCAGTTCCATGTCGAGTCAACAACACATTACATCATTTTAGTGTAGTTATCAACGCAGGCGATAAGCGATAAGATGGAAGTCGAGAATGGAGACAGGGCATCAAATACACATTGCCGGCTTTTTGGGGACCTGCAGCAGAAATAATCTCCAAACGTTGGTGAGAGTCCTTGGTGTTTCAGACAGGAAATTTGGCGATTCTTCCTTGGCTTATTGGAAGCAAGCTCTAGTTACCAAAGATATGTATCAAACTCTACACACCACCACCCATGGGTTTATCTTGTTCTTTCTCAAATAGCAACCTGGCTTCTTGTTCAGTCAATATTTGAAAGTCTAGTCCACCAAGAACTATTCCCTTCTCCTCCAAAAGCGTCTGAAATTCCACGTCGCTCAAGTCAGTTTGAGAGATGATATTAACTGTTGGTTGGTGTTCTCGCACTAGTGGCATTGGTGGCATTGGCTCTACCGCCAGCTTGTCTATAATCTCCTGAGGAAAGACCTCAAGAAGCTCCTGGCCCTTGGGATTGCTCAGAATCCATTCAAGCATGGTGAGAGATTCCTGTTCCTGAGCAGGAGGAGAAGACTCTGGTTCCTCGGCAGCAAGAGGAACCGAAGCGGGAGTGGCAAAGATTGCCAATAAAGCTATTAAAGCTATGACGCTTAGAGTTAGAACTGCAAAGAATTTCTGCTTCATAGAACTATTCTTCCTGCTACAGTTATAAACTTTTTTTGGGAAATGTCAAGTCCTTATACTGAGATTGCTTCGTCGTTTCGTTTTTCGCAATTACGTTACTTTTATTTCGGAGTCAGAATTCAGTAGTCAGAAGCCACTCCTCTCCCTACTGATTACTGACTACTGTCTTCTCAATTTTTATCTTCCTCCTACCACACAATGACGAATCCTGATATGTGGGCTGCCGTTAGAAACGGGCAGCGGAGATTGCCCCCCTTTGCCACAACCACCACCCTGATTCATCTCCAGGTCATTGCCTATGGCATCTATATTTTGCAGGGTTGTAAAAACATTACCAGTTAGCACCACGGGGCGCAATAACTCTGCTAATCTCCCCCGGCGAATCATGTAAGCCTCCCCAGCGGAGAAGGTGAACATCTCCAAGCTAGTCGTCCCGCCGTACCAGTCCTTAACATAGACGCCTTCCTCGATGTCACCGAGCATCTCCTCGAAGGAAGCGCTGCCCGGCGCAATAAAGGTATTGCTCATTCGCACTATGGGGGGGAAGAGGTAATTAATGGCTCGGGCATTCCCCGTAGCCCTTTCTCCCATCTTAGCCGCTGTTTCCCGGGAATGAAGCCTTCCCTCCAGAATGCCCTCCCGGATAAGGTAGGTTTTCCTTGCCGGCGTCCCTTCATCATCGTATTTATAACTTCCCCGCAAGTTGGGAATTGTAGGGTCATCAATGATATTGAGATGTTTGCCGCCAAATCTTTTCCCCAGGACCATGATCTGCTGCATGTTTTCATTTTGATATACAAAATCCGACTCTGATAAATGCCCGAAGGCTTCATGAGCAAAGACTCCAGCCAGAACAGGGTCCAAAATTACGGTATACTCTCCACCTTTTACCTGGGGGGCAGAAAGAAGGGCGGCGGCACGCCTGGCTATCTCCCCGGCTTGCTCATGTAGCCCCTCCACGGCGGAAAACTCGCCAGTGCTGCCCAGGCTTAGTCCTGCTTGCTGAACCTCGGTATCCTCACGAGCTATGGCTGTCAATCGTAAATTAAGGTCAGTTTTAGCTTGCTCTATGTAACTACCTTCAGAATTGGCGAAGGTACGTTGCTTTCTGCTATCACGATAGTTGATTCTGGAGCTTTGAATCTTCGGGCTACTTAACATAATATCATTATAGCTATCTAAAAGCCCCTTCTTGGTTGCCAATGGTACGGTTGTGGCATCATTTTTCAATTGTGACACCACCGTATCCACCACAGGCTCCATAGGGAAAAGCTTCAATGGTCCCCTGCTTGCTACCCTTGCCTCCTCCACTGCCAGAGCTACCTTGTCCCGCAGCCCGGCAAGACGATTAAAACTGACGAATCCCCAACTACCTTTGACCAACGCCCGCACATTGCCGCCGGAATTACGAGCCCTGCTTATCTCCTCCAGCCTTTCCCCCCTGTAGGCAATGCTGGTAGCCCGGCTCTCCTCGAAATGGATTTCAACATAGTCAGCATTGTGGCCTTTCAAGGCATCAGCAATCAGGTCGCGCATGCTGTTATTGTAGCCCTTGACATGAATAAAGGCAAAGAGCTGCGTCATTCTGAGCCGCCTCTCTTTTGTCATTGCGAGCACCTGAAAGGTGCGTGGCAATCTCACTGACTAATGCCCAAACACGATTGTAGTGCGACCTTTTAAGGTCGTGCAATCCTGCCCTTGCACGAGGCTAAAGCCTCGCACTACATTTTTGCATTTTGAGTTGTCATTTTGATTTTTGCCTTTTGATTTTTGAATTTCAATGACCTCCCATCATAGTAAAATATTGCCGAGCTTTAATTTATACTCATCTCCTGATATTATCTAGGTTACGGTAATGAAATTCGTCGATAAACTGCTTAATGCCAGCCGAAAAAACAAAAGCTGGCTTTGCATCGGACTCGACCCCGACCCGGAGCTTATGCCCGGGGTAGATGTTCTACAATTCAACAAAGCCATTATCGAGGCCACCTCCGACTTGGTCTGTGCCTATAAGCCCAATCTGGCTTTCTATGAAGCTTTAGGGACCGAAGGGCTGGCTATCCTGGAGAAGACCGTTAAATATATACCCGGTGATATTCCTGTAATCGGTGATGCCAAGCGCGGCGATATCGGTAACACTGCCAGGGCTTATGCCAAGGCTCTCTTTTCGGTTCTTGGCTTCGATGCCACTACAGTCAATCCTTACCTTGGCTTCGATTCCATAGAGCCTTTTATTAACTACCAGGACAAAGAAGTATTTATCCTATGCCGGACATCAAACCAAGGAGCCACAGATTTCCAGAACCTTCACACCAATGGCCTGCCACTATACGAAACAGTGGCTCAAAAAGCCAAAGAATGGAATACTTATGGCAATATCGGCCTGGTAGTCGGGGCTACCTATCCTGAAGAATTGAAAAAAGTCCGCTCAATTTGCCCTGAAATGCCTTTGCTTATCCCCGGCATTGGCGCTCAGGGAGGGGACCTGGCTTCAGCAGTTGGCTACGGAGTGGATGCCCACGGCGAGAAGGCGATTATCAATGTGTCGAGGCAAATTCTCTACGCCTCAAAGGAAAAGGATTTTGCCCAGGCGGCTAGAAACGTGGCTGAAAAAATCCGCAACCAGATCAATGACTGTAGAAGTAAAGCCGGGTGACATAGTCCGGCTGCGCAAACCGCACCCGAGCGGCAGCTATGAATGGGCAGTGGTGAGGGTGGGCGCCGACATCGACCTTAAGTGCCTCAAATGCCAGAGAAGGGTTCTCCTGGCAAGAGAAGTGTTCAGGAGAAGGGTGAAAGAATTTGTCTCCAAAAGTAATTAACCAGCTTCGCGACAATAAAAAGCACCCTGCGATGGTTTGTGTAGTGAGGTAACAAAACAGGCAATTGTTACCTACACTATTTGGGCTTTTGTTGGGCGAGGGTGAAACAAACCGCCCTTTTGTTGGTTTCTATGGGTTCTTGATGATTTTCGATGGTTGACCTGCTCCCATACGCTTTTTATATGGTTGACATTCTGCTTATAATTATATAATTAGATAAAGGGGGTAAAGCTGAGATAATTAGCCACTAGCTATAACATAAACAAAGGAAGGTATATTAAAAATGGCAGAGAAAGAGTATTCACATCTGGTAAAACCGTTACTCGTTCAAAACCCGCCCGCAGGTCTGTATCCTGAGCCCCGCGTATGGATGGAAGGCAAGGACATGGAAGGGTTTAAAGCTAACTTTTCCTTTGGATTCGTTAAGAAACCCGGTGTGTGTCATCCTGTCGAAGGAGCGATAGTACACCCTTACGACGAATGTTTGGTATTCGCTGGCACTGACAATAACAATATACTCTATCTAGGTGCCGAAATATCGGTGGAGCTTGGCGAAGAAGGTGAAGAGCATGTATTTAATGAACCCTCGGTAGTGCTCATTCCCAAAGGCATGCCTCACGGCCCGGTTACCTACCGGCGGGTTGACAGGACTATTGTTCACTACCATATCGGGCTGGACCCCGAATACAAGGCTGAAGCGTTTCCCAGAAAGGCAAAAACAGCTAAGACGTCAGACTCAAAATACGGGCACCTGATTAAAAGGCTGATTACCTATATTGACTGGAAAGAGGTAGATTCCCGGAAGCCCGGCTGGGTTCCTCCGAAAAATACGGTGGATTATTCGTCTATCGCTGACCGTGCCGGCGTACTGCACTTTGCCGAAAGAGGTGTGGGCCCGGGTAACGGAGACCAGGTTGTATGGCTCTACGGTAAGGATCTAGAGGGGTTTAAGGTCAATTTTACCTGGGGATTTTATAGCAAATGTGGTACATGGAACCGGGGAGGCGAATCACATGTTCACCCTGAAGAGGAGATGCTGGTCCTAGTCGGACTTGACCCGGATAAGCCGGATTACCTGGGGGCTGAAATAGAGCTAGCTATGGGTAAGCAGCGTGAGAGGCATATAATCAACAAACCTACCGTGGCTATTTGTCCCAGAGGGCTTCCCCATCTCCCGATAATAACCAGGTGGGTAGACAAGCCCTACAGCTTTATTGTGTGTGTACTCAGTGGTGAGTATGCTTCGCCGTGGGTGGAAGCATAATCGTGTTTCTGCTTCAGAGAAATCGATGGTGTGCTCGTTCAATTAGGGCGGGGGAGGTGCTAGCTCATAGGACTAGCAAGGCAGCCTAATAACAGCTCACTTTCCATCACATTGCTCCTAGATATTGGCTTCCCCACCAAGCTTGAACATAAAACGATAAAAAGTTGGATAATAATCCGACTAAGAGTTGGCTTTATCAGCTCTGTGTGCTAGTTTACATAATATCCTATGGCCCGCTGTATCTTCCATATCGATTTGGATGCCTTCTTCGTTTCTGCGGAGCAGGCGCTTAAACCAGAGCTAAAGGGAAAGCCGGTAATCGTCGCAAGCGTGCTATTCAGGCCGTCTCTGTCGGGTTATCTCGTCGCCTGGACCCTCCATTGAAGCTCCGGACCTTTCTCAAGACATCTTGAGCCACAGCATTGGTGGGGTCAATCAGCACTAGCTTTTCAGCGTATTCAATTGCCTTTTGGACGTTGCGGGAAGAGAAATAGGCAACTGCCAGATCGGTCATTATGTTGGGATTTGCTGGTTGAAGGCGGCTTGCCTCTTCAAGACAGGATAGCCCTTGGGCTACATCACCGCTACTGTATATAGCCCAGCCCAACCCTCGCAAGTACTCGCCGTTGCCCGGGTCTTTTTCAAGTGCTCCCTTAAACTCCAAGATGGCCTTACTCCATCGCCGCTCAATCGAGTATATGAAGCCCAGCATATAGTGGTAACCGGGCTTCTCTGGCTTGAGGCTTATGGCTTTCTTAATATGCTTCTCTGCGGCATTTAGCTTTCGCAGTGTAAGGAATATGTCGCCCAGGTAGGCATTGGCATACTCGACTGCTATGGGGTGATCGGAGCACCTGATGAGTATGTATCGATAGATCTCTATGGCCCTATCATAGTCGACTTGCTCGACCGAAGCCCTAGCCTCATCCCATATAGACTTTAATTCAGGAATATCTTCATTGGTCATGGTGTCAACAACCAGAGGACTACCTGCTCAATGATAGCATATTGAGGAAACAAGGCAACAGCGGCCTGCACATTAAGATGTAAAGTTGGATAATAATCCGACTAAGAGTTGGCTTTATCTGCTCTGTGTGTCAGTTTATATGCTGTTTTATGGCCCGCTGTATTTTTCACATTGATTTGGATGCCTTCTTCATTTCTGTGGAGCAGGTGCTTAACCCAGAGCTGAAGGGAAAGCCGGTAATCGTCGGTGGAGACCCTGAGCGCCGCGGCGTAGTTGCCTCCGCTTCCTATGAAGCTCGACCTTTCGGCATCCATTCCGGTATGCGGCTATGCTTGCACACGAAAAGACAGCCTAGTTAAGGAGTCACAAAACGCTATGATGTACAGCCGATGTAGCTAACACTAGTAATAGGTATGACGCAATAGTTGATGTTCAGTAGTTAATTTTAGAAATCTATCGACTCTGATAGCACAATTACTTTCAAGATCGCCTGAAGTTTTAGTGAAGTTTCATCACTGCCTCTTCTGCTGCATTCACAACTTGGTAAGTTATGGGTGAAGCACAGAGAGCCGGATGTGTTCCCATTTGAAACAGAGACACCTCGTAAGCCGTCATTCCGTGCTGTATGCATGAGCTGACAACATTGACTAATTCTCCGACACCGGAGCCTCCAGAAACTTCTCCTCCAAGTAGGATACCGTCATCTTTGGAAAATATCAGCTTGACTGTGGTTAGTTCTGCCCCCGGCATACCGCCGGGGTGCCTACTGGGAGCTTTGGCCGTCCCAACTACTACATGGTAACCGTCTTGAGCGGCCTGTCTCTCAATAAGGCCAGCTGCTCCCATGCCTAAATCACCAATTTGAGTAGAAAATACCCCTAGAGTTCCCAAACCCGGGTAACGCGTCTCGAATAAATTCGCAGCGGCGAGTCTGGCTTCGTGAGTGGCGACTGAAGCCAGCCATGTCTTTACCGGCATCCCGCTAAAGTACGAGACCTTCATGGCACAATCACCGCAAGCCAGGATGTCATTATCACCTCTAACTCGCATATGACGGTCCACCGTAATTCCACCGGTGGATGTGCTTATTTGCAGCCCCGCCTTTTGGGCCAGATCTACGTTTGGCATCACTCCGATGCTTATAATAACTACATCGGCTTTGAGATGTCCGCCATTTGCCAGTTGAACGCCGGTGACCTTTTTATCTCCAACTATATTGGCTATGGTTTGATTGGGGATAATCTTGATACCCCGGCTAGCAAGTATCGATTCGGCTTCGCTGCAGAATTCATCATCAAAAGCCATTTGAAGACAGTGGGGAAGCCTCTCAATAATGGTTACCCTGTTGTCCCGATTTTTCTTGCATTCATCAGCGAACTCGGCGCCGACAAAACCACCCCCGATAATTATGATATCTTTGGCTTGATTTACCGCCGCTAGCATGTCCTGTAGAAACTTGGTGTCCTTTCTAATAACAAACACATTTTCCTTGTCAATGCCGGGAATGGGTAAAATAGCTGGCAGGGAACCAGTAGCGATAACCAGTTTATCGTAGCTTGTATTATTCCCGCCTTCGACGCGCACTATCTTTCTTTCTCTATCGATTTCCCCGGCTGTGTCGACAATGAGATTCACATCGTTGCTGGTTAACACTGTATCCGGAATTAGATTCTTCTGCGGGCTGCCCAAAGTCCCAAAGATGTAGGGTATGCCGCAGGGAATTAGTACCTGCTGCTCCTGACGAATAACTGTCACTGTCTTACCCGGGTTGCGACGCTTGCAGCTGATTGCCGCGGTTGCCCCGGCGGCGCTTCCACCAATAATAACTACGTCTGATTTTTCCATCGCATTACCTCCGCTGATGATTTTATAATTAACGGAATATATTAGTCATAAAACCTGAGTGAAATATGTAACAAATTTATCACATTTTGAGGGTGTTTGTATGACCTGAGACTTAACAAAACCGAGAAATGTTGAGTCACTTTTCGATAGAAAGTTGGCTTTATCAGCTCTGTGTGCTAGTTTATATGCTGTTTCATGGCTCGCTGTATTTTCCATATTGATTTGGATGCCTTCTTCGTTTCTGTGGAGCAGGTGCTTAACCCAGAGCTGAAGGGAAAGCCGGTAATCGTCGGCGGAGACCCGGAGCGCCGCGGTGTAGTAGCCTCTGCTTCCTATGAAGCGCGACCTTTCGGCATCCACGCCGGCATGCCGTCATCCAAGGCACGCCGACTTTGCCCCCAGGCAATTTTTATACGGGCTCACTTCTCTCTCTATAAAGATGCTTCAGCTAAGTTTATGAAGATTCTAGGCGATTTTTCTCCCCACATCGAGCCTTTAGGGCTCGACGAAGCCTACCTTGATGTCACTGGATGTGAAGAGCCTTATGGTTCTCCCCAGAAACTGGCGCGGGCGATAAAAGAAAGAATAAATAAGGAGCTCAAGATCACAGCTTCAGTGGGTATCGCTACCTGCAAGGTAGTGGCTAAGATCGCCTCCGACCTATGTAAGCCTGATGGACTGCTGGAGATAGCCCCGGGGGAGGGACAGGCTTTCCTCAATCCACTCCCCGTAGCTAAATTACCCGGGGTGGGCAAGAAAACGGAGCAGGCATTAAAAGAGATGGGCATAACCACGATAGGAGAATTAGCCAGCCTCCCTCTGAATACGATAAAAAGACAGTTCGGAGTCACTGGAGCAGTGCTTCATAGCTACGCCAGGGGAATAGATGACCGGGAGGTAGAAGCGCCGGGCGAAGCTAAATCTATTAGCCAGCAGCTCACTTTTGCCCGCGACACCCTGGACCGCAATTTTCTCGAGGCGAACCTTCACAATTTATGCCAGGAGGTTTGCCAGGATTTGCGGAGCCAAAACAAAAGGGCAAAATGTGTAGCTATAAGGCTGAGGTACGCCGACTTTAAGACAATCACCCGCCAGGTCATCTTAAGAGAAGCTAGCAATGTTACCCAGGTTATTTTTGCCACAGCTCAGCAGTTGCTGACTAAAGCTCTGGCACAACAAGAAAAACCAGTACGCCTTATAGGTATTAGAATATCAAGCCTGGTTGGCGAGGGGAAACAACTCCCTATGTTTGATTCGGGGACAGAAAAGCCGGAGCACCTGGATAAAGCTATAGACAAAATTCGCAGGAAATACGGCTCAACGGCGATAAAAACAGGCAACGGCATTTTTTCTGAAGGCAGCTAAGAATGACACCCCCCATGTCATTGCGAGGAGCGTAGCGACGAAGCAATCTCGGTGGGGATAGGGGATTGCCACGCCCCGACAAGTCGGGGCTCGCAATGACAAAAAGAGAGGTGGCTTAGAATGACGGAGAGGGCTTGTTTTGGGCTTACAATACGAAGTATAATTGATTACCTTTACCTGTAGTAGAAAGGAGCAAGATGCCGGATTATGCCTTTTTCCACAAGCAATTTGTGCCATTATCCGAAGCCAAAATCGGAATCCTGACTCATGCCCTCCATTACGGCACCGCTTGCTTCGAGGGCATTCGCGGTAACTGGGATAGCGAGCAGAAAAGATTCTGCCTTTTTAGAATCCAAGACCACTATAAGCGCATGCTGGAGGGCTGCCGCATCCTAAAAATAAATCTCCCCTACTCCGTTGATGAGCTTTGCCAACTGACCAGGGAGCTTCTGGGAAAAAGTGGCTACCAGGAAGACGTATACATCCGTCCTTTAGCCTATAAAAGCTCCGAAGCTGTAGGAGTCCGTCTCCACAACCTGGAGGACGATTTCTTTATTGTCGTCACCACACTACCCACTTACCTTGATATAGATAATGGTGTTCGTTGCTGCACCTCATCGTGGCGTCGCGTGGATGATACTATGATTCCACCTCGAGGCAAGATTTGCGGCATTTATGTAAATAGCGCTCTGGCTAAAACCGAGGCCCAAGAAGGTGGCTTTGATGAAGCAATATTGCTAACTCAGGATGGACATGTCTGCGAGGGCAGTGGTGAGAACATCTTTCTCGTTTTAGGAGGGAAACTGATAACTCCCCCGCCATCCGATAACATCCTCGTAGGCATCACCAGGGACACGGTCATGAAATTAGCTAAAAATGAGTTAGGCATAGATACAATTGAGAGGCAAGTTGACAGAAGCGAACTTTATGTGGCTGAAGAATGTTTCTTTACCGGGACGGCAGCCAACGTAGCACCTATATTGGAAATCGACCATCGCCCTATAGGCACGGGCCAGATTGGCAAAATGACCGCCGAATTACAAAAGCTCTTCGCCTCAGTGATACTGGGAAGAAATCCTAAATACTCTGACTGGTATTACCTGGTTTCCCCTAAAGCCGCAATGGAATAACCGAAGTTTTTAAACGGGAGTTATCCCGGGGTCTACCCCTAAAGCCTTAAGCAGGTAAAGTAGGCGGCAACTCTGCTCCAAAACAACGGTATAGCAATAGGCTTCCTCCAGCAACTGGCTGACGACAAATGTTCCGTGACCCCGCACTAAAACCACCTTATACTCGCTCAGTAGCCTGGCTATCTCCCCGGCAAGTTCTCCCGTCTTCGCCCCCATCTCTGTGCCTAAGATAGGTACTCTAGACAACAAAGCCTGTCCCTCTACATCGCAAGGCACAATCTCCTTTTCCATGAAGGATAAGACAACAGCATAAGGCGGATGAGCGTGAACCACTGCCAATGCCGAAGTATTTTGATAGATACAGCGATGAACTTCCAACTCAATCGAAGCCAGGGGTGTAGCCCGATCGTTCTTATTTATCCCCGTCTCCACCAAATCCCCTTCCTGAATGGAGCCCAAAGTACTACCCCGATGGGTAATAACCAAATGCTCGCCTAGCTTGACGCTAAGATTACCTCCCTGGGAAGAAACCAACCCTTGAGTAAAGAGGGCTTGTCCTACCGCTTGGAATTGGGACAACATCACATTAAACCAAAAATCAAAGGTCAAAAATTAAAATTACAATTCAAAAGCCAAAAAGGCTAGACTTATTTTTAAATTTTCCTTTGTCATTTTGCCTTTTTAGTCTTGCTTTTTGCATTTCATAACTTATGATATACGCCGTATCACAGCCACCACCCTCCCCTGAACCTCGACGTTATCTGGAGTAGTATAAATAGGTTTCATCTGACTATTCGCTGGCTCGAGGCGGATGCGATTCGGCTCAGCGAAAAATCTCTTAAGCGTGACTTCCTGTTCTCCCTTAAGCCAGGCCGCC
>Ga0307434_1000959_pt1 | contig 16836 bp, 12 predicted proteins | sample SalMarWE160220MG_FD_202156 | JGI IMG/M metagenome (GOLD analysis project Ga0307434, IMG submission 202156) | Salt marsh sediment microbial communities from the Plum Island Ecosystem LTER, Massachusetts, United States - WE1603-220 | ecosystem: Environmental > Aquatic > Marine > Intertidal zone >... | reverse complement strand
AGCCGGGATAATGGCGGTGACATTAATCTTCGGTTTCAACTGAGCAATAGCCCCGAGTGCTGTCATAACTGCAGCAGCGCCAGCCATGTCATCCTTCATCTCACCCATGCCTTCCGAGGGCTTAATTGATATTCCTCCAGAATCGAAAGTTATGCCCTTGCCCAGAAAACCAATTGCTTTTTCAGAGCGTTTATCACTTTTATAGCTGAGAGTTATTAGCTTGGGGGGCTGGTTGCTTCCTTTTGCCACCCCCAAGAGTGCTCCCATGCCCATCATCTCCATGTCCTCTCGGTCAAAGACTTTGAGCTCTAAATTATATTTGCTAGCTATTTCTTTAGCTGCTTCAGCCATCTGGCTAGGCGTCATGTAGTTAGCTGGTTCATTAACCATATCCCGAGCCAAGGTGGTAGCTTCAGCTACCACCTTCCCCTTGCCAATGGCCGGCTCTAGGATCGGGACCTCTCCCTTTTCTCTTACCACTATCAGCATTTCTTCGATGTCCTCAAATTCAGGCCTCTTATATTTGATGAAGCTATAAAGCCCGAGAAGAGCGCCCTCAGCTATTGCTTCCGCTGAAGCTTCAAGCTCAATATTGCCTATGCCAGCACCATGAAGTATTGTGGCTATCTTGTGACAATTCAATTTACGCAATGCCCGACAAAATTCTCCGGCTAAGCCGCGAATTTTATCCACATTGAAATCCTGACGCTTGCCCAACCCTGCAATAGCTACTATTCCTGCCGGCAGTTTTCCAAGCGTATGGACGATGTTAACTTCTCCAAACTTACCCTTAATCTCACCTCGACTGATTAGAGAACTAATAGCTCCGTCCAAAGCTTTATCCACAGCAGCGGTAGCGCCGCCCGGTTGTTCCACACCTTCAAAAAGATTTATCACAATGGCATCAGCTTTGATTTGAGCTATGTCTCCAGCTATAACTTTAATCTCCAAGATTCGCCTCCCTGAAATGTGTAAATTTTAGAACATTTATTTTACTTTATTTGGATGAAGAATTGAAGAGGTCAATAAAGGAAATTTTTCTCTTATCTCTTTGTTGCTCGCACAATCTTATCGATTACGGCGGTAATATCCTGCGAGGTATCAACAACAAGATGATTGCGAGAAAATTTTCCCCTTCGAGGCTTCATTTTATTATACACCTCCCAACCGGCTTCCGAGTCATACTGAGGCATAGCTGCTTTTTCTCGGGCCAGAAGGCGTTGCCGCACCACTTCGGTGGGAGCTTCAACCCAGACCAGGATGAGCTTTGCCCCTGCTCTTTCGGCAGCGCGGTAGAAATATTCTCGATGGTGCTCCAACAGGTTTGTGGCATCAAAGATGACAGGTATTCCTTTCCTTAAAAGCTCTTCGATGAGAGCATGGCAGGCAGAAAAAAGCCGCTTATTTTCACTTTCCTTATATTGGGGGGAGGGGAACAGGATTTTTCGCAAAGTATCGCTTGCTAAGATGAGAAAAGACAACCTTTCAGCCAGCTTGCGGCAGAAAAAAGACTTACCCGTGCCTGGCAAACCGCTGACCACTATAAGCGGAGGCTCTACCTGGGGTTGGGGTAAGCCATTGAGGCTTTGTCTTAATTTTTCTACATCTTCATCTAAGCTACCTGTCATGACATCACAATTATCACCATGAGTCAGCTTATGTGTCAAGGTGCTAAAGTTACAGTGCCACCTGACCTGATGGTTGAAGAGGCAGTGTCCGTCGCTTAGAGTGACAGGGGCTGGAAGGCAAAGGATGCACGGTAAAATTCAAAAAATACTGTTAATATTCCGAACATCTAGGAGACTCTTGAAAAAGCCGTGATTGAAGCAATCCCATGCCTTTCTAGGAGATTGCTTCGTAGCCTTCGGCTCCTCGCAATGACAGGGTGGGTATCATTATGCCTTGAAGCCTTCATATCCCCGAGGATGACCATCAGGCGCACCGCTTTGAAGGCTTCGAGCCTATTTTGTCGCCGTTTTGGCTGTTTTAAGGAATGCAGTGACGACAACCGGGTCGAACTGAGTGCCAGTACAGCGCTTAATTTCGTCTATAGCTTCCGTGATGGACATTGCCGACCGATACGGTCGGTCGGATGTCATGGCATCAAAGGCATCGGCTACAGCCAGGATTCTGGCCCCCAGCGGTATGTCATTGCCCGCTATAACCTGATGAAGCCCACTGCCATCGTAACGGTCATGGTGGTGCTCAATCGTCTCGATTATTTTTCCATCAACTATCGGCCGCACAATGTCGGCGCCGATATGAGGGTGAGTCATAATGTGCTCGTACTCTTCAGGTGTCAGCTTGCCGGGCTTATTCTGGACAAGCTGATCAACTGCAATCTTCCCGACATCATGGAGTAAACTTCCCCAGCGCAAGTCTTCCATATCCTCTGCCGACAGACCAAGTTCATTGCCTAAAGCTAATGCTACCTCGGTCACCCGACGGGAATGTCCACCAGTGTACTTGTCCTTAGCTTCGAGGGCAGTTACCAGTGCCTCAATGGCGCCGAGGGAAAGTTTTCTAATCTCTTTTGTCTGCTCCTCAACCTTGTCCTCCAGGTATTGCTGGTATTCCTTGATTTCGAGCTGCAGCCGTCTTTTCTCAAGAGCTCTTTGCACAGCCAGGGAAAGTTCCTCCAGGTTGAAAGGCTTGCAGAGGTAGTCATCAGCCCCCTGCTTCAGACACTGAATAGCGGCATTAACATCAGTAACAGCCGTAGCCATAATAACCGCCGTGTCAGGGTAGCCTGACTTTATTTCCGGGAGGAGTTCGATTCCTGATTTACCGGGCATCTTTATATCCAGAATAACCAGAGCAATCGGACTGGTTGCCAGCGTGTTCAGGGCTTGCTCAGCATTATTTACTTCCTTGCACTGGTAGCCTTCTCTTGATAATTTCTGGCAAAGGAGCTTCCTGATTGCAGGTTCATCATCGACGATAAGCAATGTTTCTTGCTGGCCAAGCATACCCTCAATGCTTTTCTCGTTGGCTTTAGCCTGTTTCACGGCGTCCCCCTGATATGGTCAGTGACTGTTAATGGGCAGTTCGACAAAAATGGTGCCTCCTTTACCTGGCTGGCTCTTAGCATATATCTGCCCGCCGTGCTCGGCCACTATCCCGTGGCAGATGCTCAAACCAAGCCCGGTTCCCTTGCCTGCTTCTTTGGTGGTGAAGAAAGGGTTGAATATCCGGCTCAGATTTTCCGGTGGGATCCCCGGGCCGTCATCAGCGATTGAAATCCTCACGCTGCCGTTCCATTTTTTGGTGGTAATGGTCAGGGTCCCTCTGTTATGCGCCTCAGACATAAAATATTCGGCGTTGATAATGATGTTGAGGAAAACCTGTTGCATCTGGAAATAATCAACGCTGATTTCGGGAAGGTCAGGAGCAAGCTGTCTCTTGACCTTGATACCATTTACTTTGTGCTCATAGGCACGTAAGTTCAGCACGCCCTCAATAATGTTATTTATCTGGTTAAGCTGCTTCGCGGGTGCGTGCTTTCGGCCAAATGTAAGGAGATTCTTCGTTACATTGGCAGCCCGCTGAGCCTCGTTGTAGATAAGATTCAGGTCTTCACGGATGTCGTCAGGGATATCCTTCTCCATGAGCAACTGGGAGAAACCGAGGACGCTCGTGAGCGGGTTGTTAAGTTCGTGGGCGGTGCCGGCTGCCAGTTCGCCAATGGAGGCCAGCCGGTCAGCCATCATAAGCCGCTCATTTTGTTGCTTTTGCTCAGTAATGTCTCTGGTAATATGTACAGTGCCGACGATTTCACCTTTCTCATCGAAAATCGGTGATGTTGACTCATGGAGGTATTTTCCCAGATGGGATTCGTAGAACTCTGCCTCCGCAGGTTGCTTAGTAGCCAACGTCTGCTTATGAGGACAGCCTGATATGGGTTTTTCCCCACTGTGTAGCTCATAGCAGTACCTGCCGATGATTTGATTGGGCTTCTTGTGAAAAATGTCAGCAAATGCCTTGTTTGCCCGCAGAATCTTGTATTCCCTGTTATGAATAGAGATAGCATCGCTGATGGAATCGAAGGTGTCTCTCCATTCCTCGGCTGCCAGCTTGAGTGCTTCCTCCATCTTTTTGCGCTCGGTGATGTCCCGGTCGACGCAGAAGATTAGCTTCTGTCCCCCGAACCAAGCTGCACTGATGCTGATATCAATGTCAATGACGGAGCCGTCCTTGCGAGTGTGCTTCGTCTCTAAGTGTAAACCCTTCTCGTCAATGCTCCGCCCCAGCTCCAGTATTTGCTCGTGGGTATAATTTTTATCCCAGTCCCAGGTATGGAGCTCACGGACTTCCTCCATGGTATAGCCCAACATCTCGGCAAAGTGCTGGTTGGCTTCTACTACCTTAGCGTCGACATCAAGGACGGCTATCCCGTCCAGGGACTGGTCGACGAGGAGACGGCGCCGGGTCAACTCATCAGCCAGCGCCTGCTCCTGCTTCCTGCGCTCGGTGATATCTCGGCCAATCTCAAGGCAGCTAACAACCTCTCCCCTCGCATCCCTGATGGGATTAGCTGTATTCTCCCAGAAGGAGGGCTCTCCCGAGGGCAGTACCCGCTGCCTTTCCGAGATGTGGGGCTTACCATCCTTAAATGCCTTTTCTACCGGGCAGTCTTCACAAATACTTTCTCTGCCTTCATAGGCCCAGTAACATTTCCCCCCCACGCGATCACCGCCAGTGCTTTTTCTTGAGGGCTCATTCTGAAAAATGATGTTATAATCTCTATCCTGTATGGTGAGAGCATCGGCCATGGCATCTATTACCGATTGCAGCTTATTTCTCTCGGCTTGAAGCGCCTCCTCTGCCCGCTTGCGCTCCTGTGCCTGTTCCATGCTGTGCAGGGCAAAAGCGATATCTCCAGCAATCTCTTCAACCATGTCGTGTTCTTCTTTTTCCGCAGCTCTGCCAGGCGGGATAGAAACAGTCATTAGCCCATATACCTTACCGCCGTATTCCAACCTAACGCTCATAGCACCTCTGCCAGTATCCTCTTTTTTTGCCACAGGACAATCCTCACACTCCGACGACACATCTTTCATCACCAAAACGCCCGGTTTCTCCAGCACCTTACATCCACAATGCGTCAACTCTCCACGCTTGAGTCTCTCCATAACTTGCAAGAAACTCTTGCCCAGGCCAGCTTCAGCAGCAGTTACCAGCTTACCCGACCCATCTAGAAGGGCAATCCAGGCGCTGTAATAACCGCGAGTCTTGACAAAGGTATCACAGGCATCTTTGAGTAGGCTGTCGCGGTCGGTACCCCTGGCGATAAGCTTGTTGATGTTGCGTATGGCATGAAGCACCAGGTTGAGATGCTGCACTTTCTCCTCTGCTTGCTTGCGCTCGGTAACGTCCCGACAGACGCAGAAGATTAGCTTCTGTCCCCCGAACATAGAGGCGTTAATACTGATATCCACATTAAAGACCGAGCCATCCTTGCGAGTGTGCGTTGTCTCCAGGAGGAAACCTTTCTCGTCAGCCTTCCCCCCCAGCCCATGTATTTGCTCGCGGGAATAATTTTTATCCCAGTCCCAAGTATGCAGCTCATGGACTTCCTCAAGGGTATAGCCCAGCATCTCGGCAAAGCGCTGGTTGGCCTCATAAACCTTGTCGTTCTCATCGATGACGACTATCCCGTCCAGGGACTGGTCAACGAGGAGACGGCGCCGCGTCAATTCATCAGCCAGTGCCTGCTCCGCCTTCTTGCGCTCGGTGATGTCCCGGTCGACGCAGAAGATTAGCTTCTGTTCCCCGATCATAGCCCCGTTGATACTGATATCAACGTCCATTAAGGAGCCATCCTTGCGAGTGTGTTTTGTCTCCAGGTGGAGGCCTTTCTCGTCAACATTCCGTCCCATCTCCAGTGTTTGCTCGTGGGTATAATTTTTATCCCAGTCCCAGGTATGGAGCTCACGGACTTCCTCCATGGTATAGCCCAACATCTCGGCAAAGTGCTGGTTGGCTTCTACTACCTTAGCGTCGACATCAAGGACGACTATCCCGTCCAGGGACTGGTCAACGAGGAGACGGCGCCGGGTCAATTCATCGGCCAGCGCCTGCTCCTGTTTCTTGCGCTCGGTAATGTCCCGTGTTAGCTCCAGGCAGGAGACAATCCTCCCCTTGGTGTCTCTGATAGGATTGGCTGTGTTCTCCCAGAAGGTGACCTTCCCCGCGATTGCTGTCTTCCTCTCTGCGGTGTGTGACTTACCATCCTTAAATGCCTTTTCTACCGGGCACCCGTCACATATCTCCTCGCTGCCTTCATAAACTCGGTAGCATTTCTCCCCCAGGTGGTCACCACCAGAAGCTACCCTCGACTTCTCATTTTGATAAATAATGTTATATTCTGCATCTTGTATGGTGAGGGTGTAGTCCATGGCGTCTATTACCGATTGCAGCTTATTCTTCTCGGCTTGAAGTGCCTCCTCTGCTTGCTTGCGCTCGGTGATGTCTACGAAGTTCCCCAGAGTTGCCCGTCTCCCACGGTACTGGACGGAGGCAACTGACTCCATTACCCACTTAATGCTGCCGTTCTTGTGGGTCACCCTGAATTGGTATGGCAAGGTGCGTTCTCCCTTCAGCATCTTTATGGCATTTTCTCTAACCCTCTTCCTGTCTTCGGGAACGACAAGCTCTAGAGCATCCTTGCCCAGCAATTCATCTTCCCTGTAGCCGGTGTTATGCTGGAAGGTGGGGTTGCTATAGCAAAACTTTCCATCCTGTACAATGTAAAGTCCAACTGGCGATTTGTTGGCTAGAGTCTCGAATAAGCCTTCTGTTTCCGTTACTTCGGTCGCTAATTTCATGTATCCACCTGTTTAGTTTCCCCGACTTATTGCCGTAACATGACTGGTCTTCGCTCTAATGGTCTCCAATTGAGCCGGGGTGAATAATCTCCAGCCTCGCCAGTCCCGGTACTCGATATCGGAAAATATCCCCTCTTTTAACCACCTGAAGAGGGTATTTCTACTGATGCCGATCATCCGGCAAACCTCAGCTGTCCTGTAATAAGTCTGGTCATTAATAACAACGGGCATATCTTCCTCTCCTAAAACTACTCAGCTATGCCATACTATATTATTACTATAATATGACTTATGTTTCGGAGGTGTCAATCACCCATTTGTACCGGTCATTCCATTACTTTAGTCCCGGCTTGTTCAGTGGCTCATGTTGGTCGGACACCTGATGCAAAGCACTGGCATTCCGACTGGCCACCGGTGGAATGGGTTCGCCATATTCTGGGAGAGAGGTGGGAATGAATGGGAGGTCGCTCGCGAAATTGTTGAGTTTCAGCTTCGATTTCCCCAAGCAGAAGGGCAACGGGGTAGCCTCAAGTGGCCCCAACTCCTGGTGAATGACTGCCCCGATTATTGTTTCAGCATGGGCGAAACTAGTTCCTCATCTTTTCTTAGTTCGATAATGCGGTCGCGGATCATAGCGGCTTTTTCAAACTCCAGATTCTTGGCCGCTGCTTTCATCTGAGATTCCAGTTGCCTGATGAGTTGAGCTATTTCCTCTTTGGAAATAGGAGTAACCGCATAAGGAACCCTTGTCTCAGCTACTGCTTGAACTCTCTCCGTTATATCCTTAATTGCCTTTCGGATTCCCTGGGGAGTTATGCCGTGCTCCTTGTTGTAAGCCTCTTGAACTTCGCGGCGGCGGCCAGTTTCCTCGATCGCCTTCTGCATGGATTGAGTAATGGTATCAGCATACATTATGACGTGAGCATTTAGGTGTCTGGCAGCACGCCCCATGGTTTGAATGAGCGCTTCCTCTGACCTTAGGTAGCCTTCCTTATCAGCATCGAGTATGGCTACCAAGCTCACCTCAGGCAAGTCCAGCCCCTCACGAAGCAGGTTGATACCCACTACCACATCATAGACGCCAAGGCGGAGGTCACGGAGAATTTCCACTCGCTCTAAAGTCTCTACCTCCGAATGTAAGTAATGAGTCTTAATCTCCATCTCCCTCAAGTAGTCGCTTAATTCCTCTGCCATTCGCTTGGTCAAGGTAGTCACCAAACAGCGCTCCCCATTGGCTACCCTGCTTTTTATCTGATAAATAAGGTCATCAATTTGCCCCTTAACTGGCTTAACCTCTACGGTAGGCTCCAGTAGACCAGTTGGACGCACTAATTGCTCCACTACTTGCTGGCTGCGCTCATATTCATAGGCCTTGGGTGTAGCAGAGACGTAAATAACCTGGTTGATGTGCTTGTCGAACTCCTCGAAGTGCAATGGGCGGTTATCCAGGGCTGAAGGGAGGCGAAAGCCGTAATCAACCAGCGTCTGCTTTCGAGAAATATCACCGTGATACATGCCCCTTATCTGCGGCAGGGTCATATGCGATTCATCGATGAATAGCAGGAAGTTATCGGGAAAGTAATCCAGCAGGGTCCAGGGTGTGCTTCCCGGTGCCCGCCGCTGGAGATGACGGGAGTAATTTTCCACCCCGGTGCAGTATCCCACCTCTTGAAGCATTTCAATATCGTAATTGGTCCGCGCCTCAAGCCTCTGAGCCTCCAGTAGCTTTCCCTGGCCTCTTAACTCCGTTAATCTTTCCTCTAGCTCGACTTTAATATCCTCGATTGCCGCTATCAGCTTATCGTGGGAAGTGACAAAGTGCTTTGCGGGGTAAATATCCACTTGATCTCGATGAGCCAGTACCTCACCAGTTAGGGGGTCAACCTCTACAATGCGCTCAATCTCGTCCCCCCAGAATTCGATTCTGAGGGCTGTTGCTTCATAAGCTGGCTGGATCTCTAGAGTGTCGCCTCGAATACGGAATCTACCTCTGGTGAAATCATAGTCGTTTCTTTCGTATTGCATATCCACCAAACGGCGGGCCAGCTTGTCTCGCTTGTAGTGTTTGTTCCTTTCAATATTAAGGGCAAAGCTATGATATTCCTCAGGTGCCCCTAGGCTATAAATACAGGAGACCGAAGCGACAATAACTACATCTCGGCGTGTGAAGAGGGACCTGGTAGCGGCATGCCGTAGTTTGTCAATCTCCTCATTTATATCGGTTTCCTTCTCAATATAGAGGTCGGTGCTGGGGATATAAGCTTCCGGCTGATAATAGTCATAGTAGCTGACAAAATACTCTACAGCATTTTCGGGAAGGAATTCCTTGAACTCGGTAACCAATTGAGCAGCTAAAGTCTTGTTATGACAAAGAACCAAGGTGGGTAGTTGCACCCTCTCAATAACATTAGCCATGGTGAAGGTTTTGCCACTGCCGGTGACTCCCAGCAGTGTCTGTTCTCGGTAACCTTTGTTCAAACCCTCAGTCAGCTTATCCACCGCCTGAGGCTGGTCGCCGGTAAGACGAAAATCGGAAACTATTTTAAACTGGGGCATAGGGTTCACTCACCACAATAATAAAAAACAACAACCCTTAATATATAAGAAACAACGAAATTCTGCATAATCGGGTTAAGGTGCAGCACCATCTACAGATGCCGTGTCAAATCAAGGTCTTGTTTGAGACGTCAAGCCATGTTAAAATCTGGCATCCTCGATATAAAAGAAAGGAAACTGGTGGCATGAAGTCCTATGAGGAACTCGCTAAGGAGCAAGCGGACAGAGAAAACACCCTCTTATCCAAATTAATGGGGGGGGCTGGGATAGAGGAATTGGCTGATTTTGAGGTCGGGCTAAGCGGGCGGCAAAGTGAAATCTTGTTCAAGATAACCACGGAGATAGAAGATACTGAAAATGCCTTGAATCAGGTTGAGCAGCTTGCTCAGAGGCTTAGGAAACATCTGGAGCGGTTAAAAAAGCTACAGCGGACTCTCTCTAAGTAAGGTTGAGTCACGCTGGGTATAGCGCAATGCAGTCTGAGTCGGAAACATCGGTTAGACTTCGTTTTGCGCCCAGTCCCACAGGGTATCCACATTTAGGCAACATCAGGACTGCTTTATTCAACTGGCTTTTTGCTCGCCATCACGGCGGCAAGTTTATTTTACGAATTGAAGATACTGACATTGCCCGTAAGGTGGAGGGCGCTGTGGAAGTAATACTAGATAGCTTGCAGTGGCTGGGGTTAAACTGGGATGAAGGGCCTTACTTCCAATCACAACGATTGCCCATTTACCATGAAATTGCCCATAGATTGCTTGAGAGGGGTCATGCATATTTATGCTACTGTTCTCCAGAGCGATTAAAGGCGATGCGCCAAGAACAGGCAAAACATAAACAGCCGCCGAAATATGACCGTCATTGTCGAGATTTAACACAACATGAAAGAACTCGGTTAGAGGCAACAGGTATTACTCCCGTGATTCGCTTTAAAACACCTCTTGAAGGCGAAACTACTTTCTACGACTTAATTCATGGCCCGGTAACTTTTAAGCACGATACCTTGGACGACTTCATCCTGCTCAAATCCGATGGTTATCCCACATATCACCTGGCTAATGTAGTAGATGATCATTTAATGGCTATCTCACATGTCCTCAGGGCTGATGAGTGGCTTTCCAGCACTCCTCGCCATGTTTTGCTTTACCAAGCTCTAAATTGGCAAGCTCCGCAATTTGCTCATTTACCCATGATTCTGGGACCTGACCGTGCCAAACTGTCCAAAAGGCACGGTGCTACCACTATCACTGAATATCGAGAGCAGGGATATCTCCCGGATGCAATGGTCAATTTCTTGGTACTTTTGGGCTGGTCGCTTGATGATCGAACTGAGTTATTATCCCAGGAAGAATTGATAAAGCACTTCTCTCTGGAAAGGGTAGGCAAAACAGCGGCTATCTTTAATAAAGATAAGCTGGAATGGATGAACGGAGTTTATTTGCGCAAATTAAGCCTGGAGGAATTTGTCCAGCAGGCCATGCCATTTTTAGATAGAGATTTGCCAAAGTCGGTAGAGCGCCCATTGAACAATAGTTACGTCAGCCAGGTTCTGTCTCTCATTCAAGAACGAGCCAAAACCTTAGCTGAAGTTCCTCAGCTTGCCAGCTTTTTCTTCCTCGACGAGCTGCAATATGATACAAACCTGCTTTTAAGAGGTAAATTGGATACCCAATCAGCTGCTAAGGCTGTTACGATTGCTTCGCAAAAGTTAGAAAAAGTAACGACATGGGATGCCACCACGCTTGAGGGCATCCTGCGCCCTTTGGCCACAGAGCTAAACTTAGGCACAGGGAAATTCTTTGGTTTGTTAAGGGTAGCTGTTACAGGGCGTACTGCGGCACCACCATTGTTTCAGACAATGGCAGTATTGGGAAAAGAAAAATGCCTGAAGCGATTAGACATGGCATTGCAGTCGCTGTCCACTCATTTTAACTAGAAATCCAGATGTAGCTTATTGGCAAGACCCTAAATGGGCTTGTGCTCCTGCCCCGCCTGCTAAAATGGTCAAAAATTTACAATATTTGCTCTAAAGAGCCCAAAAGGTATTGACAAAGCTTTGTTCTTATAGTAACAATATATGTGTAACAAAATTAAAAGGAGGGTATGATGGCGACAGCTTATTGCATGAAGTGCAGGAAAAAGGTGGAGATAAAAAACCCAATGCGGGTTACACTCAAGAACCGCAGGCCAGCGACCCGGGGTGTCTGTCCTGTCTGCGGCACAAAAGTATTCAGAATAGAGAAACGCTAAATTTCTACGGCGGTCACCGGGTGTTGAGCAGGATCACGCATTAATATTACCGCTATTTGCATTTGCGTGAAATCCACAGGCGAGCGGGCTTGAATCTTTAGGGGATATTTATTCCCAAGGGTATACTGGTGTCTTTTTGGGAGTAGTCTCAAAAAGTAAAAACCATAAAGTTTGTTATTTCTTTAAGAGTGTGGTTCCAGACTTTCTTGTCTGCATATCTTGGATTCAAAGCCCTCTGGGAGATTCTCTGGGCTTCTCGCTGAAGATAGTTGCATTCCCTTAATAAGGGTGTGCGGATTAGTCTATTCCCTCCCAAAAATATATAATCCAGCGTGTAATTTCCAAGTTCCTCCTCGATTCTATTGCTAACCTTTCTCAAAAAATCTTTCTTCTGTTCCTCAGTCCTGCGGGCAAATCTTTTTTCGCTTCTTCCCCCTTTCCTGTGTTCCTTATGGATATACCCTGTGCCCGTTTTTGATTTTACCAGATTATCACGATGGAAAACTCCTATAGAGTATGTCCCCCATGTTACCACCACTACACCGATAACATATGCTCGCTCCAGCGTTTCTAATAGGGGGGAGGTATCAAACCTACCTGATAGAATTTTATCTTCAGTGATAGGAAATGGCGGCAACACTATATATTTATTGCTGTTTTCTTGCCAATATATAGCTGCTCCCGTATTGTACCTTGCAACCGCTTGAGCTACAGCTTTAATGTTGATTGATTCCTTAATTTCGTGAGCATATGTGTTGTATGGGGGCCGAAGCGATAGTCCATTTATATAATCAGGAAAAGAAGAAGGTTTTATATATAGACTTATATAGTCTCCAGGGCTGCTTTCGAGTCTTGATAAAAGTTCATATAGATGAGTTTTGCTAAGGATTTCCTTTTCCATGTTGATTTCCAGCAGTAGAAACAGGCTTTTAATTCACCCTGAATTAGGTTAAACTTTAGCAAATATGGCTCAGAAATATAACCCTCGGGAAATCGAAAAAAGATGGCAACAGAGGTGGGCGGCTGACCATATTTATGAGGTGGAGGAAGATCGTAGGCGCCCGAAATTTTATGCCCTGACCATGTTTCCCTATACCTCAGGTGACCTTCACATTGGGCATTGGTACGCTATGGCGCCCTCAGATGTTTATGCCAGATTTAAAAGGATGCGGGGCTATAATGTACTTCATCCTATGGGCTTCGACGCCTTTGGTTTACCGGCGGAAAATGCTGCCATCAGCCGCGGGATTCACCCTTATGAGTGGACAATGAGAAATATAGAGAATATGCGTTGGCAACTCAGGAGTATGGGGGCAATATATGACTGGAACCGTGAAGTAGTTACTTGCCTGCCGGACTACTATAAATGGACGCAGTGGTTTTTCCTTAAATTTTATCACGCTGGTCTGGCCTATCGGGCTGAAGCACCTGTTAACTGGTGTCCTAGATGTCAGACAGTGTTGGCTAATGAACAAATAGTAGGGGAAGGTTTTTGTGAGAGGTGCGGTGCACCAGTGATTAAAAAAGAGCTGGAGCAGTGGTTCTTCAGGATTACTAAATATGCCGAAGAACTCCTCAATCATAGTCGTCTGGACTGGCCAGAACGCATAAAGATAATGCAGAAGCATTGGGTGGGTAAGAGCGAGGGTGCTGAAATTTCCTTCTGGCTAGAGCATGGGGGTGCAGAGCAGAAAGAAATAAGAGTGTTTACCACTCGCCCTGACACCATTTTTGGGGTGACTTTCTTCCTCCTGGCTCCAGAACATCCTTTAGTCTCTGAATTAACTGCCCCAGAGCATAAAGTTGAAGTAGATGAATATATTGCTTGGTGTCGGCGGCAAACTGAATACGAACGGGTGGCACTAGGCAAAGAGAAAACAGGGGTCTTTCTGGGAAGCTATGTTGTCAATCCGATGAGCGGGGAGCGGGTGCCTATCTGGATTACTGATTATGTATTGCCAACTTATGGCACCGGAGCAGTGATGGCAGTACCTGCTCATGATGAACGAGACTTGGAATTTGCCAGGAAGTTTAAGCTACCTGTACGAACAGTTATTGCTCCTCAGGGTTGGGCAGGCGAGGAATTGACGGAAGCATATACTGAGTCAGGTACAATGGTGAATTCTGGGGAGTTTAGCGGTTTACCCAGCGAAAAAGGGTATGAGGCAATCTGTGCTTTGTTAGAGGAAAAAGGATGGGGTAAGCGTACGGTTATTTATCGCCTTCGTGATTGGCTTATCTCCAGGCAAAGGTATTGGGGGGCACCCATACCTATAATTTATTGTGATAAATGCGGCATAGTCTCTGTGCCCGAGGAGGATTTGCCTGTTCTGCTCCCTCCCGATGCGGAATTTAAACCTACCGGGGAATCTCCTCTGAAATATTGCCAGTCATTCGTTAATACCACCTGTCCTGAATGTTCTGGGCCAGCACGAAGGGAAACTGATACTATGGATACTTTTATGTGTTCCTCCTGGTATTTCTTGAGGTACTCCAGCCCCGAAGCCAAGGATGCCCCTTTTGACGCTGCCAAAATGAAATATTGGTTGCCTGTGGATTTATATACCGGAGGTGCTGAGCACGCAGTTATGCATCTCTTCTATGCTCGTTTTTTCATCAAGGCGTTGAGGGATATTGGCCTGGTTGACTTCGATGAGCCATTTACCAGGCTGTTCAATCAGGGGACGATAATTTATCGTGGCGATAAGATGAGCAAATCTAGGGGCAATGTAATTGCCCCCGACGAATATGTGGCTGAGTTAGGAGCTGACGCTGTTCGTGGGTATCTCATGTTTATTGGACCCTGGGAGCTTGGGGGGGAATGGAATGATAGGGGCATTGTGGGTGTCAGCCGCTGGCTGAACCGGGTGTGGAGCCTGGTAACAGCAGATTATGCTAGCTGTGTTATTGATCCCGAGGCTGAGAAGGAATTCATTCATTTAACTCATAAGACAATTAAAGAGGTGACTACTGACTTGGAAAGGTTCCGCTTAAACACTATGCTGTCTAGCCTTATGGAATTCAGTAACTACCTATCTAAGGTTAAAGAGAACGGGGCGGTATCAAATTCTCTATGGGGGGAGGCTATTGGCTGTTTTCTGATTCTCCTTGCCCCCACTGCTCCTCATCTTGCCGAGGAGTTGTGGAACAGGACTGGGCATCCCTACAGTATTCATAACCAACAATGGCCTGAGTATGACGAAGAGCTAGTCAAGGAGGAGGAAATTACCTTAGTCATTCAGGTGAATGGCAAACTTCGCGATAAGGTGATTGTACCCGCTTCCATAAGTGAAGTCGAGGCCAAGGAACTGGCACTGGGTCGAGAGCGGGTGAAGGCTTATATTGATGGTAAGAAACTTACCAGAGTCATTTATGTCCCCAAGCGAGTGGTGAATATTGTAGTAGCATCATGAGAGAAGCAGGAAAATAAAGAAATGACGGTATCATGGAAAAGAAAAAAATGAGGATAGCATTTATTGGTGGTGGGGCTATGGGGGAAGCGATGGTTAAATGCCTTTTGACTAAGAAGGTGGCTGCGCCACAACATATGGTGGTTAGCGATATCAGTCCGGCGCGGCGTGAACTATTGAGCCGGGAATATGGAGTTAGCACTTTAGCTGATAATAAAAAGGCGATGGTAAATGCCGACTTGATTATTCTGGCAGTGAAGCCTCAGAATCTGCCTCAGGTAATGGAAGAGATAAAAACTCCATTGTCCGAACAGCTAGTGCTATCTATAGTAGCTGGCGCTATTTTGTCCAATTTATGCCGGGGTTTAAACCACTCCTCTATAATTCGGGCTATGCCGAATATGCCAGCGCAAATCGGCGAGGGAATGACTATCTGGACAGCAACTGCTGGGACTACGCAAAAGCAAAAGGAGTTAGCTCGGACCATGCTGGGTGCATTGGGCAAAGAAATTTATGTGACTGATGAGAAATATTTAAGTATGGCCACTGCTTTAAGCGGCAGTGGTCCAGCTTATGTCTTTCTCTTTATCGAAGCACTCGTCGATGCTGGTGTCCATATTGGCTTGCCTCGGGATATGGCCCAGGAATTGGTGATACAAACTGTACTTGGCTCTACTCGCACTGTTGAGCAGACAGGCAAACATCCTGCTGATTTGAGGAATATGGTTACTTCGCCAGGAGGAACTACCACCGAGGCTCTTCTTCAGTTAGAAAAAGGGAGATTTCGGTCTCTCATTCTTGAGGCCGTGGCTGCTGCTTACAACAAGGCTAAACGCCTTTAAGAGTTGTATGAGATGGATTCACTTTTTGAATATCGCAACTGCCCCAATTGTGGGCAGAATGATTTTGAGGTGCTCTTTGAGTCTAATATGCGAGAGCGTGATTTTCGGGAAGAGGTGGGGACTGTGTATATGATACTTGGGGGCAAATACGGTAGGCATGTCAAATGTCGTAATTGCCACCTTATATATGTGAACCCTATTGAGAAAGCGAGCAAAATCAACGAAGGTTACTTCCAAAGAAATACTGGTGACGCCCGTATTATTCGGGGCACTCGTTTAACTGCTACTGAATCGCAAGTTAGATTAATCAAACGATACGGGAATGGCACACATCTACTGGACATAGGCTGTGGGGAAGGCTTCTTTCTTTTTAATGCCTCTAAAGCTGGATACACTACCAAAGGAATTGAAATATCGCAGGATGTGGCAGAATATGCGAGGAGAGAATTCAGCTTGGATGTAGAGGCAAAGCCGTTTGAAGATCTGCGGTTTGAGCAAGACTATTTCGACGTAGTCACCCTGTGGCAAGTTCTGGAACACGTGCCCTACCCTTTTCTGGTTCTCAGTGAGGTTCATAGGATACTCAAGCCTGGGGGGCTGCTGGTAATATCAACCCCAGATATTGGGAGCGCCCTGGCAAAAATATTCCGAAGGAGGTGGTGGAATCTAAGGAGGCTGCATATAAATCAGTTTACAGTAGGAACCCTTGCAGATATGCTGAGCCGCGCTGGGTTCAGAAATGTATTCTCCACTAGCTACAAAGAATACATAAGCCTGTCAATGTTGGTTATACCAGTGCTAAAATATTTGAAAATGTATGAACGAACAGAAGGTCTATTCCATCCTGGCTCCGCTTCAGGTAAAATTATGAATAAGCTAAGGTTTGCATATCCCTCGAGATTGGATAACTGTACAGTGATCAGTTTCAAATAGGAGTATAACGAGTGGCAA
>Ga0307434_1000958_pt1 | contig 16852 bp, 20 predicted proteins | sample SalMarWE160220MG_FD_202156 | JGI IMG/M metagenome (GOLD analysis project Ga0307434, IMG submission 202156) | Salt marsh sediment microbial communities from the Plum Island Ecosystem LTER, Massachusetts, United States - WE1603-220 | ecosystem: Environmental > Aquatic > Marine > Intertidal zone >... | reverse complement strand
TTATCACGAATTTGTTCTTAAGGTAGAAGTCACCGAAACCCTGGACACGCAGCCTCTTAAAAACGTCAGGCCATCTTTCCCGGTTTGCAGTTTCTATGTCAATGCTGGCCTCCAGAGAAACTTTAGCAATTTCTCCAATCTTTCGTCCAGCTTCTCTCCACTTCTCTTTAGGAATGTATTTGAGGAGAATGTCGAGGAATTCGACGTTTAGAAAGGCTACGCGGCTGATGCCGATGTAGTATTCTCCGGGGTATTTCCAGTCGTAGATTCGCATGCTTCGGTAAACGTCGAGCATCTTTGATATGAGGGGTTTTATTCCCGGTTCTCTTCCTTTTTTTATGAGAGAATCAATGTATTCCCGTTCTTCTTCATCCAAAATGATGGTGGTTCTTTTAACTGAACGCTCCTTTGGAGACAACTTTTCTACTCCCTGCTATACCTATTATGCTCTCAGGCATATTTTATATGTTTCGCTTTCAAATCCTTCAGTGATAGGTCGAATTCAGTTTCTGTAATCAGAATCCAAATGAAACAACATTAAATTGGATATATAAAATGGAAATAGATGAAGCGTTCATAAACGTTATTTACTAAATAGGAACACAGAAAGCATCAATAGTGAAAAGGAAGATGGAACGTATGGGATCACCTCTGGTGTATCAAGTGGACCTGACCGAACTTCAAGGAGAAGGAGACTTCCCGTGTCCCGGTTGTGGAGTCATCATATCTCCTGAAGACGAAACCGAGGACATTTACAGAATAGTCAGCACCAAGGTTAATGGTGAAAATCTAGAAGAATTGGTAATTCAGTGTAACCGGTGTAAAAGCAAAATCCGCTTGGTCGGGTTCAATATTTCTTGAAATGGATAATCTTTAGGGGAAGAATCTTCAGCCTCGAAGATCGAATTTTAGTTTTCTAACTTATTGTGACTTCTACATCATCCAAGTTGTAGGTCATCTCGGTCTCCCAACGTACACTGATTCCCACAGCAACCCAAAGTTCTCCGCTGGAGCCCGTCTTCAGAGTTACCGTGTGGGTGTAACGTTTCCATCCTGAAACCTCGTTGGCTTGTCCAAGAACAGTAAAGTCTGCTTCGACTTCGGGATTAGAAGTTCCTGCAAAACCAACAACGCCCGCTATCACATTGAAACTCTCGCTTTCACTGTAAAAATCAAAAGAAACCTTAACTTGAATCTGCGAGTTTTTTTTCACTGACAGCTCTCTTTCAATCCAGACTGTGCCGTCATCCTGTCTCCCATCGATGTATAGCTCCACAGAATATCGTCCAGATTTAACGGGAGAAGTTACCCGTGAAACGTTCCAGTCAACAAGGGAACCTGAATTGTTTGGGTCTGGAGGAACAGCAGCGTCCCCTTCCCATCCGCCGAAATCCTCCTCAAAGCCTTCATCGTATAGGAGTGGGTTAGGATGAAAATACCATCCAGCTGCAATGCTGATTATGGTTAGGATTCCGATAACGACGCCTAATTTGAGACTCGATCTCATTTAGGTAAAACTCCCCATGAACCAATAATTGTGGGTCATAAATAATACTATTTTTTAGAACAGTTGGGAAATCTAGAGCTGCTGGGTGTTCTACCAGAAGAATGGAATATATTCTCTTACTGAGAATTTGATCCCCATATTTTCTGCCAGTTCTTTGACCTTTGCAAGGTCCACCTCTGGGATCGTTACGGCTGTTGCCTCAGTTTCTAAACCCTCTTCTTTAGCCTTTTTGATGAACTCCAAGACGTTTTCATAGGCATCTTCAAACACAGGTTTGCAGATTTGATTGTATGTTGCCTTGTCGTAGGCGTTCAAGCTTACGCTCACCTTGTCTACACCTACCTCCTTTAACTCCCGCACCACATCTCTTCCGTTGTTCAGTAAGTATCCTTGACCATTGGTGTCAACCCTAACAGCCTTCCAATAATGCTTCTTCACCCATCGGGTTACTTCCAAAACAAGATTCAGCCTTTCCAAGGGTTCTCCGAAGCCGCAGAAGACAACTTCGCTCCAGTTCTTTCTGTTTATAACCTTTCGCAGCTCTTCAATTACTTCTTCTGAGGTCGGTTCCTTTTCCAGCTTTAGGTTAAATTCTCGAATGCCACTCTTGAATTTTCTGAAACAAAAATAGCAGCTGTTGGAGCACCTGTTGGTTACGTTCAGATATAGGCTGTTTCCAAGCCAGTAGACGACGCTTGGGTTTCTCTTGCGGGCATGCATTTACTTTGGATATGCATTTTCTTCTTCTTGTGTTTTTTCCTCTTCTTCAGAATCGTTTTCTACAATGAAAGTGTCTTCTGGAAAATCATCGGTTTCACTTTCAACTTTTTCAACTTTTGACCATTTTTCCTTTTTTCGTTTACCCCGAATGTCGAATCCTAGCATCATCAGATATGGTAGCGCCAAATAAGCCGCAGCTAATAATGGATTCTGGAACAGTGGAGCTAACCCGAGGATCTGGTCCAAGGTTCCGTTTAAACCTGCCAAGGCATCTTGAACTACAAAGGCCAAAAAAGCTAATGTTAGACATACGCCGAATTGGACGAGGACGCCTCTCTTCTTTCCTAGAAGTAACGCAGGAATAACGGATGACAAAAGGAAGATCCATGCGAATGAATGAATGAATACGATCATGTCTAATTTGGAAGCCAACCAAGCGCCGATTGTAGGCAAGTACATGTTGATGTAAATCGTGACGGTTGTTACTGTTGTTTGAGTGAAAAGCTGGTAGCTGGTCATCAAGGTCCAGGCTACGGATATGTATAGAGGTGTTATTATGGTGGCTTTTCCCAAGCGCTTTCCCCGTTACTCTATTAATATGTATTATATCTTAAGCCTTACGGTATATTGATAAGTTACAACAATTAGTAACCACGCTATCAAGCGAGAAAAAAATAGAAAAAAATTCGGCACTGGATTACAGACTAGCAGCGAACAACCGAGATTCTGCCGTAAACCAACAAAAGTACCTGAGCGTTTTTGACCTTTAATGAAGACTCTGCTTGTCATCCGAAATACGTAGAGAATATGCTAGTTGTTGTTGGCTAGCTTCGTTTCAAGGTGATATCGATGGTTGAAATCATCCTCGAGTTGCTTTCCCCTTCCCTTGGCGGCATCTCTTCGGTTCCGATGTCGATTTTGGCTACTTTCATTTCTTTCACGAATCTTCGTCGAGCTATTTCGACGGCGTCGACTGCTGTTGTTATGGCTTGTCCTCTCGCCTTCACGCTAACCTCTTTTACTTCGGCTCCGCTGAAAGCGGTTACGATGCCTAACACATAATTCATTGGGGGTTTTCTTCCTACGTATATTACGTTTGAGTCGCTAGATTTTTTGCTCATTTTGCGATTCTCCGTTGTTTGTGCTGTTACTGATGAATGGACTAGCTTTTAAATCCTCCTGTTAAACGAAAAGATGTAATTATTACGGATTCTTATGTTAAACTTTCAGGTAACCCTTTCTTCTCAGCCAGTCTGCCTGGTTTCTCTTGTATCGCCAGATAATGTCGCCCCGCTCGTCGGATTGGAAATCCCAAGGAGAAACCAAAACGATGTCTCCCACCCTTATCCACATTCTCCGTTTCATCTTCCCGCGTATCCTGCAGAGGCGCTCCTTGCCGTCTTGACAAGTCACCATAAGTCTGTCGAAACCAAGCATTGTCTTGGCTATACCAATTATATCGTTACCAGCCGGCAACTTGATGGCATTATAGTCTTCGCGCTTGACCTTCCTCTTTCCCAAGATACCACCTCTACATTCCTTTCCCATAAAAGACTGCATAACTTAAATACGTTAGTCTTCCTTCCCGACATCTCAAGCAAGCTTAAGAAGTTTCCCTCATTTTTAGAGAAAACATGTATCCAATCTATTGAAAGATTATGAAAAGAATTATCGCCAGTCCGACTGTCCAGCAGTAATAGGCAAACAGGTGGATTTTCTCGTTCATAACTATCTTCTGGAGAAGCTTCAAAGAGGCGTAACCCACTATCATGGAAATTATTGCTCCCAGAAACAGCGGAACCATGTCCACGTTTCCCACTGCCAATTCTCTTGACTCCATGACTGTTGCTCCTAATACGGCGGGCACGGATAACAAGAATGAATACTTGAAAGCGATTGCCTTGTCTACTCTCCGCAATAATCCTGTTGCCACTGTTACGCCGCTTCTGGAAACCCCTGGGATTATGGTGACTCCTTGAGCCAAGCCTATCAACAGTGAATCCAGAATGCCAAGTTTTCTGTTGCCTATTCTCTTTTCGGAAAAGAAGAGTATACAACCTGTGATTAAGAGGGCTAATCCTACGGCAGGGAGGTTAGAGAAGAGAGATTTTAGGAAGTCGTAGAAGACGAAGCCGATAATTGCTATGGGCACGCTGCCAACGGCTATGAATAATGCAAGTTTTCCCTCTTCAGTTTCGAAATCACGCTTAACCAATGCTTTAATTATGTCTGCGATGTCTTTCCGGAAAACTGTGAGAACAACGATTAAAGTGCCGACATGCAACATGACGCTGTAGATTAGGGGGAGGTTCAATCCGAGAAGTTTTTGGGTGATTACTAGATGACCTGAACTAGATACGGGTAACCACTCGGTTAAACCCTGAACCACAGCGAGAATAAAGACTTCAATTAATGTCACCATAACTGCTATCCGCTCTCAGACTGTTTGTCTGTTAAGTCATGGAGAAGTAACGTGTCTTTCCATATTTAAAATACATCAGTAACAGTGTCTTCTCGTAATTTCAGAAAAAAGGCTGATAACCACAATTAAAATTAACAATTTACTATTTGATATACCTATAGAATGAAAGGAAAACTAACTTTAAAAAGTTATTGTATGTGCGCGGAAAAGTGCGCGCGTAGCTTATTAGGTATTAACGCTTGCAATCTATTTTAACAGAACGAGTTTTTTCTCTGACCCCTTGAACATCACGTCAAAATTGTCCAAGAAATTTCTCCCAATACATGGAAATAAATCTCCTGATTCAAGACGAAGAATTTTTTCGGTGTCAATGACACTTAATTCAGCAGTTCTTTTTTCACCATTTATTTGAATTGTAACCTCATAAACATCAGCAGCAATAATGTGACCATCAGCAACACCGATTTCAATTGGCACATCAGTTTTCTTTTCTCCCAAATCAATTCCTTGAACCATATCTTTTGACAAAGCGATTCCAGTATCACAACCCGTGTCGGCTAAAGCAGAAAAACAATCTCCAGTTAAAGTAATAGAAATACCTTTAGAATCTTTACAAAAACATTTAATGTTCAAAATAGGGTAGTACCTACCATTGTCCCTTTCGATGTAGTCTTTTTCATGAAACGGTTTCTTTTCAGGCAAATTAGATCTACAACCGATAAACGTATGAGTAGCCAACTCGTTTATATGAGAACTTGGTCTTTGGGGATTTCTTTTTCGCGTCATTATATGCATCCAAAACTGTGCTACCTACACCGACAACTTGTTCAGACTCAACATCAATGGCCACAATTTTTCCAAAATGCTCTTTTTCCAAATTGTCCTTAAATCTCTCATAGATTTCGGATAATTTTTGGTTTTTATCTGAAGGAATTCTTTTCTCTTTTAATTTACTAACTTCTTTCTCCAATCGTTTTACACGTTCTTCCAATGTTTCTTTGGGTTCAAAAGCATCTGCAAGAAAATCATCCATAGCAGCAAATAAACCAATATAAGAATCGCTTATAGTCTCGCTTCTTTTTTCACCAAAAAGTCTCTCAAAACTTTTTTTGTCAACAGCTCTTTTAACAAGTTTTTTTTCATCTAACTTGGACAAAATCTACACATCCCAAAGTTTTTCAACAATTTCTAACGATTTTAATATTCTATTGTGTTCAATTGTCAACAAGTTCCACGGAAGAAATCCCTCATAAACTTTGAAAGAATTAAAAACTATAAACGCCTGTTTTTCAAAATCTATGATCATTATCCGAGTCTCGCGGTTTTCTACTGAATGTGTAAAATTCAAACCAACGGGTTTCAAAGTTTTTTCAGAAAGTTCATTAAGCTTGAGGATTTTTTCTTCAGGCATATATTGTTTTACAATACTTTCTCCTTTGTCTGGAGTACGTGATTCATATATGGATACCTTTGCATCTTTAGCAAAATCACCAAAAACGGTATTCACATAATTTAGTAGCTTATTTCCTAAAACATTACTCCCTTCAAAGTTTTCGATGTTCGGGAGCATAATAGTTATGTCTATTGGTTTTTCAAAATTAATAAAAGAAAAAAAATCTTTAGCTGAAAACATCAAAATATTTTTTTCCAATGATGTTTTCTCAAAGGGCAGTGAGTCTTTCTCTTTCTCAAGAAGAGTTGATATTCGACCTAACAAATCTTTTATATGTTTTTTTGTTTTTGGACTATTTGGAAAAGTAATCTCTAATCTGAAAGGATATACCGGTTCATTTTCACTCATTACTAACCGACAGAAAGTTACTATATTACGCTGATATTTAGAATTTTTCCTTGGGTTACATAATATGGAAAAAATATTATTTCTAAAATACTGATAAAATGAGGATAATCAATTTTTTGGAAAGGGTTTTTCATTCTACTATTTTTAATTCATCGAGAAATGGCTTGAACTTTAGTAGTGAAGTTGTTTGATTCTATTATCCTATTTACGATAGTCCATAAAGTGTCAACCACCCATCTTCCAGTTTCCAATGTAGCCTTGTCCTATTTGCCAATTTTTCTAATCGCTTTAACGGAACACTTTCAATACGAGCGCCTTTGCGAACTGTGACCTTCAATCTTACCACGTTCTCAGAGATAATGTCAACTTCAGAAATTGTCTCATACGTAGAAACCGATTTTGTTACATCCTTTAGCTTCTTTTTAGCTCTAAACTTTTTTTGTGCCAAGTTTATGCTTGTGGATTTTTCAGAAAAAAGGCTGTTTTTCAACAATGTTCTGTTATCAGTGTACGTTGTGTGTTATGGAGCCTCGGGCGGGATTTGATCCCGCGACCAACAGCTTACAAGGCTGCCGCTCTACCGGGCTGAGCCACCGAGGCACGGTAGTCTTAACGGGTTTCGTTAAGTAAAATCTTTCTTATACTGACTAGCCTATAGATTTTCCGTTTCATAAAAAGTGAAAATTGGAGAAAAACTGGAAATTCCAAGTTTCTTTGTTGATGTTCCTTGAATTAGTTTTTTGTCTTGAAAATTTTTCTTATTTCTGGTGGTATGTTATCTCCGATTTCTCTGATGGCTTTACGCCTGAATTTGTTGATTGTTTTCTGTTTTTCTTCGAATTCGGTTTTGCTGTATAGTTTTTCTGGATGCAAGTAAATGTCGTCTACCATCCTTATCGCTTTGGGTATCTTGAAGCCAGTGGGTGAGTCTTCCCAGTCTTCAAGTCCACCTCTTAGCAGCGAATCAAGGATAGCCATAGTATGCTCCAAGGTTATCTCTCTGTACCGTATTCCTTCTCCTACTCCTCCAGTGTTCAAGAGGTAAAAGTTCATGTGAGGTAAACCTTTCACGATTTCATAGAATCGGTTGACGTGGACCGCTCTGTCGCCACACATAAAAGGATCATAAAAGAATTCACTTCTTATCTTTCCCGCCTTTGTTGGGTCGCCTGCCGAAGACTCCATTGCCTGTCCCAAAATCATCAGGGCTACCGTCTGATGCAAGGTCAACTTTGCTATAGCTGGAATCATGGGTCCTCTGGTGATGAGAATCAGGTTATCGACCTTTTCCACGTCAATGTGGGAGCTGGCGTGCATAAAATCTCTTCTCGGTATAACTGCACGCCCGTTCGTTGTTCTATCCACCATATAGAAATCCGGGTATCTGTCCCCGTTTATATGCACGTTCTCACACAGCGTCTCCGGCTTCAGTAAACCATAATAAATTTCCTGCTGGTCTCCAGGATTAACTCCCTCGGTTTTCACGAACACTCCTCCGGCTTCAAAGCCGTGGAAAGACCCGTCTGGCATGAGAGCTCCGCCGTCATCTTGGATGAGCCATGATTTTTCTTTTCCTTTTCTCGCCAATATTCTGCAAGTTGTGCTTGTTTTTCCGTTGGCACTCAATGCCAAGAGCAGTGTTCTAGTGTTCCTGTGTTCTCCATGCACTGACTGGAGGTAATCCTCTCTGCATCCTGCGTGTAAGAAGATTCCTCCTCTTCTGGTTTTGGCGTTCCAGTCCTCTGCGGCGAAGACACCTTTCTTGTATTCACCTATGTAGTTGCTGTTTCTAGCTATTTTGATCATCCTTCCGTCGCCTAGCATCGCTAATCTTATTGTGATGTCTTTTTGGGGTAAGGGCTTCGTTTTGTTGGTTTCGAAAGATTTGTCGGTGAAGAACAGGATTTGATAAGTTGGCTCTTTGACTTCTCCTTTTGGGGTTAAGAAAAGTTTTCCTCCTCCGTAGGCAGTGTGAGCGAAGTTTTTGGGGACGATTAATCTGACTGTTGTTTTGCTGTCTTTGTTGCCTACGATTCTGTCTATGGAGATTAGTGTTTCTTTGGCTAGGGCTTTTTCGCATTGTGCCAAAAGTTGACGTTCTTCTTCGCCGAAGGGGGTGTCAACGCTGTTCTCTGTAAACATGGCTGCTCTGGAGGTGGCTTCACTTTCAGCCACAAAGTTTCCGTATACGGTCTTCTTTATTCCGGGTTGTTCTTCCACAAGCTGCCTGAGTTCTTCTTCGGATGGATTGTCTATCCACCTGTTTTCCTCTATGGCTTTCTTTCTGATTCTCTCAGCGGTTCTCGCGAACTCTTCCAGATCAAAGTTTGACATTACATTCACCAAGTTTGATTTCTTTTGACGTGAATTAGCCTATTTAATTAACTTTAAGTTAACTTTAGCCTAGCAAAACTCTTTTAAAGCAGAGAGGTTTTTAAATGTTTTGTTAACAAAATGTTAAGCTCTAAGGACAATCTGGAAAAGAAAATAATTCTTCAACTACTTGAGGATGGAAGGCGACCCACTCTTCACATTGCCAGAAATATCGGTGTTACAAGACAAACTGTTGCGAAGAAGCTTGAACAGTTGCGCATTTCGGGGCTTATAAGTTCATTTGCTCCGAGATTAAACCATGAAAAGTTCGGTTTAGCTATCCAAGCTTACGTTTTCATGCGGGAGGACCCAAGGAGCGAACTCCGAAGTAAGAATGAGCAGACAATCAAGAGTTTCCAGCAGGTAGCTGAGTTCCATCGGATCTTCGGAAAATATGATAGCCTCATAAAGGTGCTGGTGGAGAACAACGAGAAGTTGACTGAATTCGTTAAGAAGCTTCACAGTTTAGAAGGTGTTAGAGAAACAGAAACCTTCATAGTCCACAGCACAATAAAAGACAAACCCGAAGACCCCCTCAAAAAATCATTAACAACCTGAACCTGTCAGTTTCCAGACTAGCAACAAAGGGCAGTTTAGAACTTTTTTGGTTCCTGAATCACCAAATTATGTCAAAATCTACTATAATGTAACCTAAATATGTTTGACCAATTGTTAGCGTAACAATTTCGTCGTTTTGCGGTTCTATGTAAATTAGTCCCCTGTCTGTAGTGTTGAAACAGACTATTGCATGGGCGCTGTCCGTAAATTCGATATATACGAAACCGCATCTGTAACGCATCTGAAAGGCGTTGCTGTTGAAATCGGCTGTGAAATCGTAACAAACATAATCTGGAGTATACTCGTTTTCGTCTGTTTCATCTGAATTTATAAAAGCAATCGCCTCATCATACGTTGGGTCCATTATGTACCAGCCGCTTTCAGGTCCATCTTCTACGCCTTGAAGATATCCTTCATCATAGCCGAGTTGGTAGCCTTCAGTTTCACCCTCCGCATAACCCAGATTGAAGCTTTGAATCACTTCATTTTCCAATGACGTGACCTCAGATTGGAGATTCGAAACTTGCGTTTCAAGAGCAGTTTTTTCGTTGTTTAGTGAAGTGGTTTCAGATTGGAGACTTGAAACGTTAGCTTGTAGAGTTGAAACTTGATTTTCTAATGTGCTCTTTTCGTTTTCTAATGTAATTGCTTCAGTTTGGAGATTCGAAACTTGCGTTTCAAGAGCAGTTTTTTCGTTGTTTAGTGAAGTGGTTTCAGATTGGAGACTTGAAACGTTAGCTTGTAGAGTTGAAACTTCTGTTTCCAGAGTAAGCTTTTCAGATTGTAGGGTTGAAACTTGAGTTTCTAAAGTAAGCTTTTCGTTTTCAAGTCCAGAGATTTGATTAGTTTTAATTTGCATTTCATTGTCTTTCTGGTTAAGCACCATTACAGCTCCAAATACTCCAACAGATAGAACAACACAAATCAAACCGAGAGCTACGAGTTTCTTCTCAACCATTGCACATTTCCTCCAAATCACTAAATAAATGATTCCTTACGAAACCATATATACTCTTCGTGCCCTGAAAAGTTTTCCATCCTCAAACAACCTCAAAATCTACTATTTACTGAACATAAGACAAGTCTCCACTGCAAGAATGGAGCCTCGGGCGGGATTTGAGCCCGCGACCAACAGCTTACGAGGCTGCCGCTCTACCGGTCTGAGCCACCGAGGCGCTTCCAGTGAATTGAGCGAAACACACATTTTTAAGACATTCGGGAGCAAACAGCCCCCGCAAAGGTATCCATAAACTTCTCTGTTCTATTCTTGAAATAAATCATGTTCTGAGCATTCACTGTTTGTGCAGATAGCTACAGCATTTACAGGCCTATGCATGAAGTTAAGTTGGTGTCCCCTGTATAGACGTCATTTTTTCTTTATCTTCAGGAAGTAGAGAAGAACCACTCCAACTACGACTACTACTATTATTGCTACAATCCATGTTATTGGGAAAGCCTCTGATTGTTGAGTCTCTGTTGGGGTCTCTGCTCCTTCGGCTATAGTGAAGTAGATTGTTTCAGAAGTCCCAGTTTGTCCATCTGTGTCTTGTGCATAAACCGTTATACTATGCATGCCATCAGCTAGGTCAGGTAAAGTTGTGTCTTCAGTAATTGTGACGTTTGCTTGTCCGTCTAGGCTGTATTTGATCCATGAGGTTGGTTCACTCACCGTGAAGCTTAAGGAAACAGAGTTTACTGTGTATGTCTTGTTTTCAGGTGAAACAATGGAGACGGCAGGGGGGCTTCCATAAGGCATAAGCGGAAAATTGTCTTGGTTGTTTCCGTAAATAATGTAAGGCGTATCTCCTAATCCGTCACTACCCGTCTGGGTTTGATTCTCGCCGCTCTTCACATCAACACCAGTGTAATCGCTCCAATAATTACCCCCTAAAGGATAGCCAACACTCCAAATGTTCATTGAGGCAGTTACAGAAGGGTCACCCATATAAACATCGTAAACCTGTTTATCGTTGCTGATGAAAAAGTTGCCTCTAAGCATGTTGTATGAAGACTCTTTGAAGCCGATGCCAATTTCTTTGTTGTTTGCTATGGTGTTTCCAGTAATAACGTTTTGTGGAGAGTCAAAGAGGAAGATGCCATCCATGTTGTCTGTTATATTATTTGTAGATATGCTGTTAGTGTTTGAAGCGTTACTAAGCTGGATGCCTCTATAGTTGTTGTCTATTATGTTGTTTCCAACAATGAAGTTGCCGGAAGACGAAAAGAGTCCTATGCCATTGTAATTGTCTGTTATGTCGTTTTGGGTTATTGTTGACTCTGTTGTGAAAGCCAATATTATGCCATGCCCATTGTTGGTGAGTTCCAGATTATGGACTGTTATGTTTCTGCAGTTTACGAGGGCAAGAAAACCTAAGTCTGGAAAGGTAGATGGATTTATGATCAGATCACTTTCGCTAATCAAATAATAGGCTTTTTTGCCGTTGACTATGTTTGAATCATCAACATCATTAACGAAGTGTGAAGGCTCACTGCCATAAACCGCGAGATTATGATTATTGTTCAGGTTGTTATTTCTAAGTATGTTGTTCGAAGACGACCCGATGTCAATGCCAACTTCGTTGTCTGTTATGTTGTTTCCAATAATCGCATTTTGTGAAGCTTCGATGAGGTAGACACCATAACCGTTGTATGTTAAGATGTTTCCAGATATGGTGTTGCGTGAAGCGTTCCAAAGATAGATACCGTAAAAGCTGAATCCTATTTTTGTATTCTTGATTGTTACGTTGTTTCTGTACGACAAGTCTATTCCTATTTCTCCTTGTCCTGCAAAATAGTAGCCTGCCCCATCAACTACAATGTTATCACGTTGAACCACAATACAATAATTATCAATGTTATCGGTGAAAGTGTAGATGTCTCCGACCCGTTGAATAGGAACTGTAAGATTTGTTGAAGTGACAACGCTTCCATCACTTGCAATGTAAATAATCCCCGCATCTTGTGAGTTAACAGGCTGAGTGTTAACTGCACATAACGAAATTATGGTTAAGACAACTAGAAACATAACTTTACTTGTGTTCACTTTTTTTCTCTCCCATATTGAATATAATTGTCATTGCACCAGAACCTCTACATTCATGTAATGTTTTAAGGTTGTTGCTTCAACGACAAATCTCCTCATACTGATCTTTGGGTATAAAAAAGTTTTTCAGAATTAGACCCACTTATCCGAAATCGTTAACGTTAACCTTCCCCCTAACAGGTATTCTTAAGACATTAGGAAGCAAATAGTACCTGCAGAGGTTCCCAAGTTGAGTTCAGCCAAGGAGTTGGGCGAAAGAAAAATCATAGAACTCATTCTAGAATGCCTAGACCAAATGCCCAATACACCAATTCCCTTCGGAGACGACGCCTCAGCAGTAGACCTTGGAACCGACAAACTCGCCGTAATAAACATGGACATGCTTGTCGGAAAAACAGATATTCCAAGAACCATGAGCCTCTGGCAAGCCGCCCGCAAAGCAGTAATAATGAACATAAGCGACCTAGCTGCAAAGGGAGCAAAGCCCCTCGCCCTCCTAGCCTCCATCGGAGTACCCCCAAACATGACAGAAACGGATATACATCAGATCGGCAAGGGACTAAACGCTGGCGCCCGCGAATACAACGCCTATATATTGGGGGGCGACACCAACGAAGCATCCGACCTAATAATCAGCTGCATGGCACTAGGCGTATGCCACAAACATCACCTAATCAAGCGCAGCGGCGCAAAGCCCGGCGACTACGTGGCGGTAACTGGTTCTTTCGGAAAAGCAGCCTCTGGTCTAAAGATTCTGATGGACGGTCTTTCAGCTCCTGAGATACGGGGAGAGCTTGTTGATTCTGTCCTCATGCCCAAGGCAAGGGTAAAAGAAGGGATAGTTCTAGCTCAATCTCAGGCGGCAACAGCCTCCATAGACTCGAGCGACGGACTAGCATGGAGTCTCCACGAAATTTCCCGGGCTAGCAATGTTGGTTTTTATCTCGATAACCTTCCGATAGCCCCTGAAGTAGAAAGGTTCGCGAAGATTCACGGTTTCAATCCTGTGGAACTAGCCTTGTATGGAGGAGAAGAATACGAACTTCTGGTAACAATCAAACCAAGGCTCTGGCAAGAAGCAAAAAAAGCCGTGGAAACTGTAGGAGGAAGGCTCATAAAACTGGGGCGGGTCACTAAAGAGAAGCAGCTTCTTCTAAAAATAGATGAGAAGCTGGTTTCTATAGAGGCTCGTGGGTGGGAACACTTTAAAACGGCTTAGATGAGAAACATGACAAAAGAGGGAGGCAGTTTAATGACAAGATCCTGTGATGTGGGCAGCTTGCCATTCGTGGGTGATTCAAAGAAGTTTGTGGAGGGGGCGAGCCGTTTTAGCCTCTACTCAGCAGAGGAATCAGCCGAATTTTTTGAGAAAAAGGTGCTTGAAGGTTTACTGGATAAAATTAGAGTAGGCATTGATGTTCCGAATTATCCTCAGTTCCGAGATATGAACGAGATGTTTCTGTCTATGATGGATGGAGTAGAGCGAATTAAGGGGGGCTACTTAGAAACCAAGATTCCTTCTGTAACGGCAGACAAAAGTAGCATACCGGAGGTTATGGTGATAGAAAAGTACTCTCAGAGGATTCAGGAGAAGAAAGGTGCAGCCTTCGAAATTACGATTTGTGTTACTGGACCCTACACGCTTTCTTCCCTTTTCCCTTATAAAAGGGAGGACATATTCCTCAGGCTAGGAAATGTCATTTCTCAGATCGTGGAAAACAGCATCTTCAATGATAAGCACGGTAGAGTCAGTTTGGTTTCGGTGGATGAGCCTGTCTTCGGATTACAAGACGACGCGTTAATTGATTTCGGTTCCGAAGGGAGAGAAAACCTTCAAAGGGCGTGGGAATCCATTTTCCAAAAAGTCAAGTCCAAGAACGCTCAAACCTTGATGCATCTTCACAGCACGGTAGATGAACTCTTCTGGGATATAGAATCCCTAGAAATAATTGACTCTCACGTTGACGACCCCATTCACCAAAGGAAAAAAACCAAAGAAAAGCTAGAGTCAACAGACAAGTTTCTGAAGGGGAGCATCGCATTTTCCGAATTTGACAACTTGATTAGACAAAGAATCTTATCGAACTCGCGAGAAAAACTTACCGAAATATCCGTAAACGAGAAAATCGCCGAAGCTTGGAAAAGCATTAACCGGGGAGGAACTGATCCCAAAATCTTTCTTGAGGACGTAGATGTTATGAAGCGACGGTTGGCTAAGATGGTTAACCGGTTCGGGGTGGAAAGGATTCCTTATGCGGGACCTGAATGTGGACTGAAGGGATTTGCGACCTATGAGAGCGCATTGGAGTGTTTGAGACGCGTTTCCAGTGCCATAGAAAGTTTTGAAAAATAACAGTTGATGTCTCTTAAACAAACAGGAATAAAAGGTCAGAAAAAGAAAAATTAGTCTTCTCTTGGCTTCTCTTCCTTAATGGATGAGGATAGCGAAAGAAGATTGTGCAAGATTTTGTAGGTTAGTCCCCAGATGATGTGGTTTTCTATGATGTAGGCGGGGTATTCTCCGAAACTGAATTTGACGGTTCCTTTGTGTTTGGCGAGTTCTTTTAGTGGTGTCCAAAAGTATTCCGTTAACTCCTCGTTCAATTTTATGGCTTGCTCCTCCTCTAGGAGGACGACGAAGGGAAGAATCTTCATTTCGGGTTTTTGTGTTGACCTCACAGGTTCCATTGCTCCGAGAAAGCGGCAGCCCTCAAGAAGGTTTATGCTGGTCTCCTCCAAGGTTTCCCTAACCACAGTCTCCTTCAGATTCCGGTCTTCAGGGTTACGTTTTCCACCGGGAAGCGCGGTCTGTCCTGACCAAGGATCACCTGAGTTCTCGGCTCTTTTCACAAACAAGACCTGAAAGTCCTGATTGGTTGCTCTCAGCAGCACAACAACTGCGGCGTTCGCATCCAGACTTTCGGATCTTTGCTTCAGCATCTCGGTTAGTCTTTCGGCATTCCCAATATAACCCATTTCTGTCCTTCCCCAGTGGCTCTTTTGAACTCATTCATGTATTTTAAGCAAGCTATTTATTTCTCTCATTTTCCTAATCGTCTTCCTGTCAACCTCTAAGCTCAAGTTTTCGATGTTGTCCTCCCAGAAAATCTCTTGAGCCGCCTTGCAGACAGGCTCGCCCTCATAGTCAGTGATAAGATAGCAGTAGGCATTCTGTTTCTCTCCGTTGCTTGCCACATAGAAGTTCTTGCATACAAACTTGGTCTCATTAACTTGGATGCTCAGCTCCTCCATCATCTCCCTCTTCAACGCATCGTCTAGGCTCTCGTTGGGTTTAACATGTCCCGCAGGCAAGCACACAATCCCCGGATCAATCGTTTCGTCCAATCTGCGGCGCTCAACCAAAAACTTGTTTCCCCTCGTAACTATTCCCACAACAACGCCGATAGCTTCCAAACTGTATCATCTCAGTTCTGATTAGAAGATGTTAAGCGCAGAGCATAAAATTTAAACCTTATCTACATTCGACTCTGCAAAATCTTCCCAGTTTACATGTTTTGAGAAGCAGAAAATAGGATTGCTGTCTGCGCAGTATGCTTTATAAGTTCCCAACAGAATATACCGTTTGCTGCTTTAGTTAACCATTTGTCGACCTCTAAAGTGTGCGTAAACCTGCATTATGCCGCAAATGCATACGAAACGTCGACGTGTGCCAACAATTTAGCAGAAAGAGATTGAACAACAGTGCACACTTTAAGTGAGGAAATCCGATACACACTTCCCAAAATGATTGCTAATGTAGCGCTTGCTACGGTCTTTTGGGCAATAAGCCACATTAGTCTAATAACCCTAAACAGCATTAACCCCGAAATTGCATTTTTGTTGCAACTAGGGTTATTGCTCGCGGCAGGAATTTTTCTAGTACGCACTTTGTTTGAAGCTTTAACGGTTGTCGATAAGGTAACGGGATTATTTTTGAGACGTTTAGGCATAAAAGAGGGCTGGTCTAGGCAGCGAATCTTCCAAGACACTATCTACATAGTTGTCATCCTTTTGGTGGCTGCTGCAATATCTCCTCTGTTCAGTAATCTATCAAATTTTGGAGCATTGTTGCAGGAAATCACTACATATGCGGCATTGGGTTTGATTCTCTTGTTCGTGTATGATATTGGACGAACTTTCTACAGAATTACCGAAAAAAAGGCTAACTCGGTTGCAAACCGAATTTCAAGTAACGATGGGGAGAAATAAATGGAAAATAGTATCTGTACAGTTGAACAGCTTAAAGACTTCATTGATTTGTCGCCTAAAGAAGAGAAAAAACTGAAACAAATCACAAAAAAGCATCCAATGCGTGTTACTGCATATTACATGTCGCTGATAGACTGGGACGACCCTTATGATCCCATAAGAAAGATGGCGATTCCATCATTGAAAGAATTTAGCATTCAAGGTTCCTACGACACAAGC
>Ga0307434_1000956_pt1 | contig 16892 bp, 16 predicted proteins | sample SalMarWE160220MG_FD_202156 | JGI IMG/M metagenome (GOLD analysis project Ga0307434, IMG submission 202156) | Salt marsh sediment microbial communities from the Plum Island Ecosystem LTER, Massachusetts, United States - WE1603-220 | ecosystem: Environmental > Aquatic > Marine > Intertidal zone >... | reverse complement strand
TATCCCCTTCGGCGTGGCTGTGGAAGAGAACACTTTGGCGCCGCCATGTTTCTCAGAGTCTGGGGGACAAGCAACAACAGGGTATCTGGTGTAGCCGGCAACAACCCCTGAAAGGGCATCTGACAAGCCGGCAACTGTAATGTAGACGATGCTGTCTACGCTCTTCTCGTATTCCTTCAAATCGTTCAGCAGCTTTTCTGGGGTTCTATGGGCAGAGGCAACATTGTAGATGCAGTTCATCTGAAAACCTTCCTTTTCGAGGAAATCTTTGATCTTAGCTGCAAAGTGGAGGTCCCTCGGAGACCCCATAAGCACAATAATCTTCTCTTCTGGCATACCTATACAGTAGTTAGACGATGAGATTTAAGTTTTGGTCAACCGACGATTATTCCCACTGCTTCCGCATAGTCTCACTCTTCCGAGTTGCCGCCTCAACAGCCCTCACCAAAGCCTGCCGAACCTGACTGCCCTCAAGCTCGTAAATGGCTTCGATGGTCGTTCCGCCGGGCGTAGTCACCATATCCCGTATCTGAGAGGCAGTTTGCCCCGTCTCCAGCACAAGTTTGGCTGTTCCCAGAAGTGCCTGAGCCGCGCTAACAGAAGCCAAATCTCTGGGCAAACCAACCTTTAATCCAGCGTAGGTTATGGCTTCAAGTATAGCCGAGAGGTAGCCGGGACCGCTTCCGCTTACGGCAGTTATCGCATCCATGTGCCGTTCTTCAACTTCCCTGTGGACCCCCATCACGCCGAGAATCTCCTTGAGTTTCTCTCGGTCTTCCGCCGTTACGTCTTGGTCGCAACAGTAAGCAGTGAAGGACTCCTGCACCAGAATAGCGAGGTTGGGCATAATCCTGACAAATCGGGCTTTAGGCACTAATCTTTTACAGAAGCCAACAGTAACCGCGGCAGCCGATGAAACCACAAGTTTCCCCTCAACTTCCTTACTTATCTCCTTCAAGACAGTCTTCACAATGTTCGGTTTAACGGATAAGAAGACAATTTCAGATTCTCTTGCAGCCCTCTTGTTGTCTCTGGTCACGGTTACCCCCAGCTTCTCTAACCCACCAAGCTTTTCTGATTGCATATCAGCCGCTGTTAGCTTGCCCTTATAGCCGCTCTTCAGCAGACTCTTAACTATGGCGCCGCCTATCACCCCTGCACCTATCACCGCAACACTGTCTCTCATCTTGTGTTCCTTCCATAACCTGTGACTAATCTTTCCGAAACTACTCACTAATAAAATCTTCTTGATCAACTTTAACCAAAAAACATTAGAATTCAACAAAAACTTCTCTGTTCCTCATGACCAAAAATGTTGCCCATCCTACGTTTCCGTTATATTACCGATTCCGTAATACGGCTTTTTTAATTAACAACGATTTCTGTTCATGCGGGAATCATAGGCTTAGCTGAAGGCTTGTGCAGACCCTGTTAGATTGGTTAACCGAAAGTTAGGAAGAGAGGATATGGGCTACTTCGGAGAAGACGAGGAGATTATCCGCGGCAAGAAATGGAACTGGAAAGCCTTCAAATCTACTGAGGGTTATCCGGTTTCAGACAACCTCCTCGACTGGGTCATCGGGCAAGAGCGAGCCCTAAACGAGTGCTACCTCTGCTTGGAAGAGTTGGTCCACAAACTCAAGAACCTCAAGGAAGAAAAATGGTATGAGGCATGGAAGGACCCAAACAAGGAGAAGCCGCAGATCACCAAAACCGCTCCGCCCGGACCATACCTGCTTCTTCTTGGAGACCCCGGAACAGGCAAATCGTTGATAGGAAGAGCCCTTTCGGTTCAGCTAACAGACCTCTACAAGAAAGAGGACATTCAGCTCCAAGACGCAGTCTGCTGGCAAAACGACGTAATCCCCAGCGAACCAAAAATCTCCTGCCACCCCGCCGGAGAAGGAAAAAAGATAATACTGAAACAGAAACTGAAAGAAGAAAAGAAACTTTTTCTTCAGCGGCTCGGAGTCAAAGCCATAATCTACCTCATGATAATTGTGGCGTCAATTTTCATGTTTGCGGGCTTCTACTACCTGTGGCAAGAGAAAATCGCATGGGACACAAACGCAATGACCGGCTACGGAGAGCCCCTCCAAACAGTCCACAACGGAGACTTCAGCTCATACATGATAGACAGCTTCGTGTCGATCGGGAGCATAACGTTTCTGCCAGCCGGAATGATGCTCATGTTCCTTATCCTAGTAACAGTGCTGGGACGATTCGGAGTTCTCGGAAGCGCCAAAGGAATAGGCGGAGCAAAAGCAACTAAAGTCCCAAAATTCATCGTGGACAACTCCAAAAAAGTTGCCCCCTTCATCGAAGCCACAGGACACGGCTCCGCACAACTGTTCGGAAGCATCGCCTGGGACCCACTGCAAACAGGAGGACTCGGCACGCCGGAACATCAGAGAGTAAGCGCCGGAGACGTCCACCGCGCCCACCTCGGCGTCCTCTACATCGATGAGATAAAGAACATGCAGCCAGACGAAGCCATAACCCTGCTGACAGTTCTGGAGGATGGGCAGCTACCCATAACCATGCGAAGCCGCTGGAGCAACGCGGGGGGAACAGCGGCTATGGCAGTTTCTACGGAACCGGTGCCCTGCATGTGCTTCTTGGTTGGCGCAGGAAACTTTGACAGCATCGGGCAAATCCATCCCGCTCTTATGGACAGGATTTACGGTTACGGCAAAGTGGTGCGGATGAACAATGACATGCAGAACAATGTGGAAAACCGCCGCAAATACATCCAGTTCATTGCCCAAGAGGTTTCGCGGTTCCGTTTGCTACCTTTCAGCAGAGAAGCATGCGAAGAAATAATTGATGAGGGGCGAAGGAGAAGCAACAAGAAGGACGCGTTATCCACAAAGTTTCGTCCCATGATTTCTTTGGTGAAGACGGCTGCCACACTGGCAATGAATGAGAGATTGGAGCTTGTTGAAAAGAGGCATGTTCAAGAGGCTATAGAAAAGCACTGTAAAACAATCCAGAAGCAGATTCTGGAGCATCAGATGAGCGAAAGAGGAAAGCTTATGGATATCAGACCGGAAGGAGCCAAGCTGGGGCAGATTTACGGCGTAGCCGTGGTCAAAGACCCATACAGCGGAGAGATGACCGGCAACGTCCTCAAAGTCAATGGCTTCCTAGAAAAACGGGGCAACAGGGGCAACAATAAGCTGCAAGGATACTACAAAGTCACGGGCATAGCAAAGGAAGGACAGGAACAGTTCATCACGGACAGCGTGGCGAAGGTGAGAAGCGTCATCCTGCAGAAGTACGGCGTCGACATCGCCCAAGAATTCTTCACTCACATAGACTTCGCCCAAGCCTACAGCGTGGATGGACCAAGCGCAGGAGTCACCATGACCATTCTTCTCTGCTCGCTGCTGGAGGGAAAACCCATAAGGCAAGACGTCGCTGTAACCGGCGAAATCAACGTCAGCGTGGATGATGTGGTCCCAGTTACGGCGGTTGGCGGATTACATGAGAAGATTAAATCCGCTGAGATGTGGGGATTCAAGAAGGTTATTGTCCCCGCCAAAAACTACAAGCATTCAATAGACCCCAGAGACTACAACATCGAAGTAATCCCCGGCGAAACTCTGGAAGACTACCTCAGAGAATCGCTGGTCCAACCAGAAAAACCGCCAAACAAGAAATAACTTTTTTATGTGTCAGTGGCTTTTGGTTAAGCTCAGAAACAGTTCTAAGTATTTTTTCAGGTGCTTTGTGATAAGAAAGTTTTCTTTAACATGCTCTCTCCCCTTTTTTCCCATCTTCTTTGCTTCTTCAGGATGTTTAAGTAAGTAGAGGGTTTTTTCTGCAGCCTCCTCCACATTGCTCACCAAAAAGCCAGTTTCGCCATCGATTATTTGGAGCGGGATTCCTCCAACGTTTCCACCCACCACCGGCACCTCTTTCCACAATGACTCAGTTACTGTCAGCCCGAATCCTTCACGTATCGACTTTAGCAGAGCTACATCTGAGGCGCTTTGGAAGGCATTAACTTCCAAGTCTCCCACGCCCTTGAGGTCAGTTAGCAAGTGAATGTCAGGGTCTTCTCCTGCGTGGCGTGCAGTTCTCTCAAAGTAAAGCCACCCCTCCGGGTCGTCCGTAGCCATGCTTGATATCAGAAGGAGTTGAAGGCTGGGCAACTTCTTCATGACTTTTCGGTAGGTGTCGATGACTCCCAGCGGATCCTTCCAAGGGTCAAAGCGTGCAACCTGATTCAGAAGAGGATTCTCTGGGTCTACATTATAGCGCTCTAGAACTGAGAGAATCTGGTTTTCTGGCAGGGGCTTACTTTTGTCGCTTAGCGGATCGATGGAGGGCGTTATAAGGGCTACATTCTTTGTTTCTAATGGGCTTTTCACGTATTCCTTCGCAGTGAAGATGTAGGCACTGTAGTTGGATAGAATCGGCTCCAGAAAACTCCAGAACATCTGATTCGGCTGCGACAGGTCTATGTGGCATCGCCATATCCACTTTCCCCTCTTTTTAGGCTGATAATCTATCATGGCTAGGGGCTGCGGATCGTGAACCACAACATAATCGTAGTCTAGGTCAAGGAGACCAGCGTTCAACTTGTTATACTGGAGATACGTTTGTTTCATGTCAGCGGTAAGGTCTGTCTCCATTCCTTGTAGAGCATTATGAAAAGATTTTGTAACATCAAAGAACTCCTTTTTGCCTCTAATCACCTTCCACTCTGCATCCAAACCAACATCCTTCATTAAAGGAACGATGCGATGCAGCATCTCGGCGACCCCTCCGCCGAAAGCTGTGGAGCTTACGTGAACTACGGATTTGCCAGCAAGCCTGTCAGCTAACGCATGTATATTCTCTATCTCTTTTTCTCCAATTATTTTAGCGTAATTTTTTAAAGAAAGTTTGTTGAGTGAAACTGTGCTCAATCAGTTCTCCCCTTAGGAATAGACCCCCTCATGTAGATAATAACTCTTTACGTATTTAACGAAAACAGTCTAAAAATAGAAGCCGTAGAGTCCGATTTGATAACAATAGAATAAGTCAGTCATATATACTTCTATCAGCATAATTATTTTGCAGAAAAACCAGTTAGGGGGAAAACTTTCATGAAAAAAAGCAAAGCCCTATCTAGGACTGTTTGGTTGGCGATCATCGCAATAATCATAATACTTGTCGCAGCTTTATCAGCATGGTATCTGATGCAGCCAAAAGAAGAAGAAAAGGAGCTGACAGTATTCAGCTTATGGAGCGACCAAGAAGAAGCAAACTTCAAAGAGGCGCTCGCAAGATTCACCGAAAACACAGGAATAGAAGTTAAACACGTAGCTTACTCCACTAACGAACTTTTAGTCACAGTTCCAACACAACTTGAAGCAGGAGAAGCCATCGCCGACGTAATAATAGCACCATGGCCCTCTTGGATACTAGACTTGGCAGCAGACGGCTTACTCGCTGACGTTTCTGACTATATGGATACAACAAAACTCCCAGAAACGTATTTGGACGTTGTTAGTTCAGGCGATGCAATATATGCTGCTCCGTTCAAAGTTTCCGGAAAACCAGGCTTCTGGTACAGAGAATCCTTCTTTGCAGATAACGGCTTAACTCCTCCAACAACCTACGAAGAGTTCAAGACACTATTAGCTGACCTCTCTGAAATAGAAGGAGTAGAAGCTGCTGTAGCAAGCGGAGACGGTACCGGATGGCCACTCTCAGACACAACAGAAGCCTTCATAATCGGCTTAGGCGGATACCAACTGCAAGAAAACCTGATATCAGGAGCCACAGCATTCACCAGCAGCGAAACGAAAGCAGTTTTTGAAGAACTAGGAGATCTGCTGCAAGCAGGCTACTTCAGCGTTCCAGACGATTGGCAAACACAACTCCAGAGAGTCTACGATGGAACATATGGTATATACTTCCAAGGCGGTTTCGTAACCACCATTTCACCCTTTAGCGAAAACTTGGATGATATTGGTTTCTTCCCATTCCCTGAAACAGATGGAGCAACGGGTTCAGTTGACTATGCAGTGATGCCTGCAGCCACGAAGAACATGGACGAAGCCCAGCAGCTTATAGAATTCTTGGCTGGCGCTGAGGCACAGGAGATTATGGTTAATCAGGGAGGATTTCTTGCAGCAAACAGTGACGTTCCCGAATCAGCCTATAACGCCGCAGACCTGAAAGTGGTGCAGTTCATGCAAACTGTAATGATTGTTTCAGACCTCGACGACGCAATAGGTAATCCTTTCCAGCAAACTTTCTGGGATCAACTGAAAGCGTTCTGGGTTGATCCTACAATGGATTTAGACACGATGCTTCAGACGCTCCAAGACGATTGGACACCTCCTTCGTCATAAAAACAGGGGAACACAGCTAAATGAACCTCCGCCAAACAAAAATTCCCCTTTTTTTTCTAGCCCCCACGATTCTTTTGCTAACTCTTTTTGTTATCTTTCCAGTAGTTAACACAATCTACATCAGTTTTTTAGGCGAAGAGGACGAATTTGTTGGTTTAGACAATTACGCAGAAGTTTTTAGCCGAAGAAACTTCTGGGCTCCTCAAAATCTAGTGGAAGGAAAGCCGCCCCCATACGGAGCGCTAATCCATAATGGCATATGGATTGTTTTACACCTTCCGTTATCTCTCTTTTTTGGTCTTGCTTTAGCCATTCTTTTAAGAGATGTTAAAGGTGGCGCAGTAATCAAATCCGCAGTCTTTTTGGGAATGGTTATTCCAATGATAGTGGGTGGCATCCTGCTGCGGTTCGTATATGACGACAGAGCTGGAATTCTAAACGGATTCCTTAGAATCGTAGGCTTAGGCGACTTAACAAGAACATGGACAGCCTATCCCCAAACCATCCTCTTAGCCTTGATTCTGGGAACAGTTTGGATTTGGACAGGCTTTAGCATGATAGTCTACTCCGCTGGCTTAGAGGGGATACCAAAAGAGCTTTTTGAAGCAGCCAAAATTGATGGAGCATCCCGTTGGCAAACTTTTCGTCGCATCACAGTTCCCATGCTCAAACCAGCCACAATCATTGTGATAACCATGACTCTTCTTTGGGAACTAAAAATCTTTGACATAGTGTGGGTTATCCAGCAAGGCGGACCAGGAGGCGCCAGCATGGTCATGGCTTTAATGATGTTTCTCGAAGCTTTTCTTAACAGAAGTTTTGGCACAGCCTCAGCCATAGCAACGATGTTGACTGTTTTGACTTTCGGATTTGCAGCCTATATGGTTTACAGGATGGTGAAAGAATGAAGCCGAAGTTGCCAGAGTTGAAACTGCCAAAGTTGAAGCTTTCAGAAACTGTTGCTAGGCTGCGGAAAGTCAAGAAAACGACAATTTTAATTCACCTATTAGCTTGGGGTGTCTCGCTGATTTGGATACTGCCGTTTCTAGGAGTTTTTATGGCATCAATAAGACCTTTACCGGAGATACTTGATGGCTGGTGGAATTTTGATGTTTTCAATCCAACACTTAGAGGCTTCGTAGGCGCATGGAATCATCCCACCGCCCCCCTAAACAGGGCACTTTTCAATTCGCTTATTGTGACCGTACCGTCAACGTTTATACCCATATTTGTGGCGGCTTTGGGAGCATACTCCTTTGCGCGATTCAAGTTTCCTACAAGAGACCTGCTGTTTTTTGTGCTTGTTCTTCTCCAAACAATTCCGCAACAGATGGTTATCATACCCATATTCAAAATAATGATCAGTTTAGGGCTCTGGAACAACTACATAGGCTTGATTCTTGTTCACACCGCCTTTGCGCTTCCATGGCAAATTTTCTTCCTCAGAAACTTTTTCTCTACGCTTCCCGTGGAAATAGAGGAAGCGGCGCGAATAGACGGCGCCTCGTACCTCAAAATCTTCTACAAAATAGTTCTGCCTTTAACTCTGCCGGCACTCGCATCTTTAACTGCCCTCCAGTTCGTCTGGGTGTGGAACGACTTCTTCTTCGCTATTGTCCTAATCAGTTCACCAGAAATGAAACTAGCCACTCAAGCAGTAGCTGCCATGCCCGGAAGATTAGCCATTGACTGGACCGTCGTATCAGCTGCTTCAATAATGGTGATGATCGTGCCAATAATAATCTATGTGGTTCTGCAAAGATACTACGTCAGAGGCCTTGTTGCAGGAGCGGTGAAAGGCTAGAGAGTTACACCAGAGTGCCGCCGGTTGTCTTGTCAAAGATGTGAATCTTGTTTGGCGGAATCTCCAGCCACAGATCGTCTCCCACTTCAGCCTTAAAATCAGGGCTAACTACGGCTTTGACCATATAGTCTCCGATTTTAAGGTCAAGAATTATTGTGTCTCCAAGAGGCTCAACAACGTCGAGGACAGCCTTGATTAGTCCCTTCTTTTTCGTGGCATCCTTGTAAACAATAATGTCTTGAGGTCTTACACCCATTACGCATGTATCGGAAGTGCACTGTTTCGCAGCTTCTGCAACATCCTCAGGCAAGGGGTAACCGAATTCTCCAGCGTCGAGGCTGCATGGTTCTCCGCCCAGCAGGTTGCAGTCAAAAAAGTTTGTTGGGGGGCTGCCTATGAATCCGGCTACGAAAATGTTGGAGGGGCGAGAATAGATGTCGTCTGGGGTTCCGGTCTGCTGGAGGAGTCCTTCATTCAGTATAGCCACTTTGTCTCCCATGGTCATGGCTTCTACTTGGTCGTGAGTAACGTACACGGTGGTGACCCCCAGTTCCTTCTGAAGCTTCTTGAGTTCAGCCCTCATGTAAACTCGCAGTTTGGCGTCTAGGTTGCTGAGGGGCTCGTCCATGAGGAAGACAGTTGGGTCTCTGACTATGGCTCTGCCTAATGCTACTCTCTGTCTTTGTCCTCCGCTGAGCTGTTTCGGTTTCCTGTCAAGAAGAGAATCCACTTGAAGCAATTCTGCTGTCCGCTTAACTCTCTGATTGATTTCGTCAGGTGGAACCTTCATGTTTTCTAGGGGGAAGGACAAGTTTTTGAAGACCGTCATGTGGGGGTAGAGGGCATAACTCTGAAAGACCATGGCTACGTTCCGTTCTTTGGGGTCCAGCTCGTTCACAAGCCTATCACCTATGTATATTTCTCCTTCCTCAGGGGTTTCTAAGCCTGCGATGCATCGTAGAGCGGTGGTTTTTCCGCAGCCTGAAGGACCCAACAGAACAAGGAATTCTTTGTCTTTCACTTCTAGGTTTAGAGAGTTGACGGCTATCACGTCGCCGAAACGTTTGGTTAAGTTTTTGAGAAGAACTCTTGCCAATGCAACCAACCAACAGAAACCTAACTCACGAAATGCTAACGCAATTTAAGCCTAAAAGGTTTGCCAAACTTTTGAATAAGCTCAGCCTATTCTTTCAATGCTTCTCTTATTTTGTCTATAGCGTCTGAGAAGTCTTCTTCAGTGAATTCCTTGCCTTTTACTGAGACACACGTTAGAGTGCTGTAGCCTCTCTTTTTCAGTTCCTTCTTCAGTTTGCCGAAGGTTCTTCCCTTCCATAAACGATGAGTGCAAAACAGAATTGCCCGTTTGCCGTCGCCATCCGGCAACCGTTCCACGAAAGCCAAAGCTTCCACTGAGGGACTAAAACCGTGAACTGGAGTTCCAAGAATTATCAAGTCAAAGTCGTTAACAACTGCGGGTTCTGTGGCTGTTATGTCGTAAACTGCTGGAATCTTTAGGGAATCGGATATGACTTCTGCAAATTTCCGCGTATTCCCTGTTTGAGAAAAATATAGCACGCAAGCGTTCATAACCGCAAATAGAAACAACCAACAATATAACTTGTTCCCTCCGAAAAAGTTATGACTTGCCGTTTTTGCGCCAATGACACATAAACGGAAATGCGCATGTAGCCAGAAGTTTTAGTGATTGGTTTTGTTTTCCCTCGTTTCTTGCAGTGTTTAATTGTCGTGATATTTAGCGAAAATGTCATAAATTAGATGCATACACAATAAAGGTGGTTTGCACAGTGACTGATGAACAGGAGTTACGCCAAGTTTCCGCTATGTTCAGCGCATTGGGCAGTCCCACAAGGTTGAGGATTGTTGAGCTTGTAAGCGAAACTGAGAGACCCCTGCACATAAAGGCTGTAGCTCAGGTGCTGAAGAAGGACTACGCTGCGGTTTATAGGCACATCAGAGTTCTGGAAAAATGCGGGCTGGTGGGGGTTTACGAGGTGGGGCGTTCACGGGTGATATACCTGAAAAACGGGGAACTTATCAAAGATTGTGTTCGGACAGCCAAAAAGATGCTGTGAACAAGCTAACATAAGTTGACAAAAATGACATCTTATTTTGCAAAAAACATAAATATGATTTAGCGTACACCGTCTTCTTCTCAGCAGGTGAAAAGCAGTTGCAGAGACTAGACACCAGAAAACTTGCCTTAGCCAGCATACTAGGAGCCCTAGCCGCAGTATTCGAGATAATACCCGGACCCCCATTCGACATACCGTTCCCGCTTTACAACCGAGTGTCATGGGACCTAACCGGAATGCCCATGATAATCAGCCTGCTCTTCACAGGTCCCATAGGCGCAGTGTACACCTGCTTCATCGGATGCTCATTCATTTTCCTCAGAGGAAACCTCTACGGCGGCATATTCAAAATCACAGCCGAACTCGCAACCATCCTTGCGTTTGCCGCAATCCGCAGAGGCTTTATACCAAAAACGATTTCTGCCATTGCATCAAGAGTATTAATAATGACTGTAGCAAATTACTATCTGCTCCCAATATTCTATGGAATGCCCGAATCGTTTGTGGTCACCATTCTGCCTGCGCTGGCCATAATGAACGGAACCCAAGCACTCATCAACATTGTCCCTGCACAGATTGTCTACTCCAGACTGGGTGACGCTTGGCGATCACGCATACAAGAGACAAAACCTCTTGAACCAGCTTCAATCAAAACATAAACTGATGGTGGACCGGGCGGGAATTGAACCCGCGACCTCCGCCTCTTTCGGCACAAAGCATGCGAAGGCGGCATTCATACCAGGCTGAACTACCGGCCCCTTCTACCGTTTGAATCAGGAACAATATTTAACGTTATTGAATAGTTGCTTGCAGGTAAAAAAACAGTTTTATTAAACGGCAGATTATGTGTATATCCGCAATGTGGAGATGCAAAAGATGGATTGTAAGCCGCGACCTGACTGGGACAGGTATTTTCTGGATTTGTGCGAGGCTGTTTCTAAGCGTGCCACCTGCGACCGGGGGAGAGCTGGGTGTGTAATTGTTAAGGACAGGCGAATCATGACTACGGGTTATGTTGGGGCTCCTGCGGGGCTGCCGCACTGTGATGAGGTGGGGCATGATATGAGGAAGGTTTTTGATGAGAAGGGTAACGTTTCGCAGCATTGTGTGCGCACTCTGCATGCGGAGCAGAATGCGATTATTCAGGCTGCGAAGTTTGGGATAGCCCTTGACGGCTCCACGCTGTATTGTAAGATGACGCCGTGCAGAACATGCGCGATGATGATTATTAATTCGGGCATTAAGCGTGTTGTCTGTGAGAAGCATTATCATTCGGACAAGGAGACGATAGAGCTGTTCAAGTTGGCGGGCGTCAAATTGGATGTCATGAGCAACACGGTTGAAGAATACGACAGACAGTAATCGGCTTTTAGGGTTTCATTTTTCCTCTGATGCAATATAGTCTGCTGTTTCAGTGTTTTTGTTTTGTTAAATCTTCTGAAATCACAAAACGGATGACATGCTTATCGGCGCTTTGCAGCATATACTTCGCTAACCACTCTCGGAACAAGTTCCACTCGGCGGGGAAATCGGTGTGAGCAACCACGTTAAGTCCAAGCTTTCTGGCTTTGTCAATGTTTATCACTTCATCATGCGTCTTGAATCCTCGCACTATATTGTGGCTTATCTTCTTGCATTCTTCTTTGCTGTATCCGCAATCCTCCAAAATTTCGAGAATATATTCTTCCATTAGACTCAGCGAAGCCAAAGCGTCTCTGATGTCGACGCCGTCACATTTGTCCGCCAGAGCCTTGTAACTATACGGCGCATCCTCCACCGAAACGTCGTCAAAGAGTCTGGTGACAAACTGATGCGCATCCACAACAGAGTTCGCCGAGACAGCTCCATCCTCAACTTTTGCTTGGGGATCAAGCGGTGACAGCTGACTCATCATGCCCATAACTATCTTGTTTCCAGTGAGGGCAAGCAAAGTTCCTCCGCTTGCGGCGATGTGGGGAACAAAAACAATGATTTCCTTGAATGTCTTCCGTAACGCTCTGGCTATCTTGTAAGAGGATTGAACCAGCCCGCCGGGACTGTTGACCAGAAGCATCAGTTTTCGGACGTCAGTTTTTGTTTGTATCTGATTAATTGCGGTTTCTACGGCAAATTCTTCGGAGAGACCCATCTGAGCGTTTACTGTTTTTGTGGGAGAAATCTTTAGTCCCACATATGGGGCGATGCAAGCCATTAGAACGGCGTCATGTTTTTTGCTGATTTCTGTTAGTTTTTCTGAAAGCTTCTGGTCGTCTTCTTCTTTCACGTCGATTATTTCGGTTATAGAATCTGCAGTTACCAACTCAACATTTTCCCCCAAAGAATCATTTATGCCAGTTCTTCGATATATACAAATTTACATATTTACACTGTTTTCTTAGTCAAATAAGCATATAACATTTGTTTCACATAATCTACAGAAAACGTAAGTCAAGAGGTGGATTGGCATGAGTGACCCAATAAAATATTTTGAAACCAACCTGAAAGCCATGAGCTTAACCGAACTTCAAGCCTACAAGAAACGCTTGGACGAAAACATAACACAGAAGATTGCAACAACTGCACCAAATGAGCAAATTGCTCCCCTCATACTCTACCGGGGCATACTTGAACACGAAATCGAAGCAAGAAAAAACCAGAGATAACCGAAGGGTCAGTAGACGACTTTTTCTAGTTCATTATTTGCTATTGCGTTTTTTATTTCGCGGGCGATTCTTCTGCCCATGTACATTCCTTCGCCGTACTTCAGGTAGGCGTACGGAGATGTGCCGATGCCCACGTTGCTTCCCGCCACTATCCGCGCAGAAATCTCGAAGGTATAGATTTTCAGGTCATCCGTGATAACTGTTTCCAGACAAAAGGGTCCTATGATGCCGGGAGGGGCAATCTCCTGCGATACCTTAACCACGTTTTCGCCCATCCTGAGAAGCTCTGGCAGAAGAGACTCCCTTGCAACTATGGGAAAATTGCCGACAACAGTGTATGTGGGGTTGACGTTGATTTCCAGCTGTTCACTGGCAGGTATCTTTCCTATGCTGTCTACAGTGGATTCGTATCTGCGGTCCATTCCCAGCAACTCAACTTCACGTGTCAATGGCGAATAGAAGTATAGGGGATAAACGTTTACGCCTATGATGTATTCTTGGAAGTGGATGTTTTCCAAGTTTTCTTTAGTTATGTGTCCCCGTTTTACCATGTCTTCTGCATTTTTGTGAAAGGCTTCCGGAGATTCCACCAGAAAATATCCTTTCCCGCCCATTGCCCCAGGAAACTTTGCGATAACCAATCCCCCAATATCCTCTGGGTTAGAGAAGATTCTGGGCAACTTTAAGCCTGCTCTCCGCAGCCACTCTCTCTGCTTGTCCCTGCCGGTTTCCCAGTGCAGAAGCTCTCTGTTGCCAAACAGGGGCACATGTAATTGGTCAATCATTTCTTCAGTTCCAACGTAGGCGTTGAAGGAGCCGTGCGGAACCAAAATCGCGTTCGCTTGCCTCAGTTTCTGCTGAATATCTTCGTTAAGCAGGTCTGTGTATTCTTTGATGGGGATAATCTGGTCTGCTAGAGGAAACCGCTTGTACATGATTTCGTTTTCTTTCTTGCAGACACATACTGTGTTGAAGCCCTCCTCTTTTGCGCCCTTGAATATGTTGAGTGCAGAGTGGGAGCCGAGCGTGCCAACTGTAATGTGTCGGCGGTCGTACTCTCGCAGGATATCGTTTATTTCGGTTTTCGGTATCACGTGACTATCATCCCAAGCTTGTTTTCTGCAACTGCCCGCTTAATCTCCATTGCGACCCTTCTTCCCGGACCAACCTCCATGCCATACTTGTACTTCATGTACGGAGACGTGGGTTCCACGCAGGGGCAGCCCGGTATTCTGGGGCTCACATCAAAAATGTAGAACTCCAAATTCTTGTTCACTGCCCCCTGCAGCGCAAACAAGCCGATTATTCCGGGCGGATACTCCTTTTTGCAGGTTTCAACAAATTTTTCTCCTGCGTCCAGTATCTTTTCTATCTGGGATTCTCGCATGGTTGCGCCCATGTGCCCTATCTCCACGTTCTGTGTTGAAATCTTTGCTTCGAGTTGTTCGTCGGCGGGCAGGTCTAGGACGCCGTCTAGGCTTGTTTGTATTCTCCTGTCGAAGCCAAGAAGGTCTATTTCGTCGGTTATTGGGGACCAGAAGTAGTTGGCGTTGAATTTGGCTCCGACAACATATTCTTCGATTGTTGCCTTCTCTAGGTCTTTCCTGTCAATTATTCCCTTTTTTATCCGCTCTTCAGCTCGTCTATTAAACTCCTCTGAAGAAGAAGCGTAAAAGAAGGCGCGCTCTATGCTTCTTGTTTTCTCGGGAACCTTCACTATCGCCAGTCTGTCTATTTCTTCTGGTGAACCGAAAATTTTGGGCAGGTTTAATCCAGCTTTTTTGATGAGGTAATATTGGTTTCTGGGCACGTTTCTTTCTTCGCTTCTGAGCATGAAACGGTTTCCTAGGAGCGGAACCTCTAGGTTCTGTTCGATGTTGTCGTAGCCGACGTAAACTGAGAAGGACCTGTTGGGCACAAATATGGTGTTCAGTTCCCGCAGCTTGGCTTGGTTCTCCTCCTTAACCATGTCAGCGAATTTGTCCAGCAGCAGAACATGGTCGAAAAGGTTTCTGTAATGTTTTGTGTAAGTTTTTTCTCTTCCCTTCTGGCAGACAATAACCGTCTCGAATCCTTCCTGCTTGGCGCCGTGACCCATCTCCAAGGCAGAGTGGGAGCCCAGCACTCCAATCGTGACTTTTTTGGGGTCGTAACCCGCAACTATTTCCTGAATTCTTTCACGCTTCATTCCTGTTCACCTAACCACTTGATTGGATACAGCGGATGCTACTATAACCTTCGCAGTTCAAGTATTTTACTTTTGAATAACCGTTTGATGCAATGAATCGGAGACAAAACAGAGCCGACATTACGCAACGGAATCTGTAACAATTTGGTTGAAGGGTAACGAAACGCATAAATTGTGTTTTCTCTTTGTAAGTTGACTGTCGGGAGGTAGCTCAGCTTGGTAGAGCTTCCGAGCCAGCCTAACAACATGTCTGGGCTGACGGAGACGCTGTAGACGCCTACCAGCATGGTGGGCATCATTTAGCCTATCAAGCGTACAGACACCGGATTGTCGCAGGTTCAAATCCCGCCCTCCCGACCACAACGCCCTCTTCTGGAGAGTCTGGCAAGAAAGCCAGAACTGGCGCAGACAAAACCGCATATTAGGAGCCTAATAACAGAACATTGTTGAAAACAGTATTTTTTCTGAAAAACCAAGCAATAACAGAATCAAGTTTCTACTTGACTATGCTCCCAAAATGATTAGCCAGATGTTTAGGTATATTATGGCGCCGACTGAGGAAATCAGTGTTAGCGAGGCTATGGTTTCCTTGTAGAAGTTGTATCTTTGGCTGAGAACCGACAACGAAACGGCTACGGGCATCCCGTGCATGAGCACCAGCACCGAATGCTCCATGGAGGGCAGATTGAACAGCGTCAAAGTTGCCAGAGCCAAGATGGGCAAGAAAACTATCCGCAGGAGACTTAACCCAAAAGCCTTCTTCAAGTTAACATACTCTTTTCCGTACAGAAAAGCCCCCAACATAAAAACAGCCACCGCAGACGTGGTGCCCCCCAGCATATGCAGAAAGGCGGCTGCCGGAGAAGGAACCTCCAACCCAACAACCGAAACCAAGATGCCCAACAAAATCGAGATAATCAAAGGATTCCGTGAAAGCCCTTTAGCAACCTGCTTCAGCCCCTCCATCTTCGGAGACTCCCCAAGCCGATAAAACTCAAGCACAGTAATTGAGACTGCTATCGCCGCGATTCCTATGGTAGCCGCTGCTAAGGTGGCTAGCTGCTCGCTCTGTCCTGCGGGGAAGGCGAAGGTTATGAAGGGGATGCCGAAGAAGGCTAGGCTGCCGAAAACAGTGCTTAACGTGAGCAGATAAAGCGTGTTCTTGGAGAACCTGAAGATAGCATAGAGCAGAACGTAAATCGCCACCACCACAAATATTGGAATTATCCCCGCAAAAATGAACGAAAGCGTCTCTGCAACAAAGCTTGTCTCCGACAAATCAACAAAGAAGAGGGCAGGCAAAGCAAAAAAGTACACGTACGCGCTGAGCACCCGCTCGTCTCCCTGTTTCAGTATTCCGACCTTTCTTGAAAGGAATCCTGTGACAATCAAGAAGAGAATAGGAATCGATGTCCCTATCAGCACATCAGTCATACTTGTTCCTCACGTCTACTTTCCTTCCTCAGAAGATAAATGTTGCAATAGTTTTGTTTTGGAGAAAAACAGATAACCAACCGACTTACTAAAATAGCGCGGGGAAAAACTAATGGTCAGCTTCAAGCAAGCCCTCCAGATACTGGAAGAGAAGGGAAAACTCAAGCGAGTACCAGACAAAACTTCTCTAGATGAGATTCCTGAAATGATAAGAAAAGCCGAGAATGCTCTGCTCTTCGAGAACACGGGAACAGAGTACCCGGTTGCCTCGAACATCTGCACAAGAGACAACTTCTGCGCCATATTCGGCATGGACTGGAAACAGATACAGGAGAAACTTATCGAAGCCCTAGACACCCCAATAAAACCCGTAACAGTAGA
>Ga0307434_1000955_pt1 | contig 16925 bp, 12 predicted proteins | sample SalMarWE160220MG_FD_202156 | JGI IMG/M metagenome (GOLD analysis project Ga0307434, IMG submission 202156) | Salt marsh sediment microbial communities from the Plum Island Ecosystem LTER, Massachusetts, United States - WE1603-220 | ecosystem: Environmental > Aquatic > Marine > Intertidal zone >... | reverse complement strand
TCTGGTGATTATACTACTTCTATTGACTATGTTACAATCGGCAGAGCAAGATATAACGGTATTACGCGTGGTTTCTTTAACGGCCTTATTGATGATGTCCGTGTTTATGAGAGGGCCCTGACCGATGAAGAAATCTGGCAAATTTACCAGGAAGGTTTGGGTGACTGAAAATTTACAAGTTTATTTGGTTCAGTGGTTAAAACTACGGGCTTTGGAGATTATCTCCAAAGCCCATTTTTATATCGCTTCTTATAATTCTAAAATTTGAACTGCTCCTTGAAGACCATTTTGAAATCGTAAATATCGTTGAAATCGTCAATCGAATCGGCAGGCTGCGCGCTAATCCAATCATCATCCACCATCAGATAAACCAGCTCGCCGAAATCTCGCGTCGTTTTTACACCCCAGTCATTCAATACGAGCACAGCCAGCCTGCCCCATCTTTTTAAAGCCATCTGGCGTAAAGCCTCGCAAAGGCTCTGGCCGTCCACATGCTGAGGCTCATCAAGGCCCTCTTTCTTCACATAGACAAGTCCTTCGTACACGAATTTCAAAGCACCGGCGTTGTATCGGCCGTCCTCGGCAGCTAATTGTGAAAGCTTCTTTTTCATTTGCCCAAAAAATCTTTCAGCTTACTCTTTGTCCGGGTTTCGCGCCTTCATCCACAGAAAGCATAAATACATCCTTTCCACCCGTACCGGCGGCAAGAATCATTCCTTCGGACATACCGAACTTCATCTGCCTGGGTTTGAGATTAGCCAGGTATATGACAATTTTACCGTCCAGCTCCTCCGGACTGTAGGCCTGTGCGATACCCGCCAGTACTTCTCGCTGCAGGCCTCCGATATCGAGCCTTAATCTCAGCAGCTTGTCGGCACCATCGACTTTTTCGGCCTTCGCCACCTTTGCAATTCTCATATCTATTTTTGCAAAGTCCTCAATCGAGCACTGCGCTGCTATCGGCTCAATGTCAATCTTTGTTTGTTCGGCGTTTTGTGTTTCCTTACTTTCTTCAATCATTGCTTGCACCTTTTTATCTTCTATTCTGTCAAATAATTTTTCAAACCTTTTTATCTTATGATTTTCAAGAACCTTTTCAACATCGGCAAAGCTCAAGCCGCTGATATCAAGAAACTTTTCAACTTTGCCGGCGAATTTCGGTACAATCGGTTTTAAATAAATCGTCAGAATTCGCACGGCATTTATCGTCGCCGTAAGGCTCTTTTTCGTTAGCTCCGCATCGCTCTTGATTGTTACCCACGGCTGATTCTGCTCGACGTACCGATTCGCCTCGTCAGCCAATGCCATTACTGCTCGCGCCACGCTTGAATACTCAAGGTTTTCATAATCTGAGATAATCTTCTTCTTCGCTGCTGTAAGTTTATTTATCAGCTCTCTGCCCTTTTCATCAAGCAAGCCGAGCTGTGAATCAAGTTTGTTTGTGAGCATCGGTATCGAACGGGACGCAAGGTTCGCAAACTTGCCTACAAGGTCGGCGTTGATTTTATTAATAAAGTCAGTCGTGCTTAAATCTATATCTTCCACTGCACCGGTCAGCTTGCTCGCATAATAATACCTCAGCGCCTCCGGCTCGAGATGTTTAAGATACGTCGCTGCCTTGATAAACGTCCCGCGACTCTTGCTCATTTTTTCGCCGTTGACCGTCAAAAAACCATGTACAAACAGCTTATCAGCCGTCTGAAAACCCGAGCCCATAAGCATAGCAGGCCAGAAAAGGGCATGAAAATACATTATGTCCTTACCGATGAAATGATAAATCTCATAGCCGCTGCCCTTTGTCCCCGGCTCCAGCCCGGGCCAGATTTCATTGAAATCAATATTATTTCTGTCGCAGTAATTTTTCAGCGAAGCCATATAGCCTATCGGGGCATCGAGCCAGACATAGAAAAATTTGTTTTCCTCACCCGGAATCCTGAATCCGAAATAAGGCCCGTCCCTCGAAATATCCCAGTCTTTCAGACCCGCCTTGAACCACTCGTCAAGTTTGTTTGCAACGGACTTGTGAGTATGGCCGGCAGACATAAGCTGCTTTAGCTGCTGCTCATAATCCGACAGCCTGAAAAAATAATGAACACTTTCCCTACGCACAGGAGCCGCCTTGCAGGTCGCACAGTGTGCATCAATAAGCTCCGTCGGCTGATATGTCCCCCCGCATTTGTCACAGGAATCGCCGTACTGGTCTTCGGCCCCGCATCGCGGGCACACGCCGCGGACATATCTGTCCGGAAGAAACATATTACAATTTTCGCAGTAGGTTTGCTCGATATTGCGTTTGACAATCGAGCCTGTTTTCTTGAGACGTTCGAAAATAAGCTCGCTCAAAACCTTGTTTTCCGGCGAATGCGTCGAGTAGTAATTATCGAATTCAATCAAAAACCCGTCGAAATCCGCCTTGTGCTCGCTGTGCATCTTCTCAATCAACTCCTCCGGCTTAATCCCGGCTTGCTTTGCGCTTATCATAACCGGTGTGCCGTGCGTGTCATCGGCACAAAAATACAAACAGTGATTGCCGCACATCTTCTGAAAACGCACCCAGATATCAGTTTGAATATATTCGACAAGGTGGCCGATATGTATCGAGCCGTTCGCATACGGCAGTGCTGAGGTTACAATGATCTTACGCGGCATCATTCGTCCTTAAATCAATTTTCCTGCTCCTGTTTATCATTATCTGCGTCATCTTCCTCGTCTTCTGTGCCGATATCATCACTTTCATCGGCCTCGATTTCACTTTGTTTCATATCGTCATCGCCGCCGTTTGCATCCTGGATGTCCTGCTCTTTGTCAGCCTGCTGTTTCTTTCTGGCCGGCGGCGTTTCGAGTATCTCAATCTCATCGACCCCAACCGCAACTTTCTGTCCGCTTTCCATCTCAACCATTACAAGCTGAGTCAATATCTGAACATCCGCTACTTTGCCGACTCCATATTGGGTTTTTACTTTTGCCCTCTTCTTGGGTAGCCGTTTTTTAAGCTCGGTATAGGTCGCGTCCTCGTATCGCAGGCAGCATTTCAGCCGGCCGCAATAACCGGATATCTTCGACGGGTCGAGAGTCGCCTTCTGCATCTTCGCCATCCGCATATTAACAGGTTTCAGCGCCTGCAAAAACTTAATACAGCAGCATTCCTGGCCGCACGTCTCGATGTCACCGAGCAGCTTTGCCTCGTCTCGTGAGCCTATCTGACGCATCTCTATTCTCGACTGGTACTCATGTGCCAGTTTCTTTACAAGCTCGCGAAAATCAACCCTGCCGTCAGCCATAAAATAAAAAATTATTCGCTCACCGCCGAAAATATGTTCCACATCGATAATATTCATCGGCAGAGACATCTCTCCTGTAAGCTGTTTGCAGAACTTCAGCTCTTCCTTCGCTATCCTCTGCAGATGCTTCTCTTCACTTACATCCTCGTCGGTCGCATAACGTATAAATCTGCCGCTGGCCTCGGCGTTAAAATCTATCATACTATCCTGAAAATATTTTTTGATTTGCTTGTTATCCATCCTGAACTGGCCCGACTTGTAATGGCTGACATGCCCTACGATACAGCCCAGCTCAAGGCCTTTAGCCGTTTTCACCACCACCCGCGCGGCTTTCTTCGATATGTTACTCTCGCTGTGCTCGAATATGCCGAGATTGTGCATCTGGCCGTAGCGAACCAGCATATATTTCTTATGCTTTTCCTGCTTGGATTTTACCTGTGCAGCGTTGGCCATCTCTGTTCATACCTCTTTATTAAATCTTAAAAAGCTTTGTAGAGAACACTTCTACTGTCATTCCCGCGAAAGCCCTCGGCCTCGCCGAGAGGCGGGCGGGAATCCATTCTTCAAAGGCCTGGATTCCGGCACAAGGCCGGAATGACAACTTAACAAGTTTCTTTTCTGCAAAGCAATCTTAAAACGGTAATTACAAAACTTCTATTTTACCAGAACCAACGAGCTTTAACAATAAATGCTCGAAAATAAGTTTCTCATTCACATTCGCATCGAGCCACTGCAGCATCCTGTAAGCCTCGTCTATTTTTTCGCTTATCTGCTCGGCACCGAATTTATCCGCGATTTCTTGTACCTGTTGTTTCTGGTCGAAATTGATTATCGCTCTCGTAGGGGTGACATCCAATTTCATTGCATCGTATAAAACCGATATGACTATTTGAATAATCGTCTTCGAAGCCCTGCGATTGATATCGGCCTTGCTAATCGTCTCCTCCAGCTCGGCCCACGCCGTCGCTATCTGTTTGCTTCCATCTAAAAATGACTGTGCTAAATCCAGACAATCCGCATATTCGCAGCCGGCAAGAGAGTTTATAATCTCTTTCTTTGCCTCATAAAGGTCTGCTCCGCCCAACTCGAGCCGCGCCCATACGACTGCCATACCAAGACTGCCGTCCGCCAGCCGGGCAAAGTATTGCGAGCATTTCTTGTCAAGGCCGGCTTCGACGAGCTTTTCGATAATTTTCTCCTCGTCAACAGGCCCGAAACGTATTGTCTGACATCGTGACCTCGTTGTCGGTAAAAGCCTGTCAAGCCTCGTGCAGATAAGAATAATACAGCAATATGCCGGCGGCTCCTCGAGAACCTTCAAAAGCGCGTTCTGGGATTCGATACTGAGTTTCTCAGCCTCACTTACAACAAAAACCTTCCTCTCCGACTGGACGGGTCTGTTTGACACCTTCTCTATCAGAAACTCCCGAATAACATCTATAGGAACTTTAACAGGTGTCTTTTTGCCTTTGCCTTCTCTTGTATATTCGAGCAGCTCTTTATATATATGATGGAAATCCGGATGCGAACCCGCATCGAAGGCCCTGCACGACGAACACTTCCCACAGCCATCGAAAAAACCTTTTTCCTCTACCGGTTTTTCGCACAGCAATAATTTGGCAAATTCGCAGGCGGTCTTGAATTTGCCCACCCCGTCCTTGCCGGCAAAAATATAGGAATGAGCCGTCTTGCCAGCGGCGAACGACCGCTGCAAAATCTCAACAGCTCTATCCTGACAAAATATCTCTTTCAGTGACATCTACTAAAACTTCGTTTCTAAAATAACCTTTTTTATTTTCTCGTGCACATTCTCAGGATCACCTTCTATATCATCCACTATTTTCACAACTCCCGGGTAATATGTTGCCAATCTGAGGAATTCCTTTCTGACTTTTCTGTGATACTCCAAAGGTCTGGAATCAAACCGATCAGTAACAACATTCTTAAACAAATAGGCTTGATTAGCATCTTTATGGTTTATCTTGGTCTTCTGATACCGCTTTCTACCAGTTCGTTCTAACCCCTGTTCAACCGGTATATCAATTATGATTGTTAAGTCAGGCCAAATATCTCCCACAGCATATTTGCCAACTTCTATTATTTTTTCCACCGGATACCCACTGCTGCCTTGATACGCACACGTCGACGATATAAATCTGTCACACAAAATAGTTTTACCTGCTTCCAAAGCCGGTCTAATTATCTCGGCAACAAGCTGTGCGCGAGACGCCATAAACAACATCATTTCTGTATTTACTTGCATATAACCTTTGGAATCATATTTAAGAATCCGACTAATTTGATTGCCGATGTCAGTTCCACCAGGATCATTCGTCTCGACAATATCAAGACCTCGACTCTTGAGATACTTCGCAAGTAATTCCAATTGGACCGTCTTGCCGCAGCCGTCAGGTCCATCAAGCACAATGAATTTGCCGGCGAGTTTTTTTCGAAATTCCGCAGTCAAACCATAAACCCTTCTCAAAAAATAAAAATAACCGCAGGTATGATAAATAAATATCGACCCGGCGTCAAACGCAAATTGCCTGCCGTGTGCTTTCACAAAAGATTATGTGCTCAGGTATGTTTGATTTTTCTGAAAATACCGTTCAGCAGTACCGCCAGAAGTACAACTGCCGAAACGTACTTGATGGGCTCCGGCAGCATCCATGCAGGCGGCCTTACGACCGACTCGAAGTTGCCGCTGAAAATTACATAGTCCAGCAGGATTCCGCTTGCAAGTGCACAGGCCGCGACCGAAATGATATACGTAACCGCAGTCCTTGCGCCGAGGGTTTTCCATATCGTCACAAAAGCCGCTGCGTTCGTAGCCGGGCCCGTCATCAAAAACACAATCGCCGCTCCGGGCGTTACGCCCTTTGCCATCAGTGCCGCCGCTACCGGCACCGACGCCGTCGCACATACATAAACAGGTATGCCTAAAACCATCATCACCAGCATAGCAAAAATGCCCGTGCCGATGTACTGCGCGAAAAAATCCTTCGGCACGACAGCCGATATGAACGCTGCTATAATCAGGCCGATCAACATCGCCCTGCCGATGTCACGAGGCAGTACCACAAAACCGAACTTCAGGCCCCTGACCAGTTTATTGGTTTTCACCTCGGTACTGCAGCACTCATCGGTGCACTTTTCTTTTTCCTGCTGCTGACCCGGAGCAAAAACATTGACCATCGCGCCGCCAAAAATCCCCGTCGCAAACGCCGCCAAAGGCCGGAATATGGCAAAGACCGGGCCCAAAAGACTCAAAGTCACAAATATGCTGTCCACGCCGGTCTGCGGTGTTGATAACAAAAAAGATACCGTCGCCCCCCTGCTCGCCCCGTGCTTGTGAAGTGACATCGCTACAGGAATCACGCCGCACGAACATAAAGGAAGCGGTACACCGAAAGCAGAGGCCTTCACTAAAGGCCAAAAACCCTTCCCGCCAAGATGCCTTTCCACAATCGCCTGGGAAATAAGCGCCGACAGCAAACCAGCCACAAAAAAACCAAACAATAGATATGGCGACATCTCAGCCAGCACCGCCCAGAACTCGACACCAATCTGCTTTATATATGTTAAAACCGTTTCAAACGGCATATTTAAAACCTCTATGCATAATGAATTAAGGCGGCGTTTTTAAAATCAAAAACAGGCATTTATGCTCTTTTTGTTAGAAGTTTAAAAACACCTTCAAAAAATTATAAGCTCAACTGCTTCTTCAATCCCTTTTTAGAATCAAAGCTGTACTCAACGCCATCCTGCTGAAGTTCTACCCTACTATTATCTACAGTTAATTGTAACTTCTGTTCGGGCACCCTCTTTTTGATGACATTCGCCAGCACAAATGCCTTCTCCAAACCGTCCCCCCTGTTATAGTTAACAACCTCGTCCGGCTGAGCCAGCCTGCCGGCGTCATATATTGATTCGTTGTCAATCTGCTTTAAGTGCTCATAAACCTGTTCGATTGTTTGCTCCTTATATCTTTCAATTGAAACAGGACTTCTCTCAATCGCCGCCTTGACGAAAGGCTGCCAATCACAGCTGGCCATATCACGAAAGGCATAAAAAGCCAGGTCGGCAACCGCATTTTTCTTACGAATCGATTTTAGGTACTCAATAATCTCTTCCCTGCTCATATCAATATCTATTTCTATAGGCTGTGACGGCTGATATTTTTTCTCAGCCGACGGCATTTTCGCCTCCGTATGCAGAAACTCATTCAGCTTTTCTACCATCCGCTCGGCATCCGCAACATTCGGCTTGAAAACTTTTATCAGAGCCTCTTTTCCATCAGCCGTCCGAGGGTCCGGTTTTCGCTTTTGTAAAAATTGCTCGAACTCATCACAGCGAATCCTGCCGGGCAATTCATAGGTCAAAAAATCCTCGTCGGAAACCTCCTCCAGAAGTTTATTGTGCGTGCTCTCCGCTATCCTGTATTTACTGTTGTGCTCATAGTGAAATAACGTCTCCGCCTTCAAGAATTGAGCCTGCCCGTGACAGTCCCGGCAGAGCTGAAAAAATTCCTGGTACTCCGAACAGGTCCGCAGAAAGCTCGCAAAGCTCTGCAGCGTAAGCTCAGCCGTAAGATACCCGTCGAGCCGTTCAATAAAATATTCGTACCTTTCTCTTTCTATCGTCGCACCATTGTAAAGGCAGTGTATGTAACCCGTATTATGAGCAACGATTGTTACATTCTCATTTCGCAGTGCACGCTGAGCCTTGTTGGAAATCTCGGAACCGTTAAACCACATCGTCTTTGTTACCAGCCGCCTGTTATTGGTCAGCACACCGTCGGCTATATCGATAAAATTCTGCGAATGTAAAGGCGTAAGTATCATATAAATATCTTTCAGCGGTATCCCGCACACGATAAAGGCAGCAGCCGCGTACAGCGTGGAAAGCGACACACATTCACCCGCTCCAACAGGATAGTTTTCCTTGTGCCGGAAAGCGTACATCGCCTCGACGGTTTCCGTCTTCCAATAGGGAATCGACTCGGTAGTATATTTGTCCAAGCCGAAATGCTTTCTGATATCGACATCGAAATAATATTTGTCACCCTCATAGCCGAAAAGTGCATTACTTTTTGCAATCTCCTCAGGCGGGATAAAACCCCTGAACCTCGCAATCTCGGTTTTTTGATTAGTAAGACCCCACGTCTCCAAATCGAGATTGAAATCGAAGTTGTCCATAATATACTGGCGAAGCCGCATTAGCTTTTTATAGCTGTCTTTTCCTTCGAGCTTTTTGAAGCACTCTTCATCCCGCCATCGCCAGATAATCGGGCTCATAATATTCGCCAGAACCAGCGCATAAATAAGCTCGCCAAACACGAATATCTCCATATCGGAAAGCGTTATCGCCGAACTGTATTTTTCAATACTTGAGGAATCCATTTCAAAACCCCTTAAGTAACACACAATTACTTTAAAGAATTTCGAAAATGTATGCAAGAAAATAGTAAATTCCGGCAGCGATGAAAATCATCTTAAATTGACAATCAAATTTTTCCTCGATTTTTTCTTTTTCTGCAGATAAGATTAAGTAACACGGGCTTCCAGCCCGTGGCAGCACGGCCAGGCCTGTCCCGAGCGAAGTCGAGGGAACGGCCGTGCTACGTTAAAAAGGAGCAGGTTATGAAATACAGAATTTTCGGCAGGACAGGTTTTAAGAATTCCGAAGTCGGCCTGGGCTGCTGGCAAATAGGCGCCTCCTGGGGTAACGTCCCCGACCAGACCGCAATGAAAATACTTAATGCCGCTTACGAAAACGGCGTCAATTTCTACGATACCGCCGATGTCTATGGTAACGGCAGAAGTGAAAAATTTATCGGCTCCTTCTTAAAAGGCAAAAAGGATATATTCGTCGCAACAAAGGTCGGCAGAAGCGATACAACGTATCCCGACAAATATACAGAGAAAAACATCACAGCCTGTATCGACGGCTCACTGAAAAGACTCGGCCGCGATTGGCTCGATTTGCTTCAGCTCCACTGCGTCCCGCCGGAACTCTTACAGCAGGCTGATATCTTCGAGCTTATGCGAAAATTAAAACAGCAGGGCAAAATCAAAAACTGGGGTGCAAGCGTCGAATCGATAGATGAAGCACGCCTCTGTATACAGCAGGACGATTGCGCATCGCTTCAGATTATATTTAATATCTTCAGGCAGAAACCGATTGACACGATTTTTGAGCAAGCAAAAGAAAAAAATATCGCTCTAATAATCCGCCTGCCCGTAGCTTCCGGCCTTCTGTCGGGCAAATTTACAAAGCAAAGCACATTCGCACAAAACGACCATCGCACATTCAATCGTGACGGCCGGGCCTTCAATGTCGGCGAGACCTTCGCAGGCCTGCCTTTCGAATTAGGCGTCGCTTTGGCAGACGAATTAAAACAATATGTCCCCCCTGAAATGACTATGGCCCAGTTCGCTTTGAGGTGGATTCTGGATTTCGACGCGGTCTCTGTAATTATCCCCGGCGCAAGCCGGCCTCAGCACGCTATTGACAACGCAAACGCTTCTGATTTCCCACCATTGAGTGATGATTTACATAAACAATTGAAAGACTTCTACGAACAAAAAGTGAAAAATTTTATCCGTGGTCCATATTAAAGCTACAATCTATATAGAAAGTAAAAAATGAGCACACGATTACTCGCTGACTTAATTCTCCCGACAATATTTGGACACATATTTTCTTTTGTTTTAGTTATTTGGATTGTAATAGCTATTGAAGCAGCTTTCATCTACAAAATGCTTAAGATTTCCTACGCAAAATCATATTGGATTTGTACACGAGCAAATATTTATTCTACATTGGTAGGAATACCCTTCGCCTGGTTTTTATCCTTTTTTATCTCATTGCCAATCTCCTTTCTTGTTGAAAATTTAGAAAAAAACATACCGGAAGTTATAGATTACACTCGTATTTTTTTTCTTAACACGTTTTCTAACGGCAATATACGATGGTAATAATAGGGGACGTTTACCTATTTTTGTTAATATTTTTCTGCGCAATCCGAGGTTAATAACTCTCGGTGTTATCTTTTCCTCTGTAGCAAATTTTTATCCGCGCAAATCTGCGTTAATCTGTGGTTACAACAAAACTGAAACTGCATTACTCGTCACGCTTCGCGAGAAAGTGGAACAGTTGATCATTTGAGCAGCGTAAATCTGTGTTAATCAGCGTCTAATTGCTTCTTTTTTTGTCTAATATTTTCAGTGAAATCTGTGAAATCAGTGGCTAAATTTTATTCTTGTCAATTCGTGGCTATTCGTGGCTTGATTTTTTCCTCTGCGTTCTCAGCGAACTCGGCGGTTAAATATTTTTTTGCTGACTTAATAAAAGGCTCGTAGTCTTTTTATTTAAACATAAGGACTAGAAAGACTTTCTCGCCGGTTTAAATATTCGAGTAATTCGTGAAAATTAGTGTTAATTCGTGGTTAGATTTCTTTTTTAATTTTGCTTTGTATATTTGAAATTTGATTTTTTATATTTGATTTATCTCCGCGTTCTCGGCGACCTCTGCGGTTATTTTTTTACATTTTATGTGTTTAATATTTTCAGTGAAATCTGTGAAATCAGTGGCTAAATTTTATTCGTGTCAATTCGTGTTTATTCGTGGCTGATATTTTTTGCATTCTCTACGAACTCTGCGGTAAAATTCTTACCTTTTTTTTGTTTTATATTTTCAGTGAAATCTGTGAAATCAGTGGCTAAATTTTATTCGTGTTTTTTCGTGTCAATTCGTGTTTATTCGTGGCTGATATTTTTTGCATTCTCTACGAACTCTGCGGTTAAATTCCTACCTTTTTTTTGTTTAATATTTTCAGTGAAATCTGTGAAATCAGTGGCTAAATTTTATTCGTTTGTTTTCGTGTCAATTCGTGTCAATTCGTGTTTATTCGTGGCTGATATTTTTTGCATTCTCTACGAACTCTGCGGTTAAATTCCTACCTTTTTTTTGTTTAATATTTTCAGTGAAATCTGTGAAATCAGTGGCTAAATTTCATTCGTGTTTTTTCGTGTGTTTTCGTGTTAATTTGTGGTTAGATTTCTCTTTTTGACTTTTGACTAATTTTCTTCGTGCACTTCGTGTTCTTCGTGGTTCCAAAAAATTATTATTTTTTCATTGAATATATCGCCTTAATTGGTATAATACAGCTAACTGGGGGAGGCCCCGCAAGCGGCTTGTCTCGCCGAAGGCGGAGGCTGCGGAGTTCCGCATGATACTGAACAGCAGTTCAAGATAAATCAGGCGTAAACTCTTTCTTAACAAGGATCTACCAATGTTTTCAATCCTGAGCAACGTCGAAGGACTAATTAACAAATTCACCAATTCACCAATTAACTCTCAAAACGCACCTCTACATTTGTCGAGAGAGCTCTACAAATCAACCCTTTTTATGCAAAACAAAGCCAATTCGTACCACGGATTTGGCGCCCGTGGGTCATTGCTAAGTGTTTGCAATATAACCAGATATGTAAATGTACGCCTTGTCGGACTACTCGAAAACGAACCAAAAAACAAAGCCAAACAAAGCCAAAACGAACCCAATTTTAGCCCAAAATTGGCTTTGTTTTTCCAATATTGGCTTTGTTTTTCACCGAAAATTGCCGTAAAAAGGCTGACAGAATTGTATAATAGCGCTATGAATTCGAAAAGTAAGGACAAATTCAGTGATATCCGCGAAAAAATAAAGGGCTTTCCCGCCGGGCCGGGACTGTACTTTATGAAGGACGACAACGACAAGGTTCTTTATATCGGCAAGGCAAAGAACCTTCGCAGCAGAGTAGCAAGCTACTTTCAGCCGGCTGGCGATTTAGCAGGCTCACGCGGGCCCAAAATCGCTGAGATGCTCAATAAGGTAGCTGTGGTGGATTATCTCGAGACGGCAAACGAGGTCGATGCAGTTCTCAAGGAGGCCCGGCTGATAAAGGATATCCATCCGCAGTACAATACCGACCTCATCGATGACAAGACATTTCCGTATCTCGAAATCACGACGTCGGACGATTTCCCGGCAATTTATATCACTCGAAAGCCGCGAACCAAAGGCAGCAGGCTCTTCGGCCCGTTCGCAGGTGCAAAGGACCTGCGGGCGGTGCTCGTTGTTCTGCAGAAGATATTCAAGTTCAGAACGTGCAGGCTTGATATCAAAGCAACCGATTCGAATAGGCGGTTTTTTCGGCCTTGTCTTTTATACAGTATCAAGCAATGCACAGCGCCCTGCGCCGATAGAATCAGCAAAGCCGATTACAAAAAAATCATCGCTGACCTTATCAAGTTTCTAAAATCGAAGCGCTCAACCGTTCTTCGGCAATTGAAAAAACAGATGGAGCAGGCCTCGGCAAACCTTAACTATGAAAAGGCGGCAATGTTTAGAGACCGCATTAGATTAATTGAACGGCTCGACCGCCGCGGTGAGCCGGAACTGGACGTTCAGCCGGAGGTCTTCGCAGCAGAGCCGGGCGAGGCATTAGAGAAGCTTCAAAAACTTCTCGAAACGAGCCAGCCGGTACGGCTCATCGAGGGTATCGATATAGCGCATATATCAGGGGCTGAATCGGTGGGCTCGCTGGTGAAATTCATCGACGGCAGGCCTTTCAAAAGCGGCTACAGGAGATTCAAAATCAAAACCGTCGAGGGCGTTGACGACTACGCGATGATTGCCGAGGTTGTCAGGCGCAGGTACAAATATGCTATGGCCGGCGAGGAGTTATGGCCTGATTTGATTTTGATAGACGGCGGGCTGGGACAGCTAAATGCAGCAAAAAAGGCGCTTAAAAAAATGAATGCACCGCAGGTCAAACTCGCCGCCCTTGCCAAAAAAGAGGAGGACCTTTATGTTCTGGACAGCCGCCAGCCGCTGAAATTACCCAGGACATCGGCTGCTCTTAAGCTTCTGCAATACGTCAGGGACGAGGCACATCGTTTCGCACAGCACTATCATCATATCCTGAGGGACAAAAAAATGCTCAAAAACAAATAACTCCACTCCGTAACCGCAGGCCGCTTTGGAGGGTGAATATGATGAAAATTAAAGAAAAAATAACTCACTCAGCAACAGTCTTACTCCTATCAGCAAAACTAATCTCTCATAACGACTGCCGGCTGGTTAATCAACCTTGTTCAACAAGACTTTTATTCGCACATCATCGTCAAAACCTTTTATGTCAACATAATGCAGGTCAATTTTACCAGCTTTGTTCTTTAAACACTCACCTATCGATGCAATCCCCCTGCCGGCGAGAATCTTCGGTGCAATATAAACAATCACTTCATCCGCAAGGCCGGCGGATAGAAAGGATGCGATTACCGTCGGGCCGCCCTCGACAAGCAGCCGGTATATTCCATAATTTTTTAACTGGCCAATCACAAATTCAAGGTCGCACTTTCCCTGAACGACAGGAGCAGTTAGAAAACGAGCACCTTTTTTCTCGAATTGGCGTACTTTTTCAGGATTTTTTGTTATGGCCTTTTCGTCAGTGACAATAAGCAAAGGTATTTTGTCGGCCGTGTCTAATAACCGGCAATCCGATGGCGTTTTTAAGTCTGTGTCGAGAATGATTCTCAGCGGCTTCTTCGCCCTGCCCGGCCGGGCGGTCAATAGAGGGTCATCGGCTATTACGGTATTGACTCCGACGAGTATCGCATCGACCCGGCGGCGGAGCTTGTGGGCGTCTTTTCGGCTCTTTTCATTCGAAATCCACTTTTTATCTTCACCTTTACCCTGGTCGGCAAAGGCTAATTTACCGTCGATGGATTGTGCCCATTTCAGGATGACCCAGCAGCAGCCGGTTTTGACAAATTTAAGAAAAGGTGCGTTAAGAATTCTCGCCTGCTGTTCACACAGGCCGGTAACAACTTCGATTCCCGCTTCTTTTAGTTTCTTTACTCCCCTGCCGAGGGCGTGTTCCGACGGGTCGAGCATAGCGACAAAAACTTTTACGATTTTATTCTGTATAAGCCGGTCAACACAAGGCGGTGTTTTGCCTAAGTGGCAGCAAGGTTCGAGGGTAACATATAAAATAGAGCCTTTCGGGTCATTGCCTTTTTTAATGCAATCGTCGAGCGCATTTATCTCGGCGTGCGGGCCTCCGAATTTTTTATGGTATCCTCTGCCGATAACTTTGCCACTCTTAACCAGGACAGCACCGACAGGCGGGTTCGGCTCGACAGAGCCGATACCTTTTTCGGCGAGCCTGAGGGCGGTGAGCATAAATTTTTCGTCGGTAATATTCACTTTCAGGCTCTGCCAATCATTTCGAGGAATTGTTTTTCGTTTATAATTTTAACGCCGAGCTTTTTGGCCTTATCGAGCTTGCTGCCGGGATTGTCGCCAGCAAGGACGAAATCTGTCTTTTTGCTTACGGAGGATGCTGATTTTCCGCCGGCTTCTTTTATTGTCTGTTCTGCCTGCTGGCGAGAGAAGTTTTCAAGTGTGCCGGTGACAACGATGGTTTTACCTGCCAGTTTATCAGAACGCTTCATCCTGTGGTGCTTTGGTTTCAGGCCCGCGGACAGCAATTCGTCAATGACTTTTCTATTCACCGGGTTTTTGAAATATTCATAGATGCTTTCAGCCATAGTCGTGCCTATCTGTTCGATTTCTTCGAGCTGCTGAATATCGGCTCGGATTAAAGCATCAAGAGAGCCGAAATGCTCCGCCAAAATCTGTGCGGACTCGCTGCCGATATGGCGAATACCCAAAGCGGCTATGAGGCGCCATAACGGCTGAGACTTGCTCGCTTCTATCGCGTCGATGACGTTTTGTGCACTCTTTTCAGCCATTCTTTCCAAATCTATAAGGTCGGATTTTTGCAGTTTATAGATATCTGCGAAGCTCCTGACCAGAGACGAATCGACAAGCTGGTCTATCAAGGCTGTTCCCAGATGCTCGATATCCATCTGGGATCTGCCTGCAAAATATCTCAACCGCTCCCTGAGCTGACCAAAACAATCAGGATTAACGCAGCGGATGTAAACGCCGTTTTCATCTTTTTGGACAGTCCCGCCGCAATTGGGACATTTTTTCGGAACCTGGAAAGGCTTAGCGTTCGGCGGTCTTAGTTTCTTTTTGACCTCGATAACCTGCGGTATAATCTCGCCGGCCTTTTCGATTACAACTGTATCACCGATCCTTACATCGAGGCGCCTTATCTCATCAAAGTTATGCAGGGTGGCTCTTCTGACTGTAGTGCCGGCGAGCTGAACGGACGCAAGGTTTGCAACAGGCGTCAGGGTTCCGGTTTTTCCGACCTGAACGGCGATAGACTCAATTTTCGTTTCCGCCTTTTCCGCAGGGAACTTAAAAGAGATGCACCAACGCGGCGCCCTGCCGGTCGCGCCGAGCAGCTCATGCTGGTCGAGGCGATTTACCTTTATGACCATTCCGTCGATTTGATAATCGAGCTTCGATTTTTTCTCAGACCAGCCAAGACAAATATCGATTACCTCGTTTATATCTTTCGCTTTTTTAATATCAGGATTAACGGGCAGGCCGAATTTTTTAAATCTCTGCAGAAGCTGGAAGTGCTCCTGGGCAACAGGCTCGGAAACTTCGCCGATTGAATAAGCAAAGAAGGAAAGATTTCTCTGCGCGGTTGTTCTGGCATCGAGCAGTTTCAGTGAGCCGGCTGCTGCGTTCCGAGGATTTGCGAAGGCGGGCTCATCGGCTTCGACGCGCAGGTGATTGAGCTCGATAAAAGATTTGGTCGGCATATAGACCTCGCCTCGGACCTCGATAATTTCAGGCACTTTATCGGCATCCACAAGGACAAGCGGCACAGCTTTTATGGTTCTGACATTTGCAGTGACATCATCACCCGTCGTTCCATCGCCCCGCGTCGCAGCGGTAGCAAGTGAGCCTTTTTCATATCGAAGGCTGATTGCCATGCCGTCGATTTTCAGCTCGACGACATAGTCATAATCACTGCTCTGAAGAGTTTTGGCGACGCGCTTGTCAAATTCACGCAGCTCATCGGCGCTATAAGTATTATCGATGCTGAGCATAGGCAGTGCGTGGCGGACACTTTTGAAAGCCGCGAGCGGTTTCTCGGAAACCCGCTGGGTCGGTGAATCGGCTGTGATTAATTCAGGGTGCTTTGCTTCAAGCTCTTTAAGCTCGGCAAAAAGCTTGTCGTACCGGCGGTCGCTTATTTTCGGCTGATTGAGGACATAATAAAGGTAGTCGTGTCCCCGGATTTCTTTACGGAGCTGCTCAATTTGTTTTTTCACGCTTTCAGCCATAACGATTAACTTATACGCTGTTTTAGTCAGTTTTGCAATAGGCCAACTGCCTTTAAGCTAATGACAATTATGTAAAAGCAGCCTGCAAGAGCCACCGGAGAAAATAAAAAAATTGAATTTAGAAAAAACAAAATATGCTTGCATCGGCATTGTAAAAGCATTATTATGGCGGCAATAAACTTAAAAGAAATGATCTTGACAGAAACGAAAGCGGCACCAAAAAATAACGTGATAAGCGACAGTTAATATTCGCCTCGCCTCTTTTCACTATCATTTCTGTAATTTTCCAAAACCTTTATAATCAAGGTGCCTTGTGTATATAAAAAGTATGCCTGTGCTGAGAATTGGCGAGTTGGAAATATGCCCCCCTATAATCCAGGGGG
>Ga0307434_1000953_pt1 | contig 16937 bp, 18 predicted proteins | sample SalMarWE160220MG_FD_202156 | JGI IMG/M metagenome (GOLD analysis project Ga0307434, IMG submission 202156) | Salt marsh sediment microbial communities from the Plum Island Ecosystem LTER, Massachusetts, United States - WE1603-220 | ecosystem: Environmental > Aquatic > Marine > Intertidal zone >... | reverse complement strand
TTACATATCTGGCTATAACTATATAGACAGTTTTCTCATAGATTGTTAAGTCATCTCGGTCCAGAAGATCATTTTCAAGGTAAAACCAGTTTCTTGTTCGGCCATCTCTTAAGTTATCCTTACCCATCATTCAGTTGCCTTTCAAACCATATTATCTAAATAAAAAAGCTCGGCATAATGCTAAGCTTTTCATATTCAAATAACTTTGATTTTCTTTCTAAACTTAAGGTTTACGCTAGGTGAACTAGAGCCTTCCCCCGTCCAGCGAAAAATTTTGTCACTAGGCGGACTATCGAGACTGCAGATCTATTCCCTAGATAATTTCTCATTTATATCTTAATTTATTACCTATTATTTACCACCAGCATAATCAACTAAAAAAATTAATTGTTTTAGAGACTCCATGTTTATACAATTACCATAATTATTTTTAATATTCTGAAGATACTTACTTTTAACACCAAGAATATATTTTCTTATTTTTCTAAGATCTATAAGATCCATACTTCCAAGTAGGCTTAGACAGCGCAAAACATAGTAAGTGTAATTAATATTAGAATCGCTATTCCCTAAAGGTCCAAACCCTCCATCATCTTTTTGTAATGTAATAAGCCAGCTTTTATCATTAAAACCTGAGTCCAGGGCTTTTAATTCTTTAAGAATAAAAATAGCATAGCTCGTATATCTTGGCTGGGGTACGCCGCCAGGTTTATTTGAAAAGCCACCATTTGAACATCTTGTAGAAAGTACAAAATGAATAAGTTTCTTCTTATCTATATAGCCAATACCATCAAGCTTCAGCAGTGATCTAAAAACATAATAAGAAAAACTTATACTTGGCTGCTCATTATTTTTCCCAAATCCACCATTCTTTCTTTGGAGCCCTTTAAGCCAAAACAATATATTTTCTTTCTCCTTCTTACTAATCAAATTACTCTTATTCATATATAAAACCTTTAATAAATAATTATATTATCCAGTACTTAGTTTTTCTGTTTTATCATTTTCATTCTGTCTTTCAAAAATATATAATGCCTCATTTTTTGAAGTATCAAGATGTTTTATTAAAACATCATATGAAGAACCTGAGTTTTTATCTTTTATGCTTTTCACTATTCTACAATGATAATTTTTACGCTTATCTTTCTCGAAATAATTAATTACAGCTAACTTTACGAATTAATAAAGCTGTGATCTTGAAAATCGCATTAGAGTAATTTAAAAGTGGTTTTCAGCAATTTTTATTAAGCCTTTTTGGAATAAAAGTTTCTTACTATGTATTTTTCAATATAACCAACTCTAATATATCCACCCATCTTCATAATCTTGTTCTCAAATAACTAAATTCAATAATGGCTCTAACTGACCAGAAATCTAATAGATTTTTTTATTGAGTACAAGATTAATATTCAAAGGATTTATAATATCACCTCGATCAATCTTTAAAACTTTGATGCCCTTACAGGTCATTGATTGTTCAAGATTTTGTAAATTTAAGGCTCTAATCGCTCCCCAGACAGGAGTCTTGCTAACTCCATATTTTTCTGAAATAATTTTCTGGGTTAAAATATCTCCCTCTCTGTATATACCATTGTATATTTCATTCACGATGATATTAAATATTTGATTCGATAAATTTATATCTATATTAATAGTCATACTTTTTTAAAAAAGATTTAAAATAGAAACATATAATACCCGTGTGCTATTATTACATGTATTATATTTAATCCAGAACATTTATGCAATTTTTAAATAACAATATCAAACATTTTTATTGACATACTTTCATATATATTATAGATTTATATAATGTATATTATATATAATATATTATAGTAGAAGAATATTTTTAAAATAAAAATATTCTTATTAAGTAAAAAGTGTATCTGTGGTAAAAAAATGAAATATATCATTATAGTTAAATTAATTTTAACCTTTGTTCAGATGTTAAATTATTTTGAAGGTAATAAACAAAATATGTATATTCCATATTAAATTCTATTATAAATTATTTATATATTAAAGGGATGAACTTTAAAAAAAAACTAAGTGGGGTATTTGTTCCAGCTATTACTCCTTTTTTAGACGATAAAATTAAATATAAACAGTTGGAAGAAAATTTAATTAAATTAAATAGGACTCCGATCACTGGATATCTAGTACTAGGATCAAATGGTGAGAATAAAAGTCTTAAGAGAGAAGAGCAACGCAAAATTCTCAAAATTTTCGTAAAGAATAAAGCTAATAAAATTATTATGGCTGGAACAGGCTGTGAATCTACAAAAGAAACTATTGAGTTTAGTTTGCAGGCTCAAGAAATTGGTGCTGATTTTGTTAGTGTTCTTACCCCTAGTTATTTTAAAAAAATTATTAATGATGATGTATTGATAAATTATTACAATGAAATTGCAGATAAAATTTCAATACCACTATTAATCTATAATGCACCAGGTTTTACCGGAGGTGTTACTATCTCACCAAAGGCAATAAAAAAATTAGCTTTGCACCCAAACATAATTGGAATGAAAGATAGCTCAAAGGACGGACTCATGAGCTTTATAAGTGCAACTAGCGATGTTAAGGATTTTCATGTATTAGCAGGTTCTGCTAATACCTTTTTAACAGGTTTAATTTATGGTGCAACAGGAGGCATTATATCACTAGCAAACGCTATCCCCGAAGTCTGTTGTAAACTTTATCAATTGTTTGTTGATAATAAAATAGATGAAGCAAAAAAGCTTCAGATGTATCTATACCAAATTAATCAAAAAGTTTCAGGCACAAACGCAGTAAGTGGCGTTAAAAGTGCTGCAACTATATGTGGCTATAATGGTGGAGACCCTAGAAGGCCCCTATTACCTTTAACTAAAGAGGAAACAAAGAAAATGACCAATTTTTTTATTGAAAAAGGTTTAATTCAAAATGAAAATACTTCTTGCACAAAAAATACATGATAACGCAACCAAACTTTTAATAGATAACGGTTTTGACATATTAATATCTGAATCACCTGACGAGAAAACTGTTAAAAAATATATAGCTGATGTAGATGCAATAATTATTAGGAGCACAACAAAATTAAGTAGAGAGACAATATTCTGTGGTAAAAAGCTAAAAGTTATTGGTAGGACCGGGTCAGGCGTAGATAATATTGATGTGAAGGCAGCTTCTGATAAAAACATTCCTATATGCAATGCTCCTGAAGCAAATATAATCACAGTTGCAGAACATACTGTGGGTATGATATTATCTCTTGCAAAGAATTACAAAATTATGGATTATGCTGTAAGAGAGCATAATTGGAAAATTAGATATGACTACAAAACTGCAGATATTTTTGGAAAGATACTGGGCGTAGTAGGGTTTGGTAAAATAGGGATAGCTACTGCTAGAATGTGTCTTGAAGCTTTCAAAATGAAAATTATTGTTTATGACTTAATTATGCCAAAAGTGTTAGATTCTAATTTCCCTTATGAACTAAAGGATAGTATGGAAGATGTATTTAGTCAAGCAGACTTTGTTACATTACATATGCCTTATACAGGAAATAATTATCATATTATAGGAGAAAAGCTTTTAAGAAAGATGAAAAGGGGTTCTTATCTAATAAATACTTCAAGAGGTGGAATAGTAGATGAGATAGCACTTGCCAAAATTTTATCCGAGGATTTAATATCAGGAGCAGCTATAGATGTATTCGAAGATGAGCCTCCGGGAAAAAACAATCCATTACTGAAAAACAATAATGCAATACTTACCCCTCATTCTGCTGGTTTAACTAAGGAAAGTTCTGAAAGGATGGCAGTTCATGCCGTAGAAGGCGTAATAGATGTATTACAAAATAAAAAACCCAAATGGATTTTTAATATAGATGAAATATCCTTAAAATTATCGGATATTTAATTTAGTTCTTAATCTTTTAATAAACATATCTTAAATAAATTTTTCAAATTCTTTAAGGAGGATTTATGAAATATGTAAAGAACATACAAAACGCATTACCAGATTTAGACCCCAGGTCTTTAAGAGATAGAGTGAAAAATAGGGACAAGATTGTATTGCGTGATACCTACTATTTAATCAATCCAAAAGATAAAGGTTGTGCATCTAGAAGGCTGACCTTAGGTCATACTACTATTTACCCTACCGGAACTACAACAGGTCACAAACATGATGATATGGAAGAAGTATATTATGTAGTTATGGGTAAAGGAACTATGGTTGTAGGTGAAGATGAATATCAAATAGAACAAGGTGATGCACTATATGTACCTCCTGGGGTTTTCCATACTACTAAACAGTCAGGCAATCTCCCGTTAATAGTTGTATGGATAACTGCTAAAATTGAGCCTAAAGAAAGATAATTATAAAAAAAATCAATAATATGTTTGGAGTAAAGTTATATGTTAAATAGTAAAATGTTAATAAATGGAAACTGGGTTGAATCTGAAAGCAAGGATAAACTAGATGTCATCAATCCAGCATGCGGTGAAGTTTTTGCACAAGTACCTAAAGCTCATAGAGAAGATGCTGAAAAAGCTATAAAAGCAGCAGATTTAGCCTTTAAGAGTTGGGCTTCATTGTCACCCTTTGCTAGAGGTAGATACTTAAGAAAAGCAAGTAATATTATAAATAAAAGGAAAGAAAAAATTGCTAAACTTATGACCCAGGAACAAGGTAAACCTTTTAAAGAAGCTTTGAGTGAAGTTGAAAAAGGAGCAAATATTCTAAGTTATTATGCTGAAGAAGGAGAAAGAGTATATGGAAGAATAATACCTAATGAAGAAGAAAATACAGAAAGTAGAGTAATTTATCAGCCTATAGGTGTTGTTGGAGCTATCTCTCCCTGGAACTATCCAATAGAACTTCTTGCATGGAAAATTGGAGGAGCATTAGCATCTGGGTGTACCATGGTTGCCAAACTTCCATCAGAAACTCCTTTATCCCCTCTTGAATTTGTGAGGTGTGTCTATGATTCAGGTATACCAGCAGGTGTTATAAACGCTTTAACAGGTTCAGGCTCAGAAATAGGACCTATACTTTTTCACAACAAAACTATAAGAAAGATTGCATTTACAGGTTCAACCAGCACTGGCCTTGAAGTTTTGAAGGGCTGTGTTGATAATTTAAAAAAAGTATCACTGGAACTAGGTGGAAGTCTTCCAACTATAATATGCAAAGATTGCAATTTAAATGAAGCAGTTAAAGGTGCCGTAAGACGCTCATTCAGAAATATGGGCCAGATATGTATTGCTATAAACCGAATTTATGTAGAAAAGGATATTTATGAGAAATTCCTAAAAAAATTTACTGAAGAAACCAAAAAATTAACTATCGGGAATGGTATTGAAGAAGATGTTAATCTTGGTCCTATGTGTACCCTCAGAGGTCTAGAAACAACAAAAAAACATATTAAAGATGCCCTATCGAAAGGGGCAAAAATTACATGTGGTGGGAGTAAACCTAAGGGTGAAAAATATAAAAAGGGATACTATTTTGAGCCTACTATAATAAGAGATGCAAATCATAATATGATTATTATGCAGGAAGAGACATTTGGACCTGTTGTTGGTGTAATGCCTTTTAATAATATAGATGAAGCAATAAAATTAGCTAATGACTCCATATATGGTCTAGCAGCCATAGTATTTACAGAAAGCTTGAGTCTTGCCAATTATATCTCAAAAGAATTACAAGCAGGAAACGTGGCTATTAATAATGTGGATGCAGGTGTAATCTATGCACCATACGGAGGATGGAAAAATAGTGGCATTGGCTACGAACACGGACCTGAGGGTCTATATGAATATCTTCTAATTAAGCATTTAAGAATAAGATATTTATATTAATTAAAACATATAGTCAAAAAATAACAATGTACGTTATTGGAATAGATATTGGAACTAGCAGTTGTAAATCAATTATTGTCGATAGCAATGGTAAAGTTATTGCATCAGCAACTAAGGAATATCCAATTTATACACCAAAACCAGGGTGGGCGGAACAGGAGCCTATTGATTGGTGGAACGCGACTGTAGAAACAATACAGAAAATAATTAGCGATAGTTATATTAATCCTAAAAGTATTAAGGGTATAGGACTTTCAGGACAAATGCATGGTCTTATAGGACTAAATAAGAATTATGAAGTAATAAGACCAGCACTCTTATGGAATGACCAGAGAGCCTATAGACAATGCATAGAGATTTATGATTCTGTTGGTGGTAAAGAAGAACTACTAAAGTATACTAATAATAGCATGCTCCCTGGTTATACAGCAGCTAAAATATTATGGCTTAAAGAAGAAGAACCAGATAATTTTAGAAATTCAGTAATATTTCTTAATCCAAAAGACTATATCAGATTCAGACTTACGAATGAATTCGCTACAGAAGTATCTGATGCCTCTGGAACTGGACTTCTAGATGTAAAAAATCGTAGATGGAACAAAAAACTACTGGACATCCTAAAAATACCTTGTAATTTACTTCCAAAATGCTTTGAATCCCAAAATATTACAGGTTATATAACTGACATTGCAGCTAGTAAAATAGGTCTGCCAAAATCAATCCCGGTCGTAGGTGGTGGAGGAGATGCTGTAATTCAAACAATAGGAAGTGGCTTAATCAATGAGGGTGTTTTAGGTATAACTATAGGTACAGCTGGGATTGTAGCCGCGTGTTTAAATAATTATTCTTTTAATTCAACCGGAAAATTGCAAATTTTCTGCAACAATATGCCAGATAAATGGCACATAATGGGTGTAACGCTTGCCGCTGGAAGCTCTATACAATGGTTTAAAAATACCCTATGCAAATATGAAAGCAAGCAAGCAAAAAAAACTGGGCACAATGTTTATGAGACTATTAATAAAGAAATCGAAAAAGAATCAGAACCAGGCAGCAAAAACATGATTTTCCTACCTTATCTTATGGGCGAAAGATGCCCGTACTCTGATCCAAATGCAAAAGGCGTTTTTATAGGAGCTACTTTAAGACATACCCATAGTGATTTTGCAAGAAGTATTATGGAAGGAGTTTCTTTTAGTTTAAAACAAGTATATCAACTTATGCAAACAACAAATATTAACCTTTCGCCTAAAGAAATAATAGCCTCAGGTGGTGGAGCATCTAGTAATATATGGAAAAGAATACTTGCAGACGTATTTCAGCTCCCTATTAAAACTGTTAGTGGAAGTAGATATGGAGGAGCATATGGTGCAGCTCTAATTGCAGGAACAGGTTTGGGAATCTGGGGGAGTATCAAAGAATCAACTAACTTTTTAAAAGTAGAGAATGAAATATTACCTGATAGGAAAAACTATACAAAGTATGATAATCTATTTAATATATACCAAAGTTTATACAATAAATTAAAAAATTCTTTTGAAGATTTATCTGAAATATAACTAATAATATAATAACTGATATGAATACTTTTTCGTTGAAAGAATAACCTTATATTAAGTTATTCTTTCTATTCTTAACATATTCCTCAATCTCGGCCATTGAGCCTGAGAATTCTTTTCTAGTATATTTAAATGATGGATGGTTAACAAATTTTTCTTTCTTAATTCCGTCTATTTCATAACCTTGTCTAAAATAAGGAATCTTCTCAAGTTTTTTCATAATAACAGAAGGAATGGGATCGTAAACCTGACCATATATTTTCTTTGATTTGCATATACTAATAAAATCAGCGATAATTTCAGGATTTAGGGTATATACCATATTCCCTCCCGCAAACTTTTCTATGTGGTATATATTTCCCTTCCCTGGTCCAGGTCTCGCAGAGCACAACAATAGCTTTGATAAATAACCGTTTGAATTATCATTTAATAGCCTATGAGCTTTCTTTCCAACAGCAATTCCCGTCCAGCGAAGTAGTTCTTCATTTAGCTCTATCCCAACAGATTCTGCACTTTTAATATAATCAGATGTTCCTTCAAATCTTCCTATCATAATAGTAATTACTGATCTCCATTTTGAGTAGTCGATACCATTCTCTTCTCCAATTTGGTGTCCTTTTTTAACAGCTTTTGCTACTTCGACTACTTGAGGAATGCAAAATACAAGAGTAGCATTTGTAGGAATGCCTAAAGCCGTAAGAAGCTCTATTACATATATTCCCTCCATGGATCCCGGGCATTTAATCATTATGTTCTCAGATAGCTCTTTTAATTCTATCGCTTGTGCTAGCATTTTTCTTATATCTTCTACAAGCCTAGGATCCACCTGAGCACTTACAAAACCCTTGGTATAATTTGTTTTTCTAAAAAGAGGCAAATATAAAGCTGCGCCCTTTTTTGTTATTGCTTTATATACTTCCCATGCAAGGAAGTAGTTACTTTTAGTAGGGTTATCCTTTATAATTTTGTCTACTATAAAATTTATCTTATCGGGTATTAAATCTAAGACTTTCCTCGTAAGCCTAGGGTTTGTTGTTACTCCCGAAAAAAGTGTATCAGCCGGATTTCTTTCATCAAATAATATATCAAGCTGACTTCTCAGAAGAGCTAAATCCTTACCCTCAACACTTTTTAGCATTTTTTCTTTCCAATTTTTAAAGATAAGTGGCGAAGAGTCCCACCATAATTCTAAATTGCTACATGTTTCTGACAATCTTTGCATCGCTGATTTCTTATAAATCTGCATTTTTCTCCTTGGACAATATATATTTCTTTAAATTAATTTATATACCTATTTACAAGTATATACTTAACGTTATCAATTTAATCACTTTTGTAATTTATTATATTTATCTTTGCCTTTCTTCAAGTTCTACCACCTTTTTTACCTTCTTTATAGTCCCACCTGTTCTCTTAATATCGAGCCATATCTCGAGCAGTTCCTTGGCCTTACTCTTTCCTATTACAAGAGACCCCATAGTAAGTACCTGACAGTCATTCGATAATATTGACCTCTTTGTTGAGTATATATCATGACATACAGCAGCTCTTATTCCTTTAAATTTATTAGCACATATCGCCATCCCTATACCAGTACCACAGACTAGTATAGCACGGTCAAAATTACCATTTTGCACCTGTGTAATAACTTCTGAAGCAATATCAGGATAATCAACTGGCTCAGACGCTCTTACTCCAAAATCCTCATAATCTATTTTTTTATTTTCTAAAACTTCTACTAGTGCATTCTTTAAATCTATCGCATTGCTGTCACAACCTATAGCAATCTTCATAAATTACACTCCTTATTTTTATTAATAAAATTTATAATAGAAGAAGCAATCTTTTCAGAGGTTAGCCCATAATAATCTATTACCTGTTTATAATTACCTACTATAGCAAATTTATCTTCTATACCAATCATTTCCATTTTGACTGGGTTTTCTCTTATAAGTACATCTGATACAGCACTTCCCAGTCCTCCTATTATACTATGCTCCTCTACCGTTACTACCCTTTTTGTTTTAGAAGTAGATTTAATTATTATATCCTCATCAATTGGCTTTAATGTTGACATGTTTATAACTTCCACACTAATTCCATAACTCTGAAGTAGTGTTGCAGCATTAAGAGAATTAACAACCATAGTAGAAGTTGTAATTAAAGTAATATCACTACCTCTTCTAAGTAACTCACCTTTGCCTGGTATGAATTTAAAGCCATTTTTATGTATACTTCTGATCTTATGTCGGTGAACTCTTAAATAAACTGGTCCCTCTATCTCGGCAGCAGCAAATATTGTCTGCCTATACTCAGGACCATCTGCAGGTGATATTATAGTAATATTAGGAATAGATCTCATAGCCGAAACATCTTCCAAAACTACATGCGTTGGCCCCAAGGCACTTACAGAAAAACCACAATTATTTCCAATTATATTCACATTAAGGTTTGTCTTACAGACATCATCTCTTATTTGTTCAAAACATCTAAAAGTTATAAAGGGTACATAAGCTGTTATGAAGGGAATTTTTCCTGATGCTGCAAATCCTGCAGCAGTTCCCATTGAACTCTGCTCTTGTATTCCAAATTCAAAATGCCTTTGAGGATATCTCTGCCTGAAAGGTTCACCTGAAGCTCCCAAGGAAGAATCACAGGATATAAAAATCACGTCTTTATTACGACCTCCAAGAGCTACTAGCGCCTTAGAGATTACTTTTCTAGGATCCTCAAAAGCCTCTTTTATTTTATTGCCCAATTTTTTCAAGCTCCTTTTCTTTTGCTTCTCTTACAATGTGTATAGAGTTTTCAACTTCTTTAATACTTAAGTAACATTGATGAAACTCAAATTTATTCTCTGCAAATGTCAGCCCCTTGCACTTTATAGTATCTGCAACTATACAGGAAGGCTTTCTAAGCTCGAATGGTGTTGATGATAGTGCATTATATATTTGTTCAAAGTTATGACCATCTATTGTCTCTACTTTCCAACCAAATGAGTGAAACTTATTTTCAAGCATTGAAGTATCCATTATTTTTGAAGTAGCACCATTTACTTGTAGACCATTTCTATCAATTATTACAATTATATTATCAAGCTCATGATGAGATGCGGCCATTGCAGACTCCCATATACTACCTTCTTCACATTCACCATCACCTAACATTACAAACACTTTGTATCTTAGCCTAGTCATCTTAGCACAAAGTGCTATACCGTTTGCCACAGGTAAACCGTGACCTAGTGATCCAGTAGGGGACTCAATTCCTGGAAGAGATTTCTCGTCAGGATGCATCTGTACTCTGGTGTTAAAATTAGCATAGGTTTTAAGCAACTCTTTATCAAAATAACCCTGTTCTGATAAAACGCTATATAGTGCCATGCATTTATGACCAGCGGAAAGAATGAATCTATCTCTATCGCCCCACTTTGGCTTTCTGGGATTATGCTTTAGTATCTTATTATACAAAACTGTAATTATATCAATAGCCGAGAATGCACCTCCTATATGAGCTTCTCCATTTTTCATCATCTCAAGTATATTAATTCGTGCCTTATATGATTTCTCTATTAACTCTTTAATCTGGCTTTTGCTTAACTTTGACATATAAATCCTTTTTAGTAATATTCTACTAATTTTACTTTGGATAGCTACTTATTAAATTAATTTATTTAGTACACCAAGTATCAATCCATTCTAATAACTATATTAGGAAACAATTACAGGTATACTCAATAAATTTGCAAATTCCTTTACTTCATTTGTAATATCGCTATACACAATAGCGTTGTGGTGCGGTATTCCATTAAATAATAGGGACTCAACAAAATTCATGTTTCCATTTTTCATTCTTATCATCATATTACTACCCTTTACATATAATTTACTTCTAACAACTTCACCAACTCCGATATGGATCTTATATTCACCTCTTACAGAATGTAATCTTAAGACCGAAGCCATACCTGGTTTTGCCACAGAAACTTCAGAAAGTCCTCCAAAAACCCTTTGAATCTTTGGTTTTTTATCACATATATTATAAGGACAATTTCCTCCATGGAAAAAAAGTAATGCATCTTCCTTTTCAATATAATTTACAAAATCTGCAAGCCAAGGTGTTGATTTTGTTAAAGAATAAAGAAGCATAAGAGAAAGCGCTCCATTAACATCACATTCACAAGAAGCCATAATACCTTCAGAATTTAGTCTTCCGTTTGCTGGGCACAAAGGCATTTTTTCTATATCTCTAAATTCGGGCCAACAATCTGGTGCATATGATTGGATATTATTATTCTTAATAACTTCCCTTAAAGCTAAGTAAACTCTTGATAGGCCTCTTGACTCTTCTAATTCCTTTTTTTCTATATCAAAAATTTCTTGTTGTATTATCATATCCTTATCAATTTCTTTTTCACTAATATTCTTGACTACCTCTTTAAAATTACTCATAGATATTTTAGTTATTGTAGTTCCAAATATATTCTTAATAGATAACTCGTCAAAATCCGAAATTTCAAAACCATCTGGTCTCATACCTATTACTCCTATAGATGATTCTTTTAAATAAGATATTGCTCTTACAGCATTTATAAATATTTTTATCTTTTCTTTAGTAGCAGAATTTGAAATATTTCCATATATGAAACTAAATCTCTTTCCAAAATTTGAGAATATTGTTCCCTGTGGCAAAAGGCCTATCATTGAGCCAGAAACACTATGTTTATCTATAGAATATTCCTCAACTCCCCATATAAGAAATGGAAGATCTATATTTCTAATAATTTCTGCTGCTATTTCTCCTGTACTAAAAGTACCATTAAAAATTATTACTGCATCTATATCTTCATTCTTAAACAATTTCCATGAACTTCTTGCTTTATATCTATCTTTTACTAGTTTTTCAGACTCAATTATCGATACCCCTAATTCTCTATTTAAATACGACTTTATATCATTCGCTATTTTTAATGCTTTATCTTCAACATCCTTTCCAAACAGATCCATTACTAAATTAACAAAACCAATTTTTAAATTCCTAAAATTATTTATCACTATATTTTCTCCTTTACTCGAATTTTTTAAAATATCGAATCTAAAATTATATCTCTATTCAAATCAAATTTTTCACCATAAGCCAATTAAAAGAAAAATTTCATACTTAATCTTCCCAAATTTCTCAAAAAATAATAATATTTAAAATCTTTAATTCATTAAAGCCTCGAATTAAAAAAATTTGCAATTAACAAATTTTTTAAATCTTTTCCATTTCAAATTTTCCTTTAGTGACTCAATATACAATTAATTAAAACTCATTATATTCACATTAATTGAATATTTAAGAATCACTTTAATCCTATTTTTATTAAAGCGATTTATAAATATTTACCAAGCTATCAAAACTCTGTTTTATATCTTTAATTGATCCTTCCTTACCTAAAAACAGTTCCGTTTCTAATGATAATATACCTTTAAACTCATCTTCCTTAAGAGATTTTAATATTCCATCATAGTTAACATCCCCTGTACCGAGAGGTACTATTCTTTTTTCCTTCTCAGACCCTTTCACAGTAACATCTTTTATGTGAATATGAGATATATAATCCTTTATGATATTATATTCATCTGGAAAAGGTATTAAACTTTTACTATCAACTCTCATAAGATTCCCAGGATCCCAGAGGGCTCTTAAATTCTTCGATCCTATATTTTCTATTACCTTTTTAACTAAAATTGATTCATCCATATAAGTGAAAGGACAATTTTCTAATATAAGAACTATACCTTTTTTTTCTGCTAACTTCACAGGCTCTGCAACTCTTTCAGTAACAATACCTACAATTTGATCTTTGCTAATACCTCCATCTACTTCAAAACCAAATATACGAACTTTATTAGTATCAAATTCTTCTGCTAGTTCCATGCAATGCTCTAAATTTTTTAAATGAAATGAATAATCTCCGCTTATACTAATAAAATAATCTGTTAACTTTTCAAACTTTTTATTTTTGTCACTTAAAGAACACTGTAAAAAAACTGTTGAAGAGATATTACTAACTTTTAATTGATATTTTTTTAATAATTTTTTTGCACTGTTTATTTCATCCTTATTAAGTTCTTCAATATTTTTATCCCACATTGAATGAAGCTCTGCATATTCTACCCCAAGATTTTTTATAAATTTCAACGACTTCTCCAAGTCCATGCTTATTTGATCAGTAATTACACCTAAATTAAACATTTTTTACTCCTTAAAATAAATAGTATTCAATATATAATAAACTATATACAATTAACTTTATATTCTATCTTATTTATATTTTATTATAAAAGCACTTCTTGTCAAGCGCAATAATTTAGTTGAAAAAATTTTGATAATACTATATATTAAATAAAAAATATTATTTAATATATATTTTTAATAGCTCTTTGAAAAAATAAAAAAATATAGATTGATCTAAATACATCAATCACATTAAATATCTGTATAAGTACAATAATAATTACTTAAAAATAAACTAGTTAACCAATTATCTTTATTAATAATGGATTATTAGTTATGGTTATATTAGAATAATTCGAGTCTTTATATCCTGTATCATAGTTGGCGTATTCAGTGAAAGGATTTTGATATCTCTATTAGTAGAAGGAAGCCATCAGTTAAATTTTAATTTGGTAATTTTTATTACAGTCTGAGTTAGTTTCAACTATATATTTTTATAATCTTCAAAGAACACAATAGTGCTATATATCTATAGGTTTTAAATAATATGATCTTTTTTATAAGTTTGGTGACTTTTTATTATCATTAACATAAAATAACATTTAATATTTTATGTTCTAAGAAAAACTTTCAACACCAAGCATAGATAACATATATAAAGATTAGTTTAAATGGTATACGTGAATTTAAAAACTATGTTAAAAATATCAATTAAATTTCTTTAGAAATAGGTAAGATGGGTTTAAAAATAGAGCAAAATAATCTAAGCAGCCATGCATATAATAAAATAAAACTCTTAATACTTAATAATAATTTAAAACCTGGGGAAAAAATAATTCAAGATAAAATGGCAAAAAAATTAGGTATAAGCAAGATTCCTTTACTACAAGCATTATCCATATTATGTAATGAGAATCTTATTGACTATAAAAATAGGAGAGGTTTTTATGTTCGAAAAATTCAAAAGTCTGAGTATATCAATCTAATTGATATAAGGTCAGCTTTGGAAAGTTTAGCAGTTGAAGAAGTTATAAATAATTTTAACGATGAAATTCAAAAAAATCTTTTAAAATTTCTTGAAGATTTTAATAAATACGTAAAAATAAAAGATAAAAGAAAGTATTATGAAGTTGATAAAAAGTTCCATTATTTCATTATAGATAAATCTAATAACTATTATTTAAAACAAATAAATAATTCTTTTAATATTCTACTATTAACATTTGAGGAATCATTTAGAACAGAGATTTCAGCAAGTTACGAAGACCATAAAAATATAATCCAATCTATAATAGATAAAGATAAAGAAAAAGCAAAAGCACTAATATCAAAGCATATAGAAAATAAAAAGAAATCACATTCAATAAATTAACTACTTAATTAGTTCCTGTAGAACTGTAACATATTGGACATATTGCCAAACTTCCCATAATTCTGTATAAATATAGTTAATTAACTATACAATATAGGAGAAATTTGAGCTATCCTGCTAAAATACAACAAATAACCAGAAAAGACTTCAATCAATTTTATATTAACTTTCCAAGACCAATTGCACTGGCAATGAACTTTTCCAAAGGCGATGTCATTGAGTGGGAAATAATAGATAAAGATACGCTGATTCTAAAAAGAAAGAAGATGGACCTTGCAGGGCAGAAAAGAGTTTAATCAAAGGATCTATTACAATATCAATTTAGATTCATTAGTACCAGAGGATCATTTTTTAAAGAGGCTGGAGAGTCTTATCTCTTTTGATTTTGTAAGGGATATTACAAAAGACTATTATTCCCATACAGGTAAACCCTCAATTGACCCAGTGGTGCTGGTTAAGATGCTTTTAGTAGGCTATATATTTGACATACGATCAGAGCGAAAGCTTATTGAAGAAATAACGCTTAACCTTGCTTATCGCTGGTATATAGGATATGACCTTGATGAGGATATACCTGACCACAGTATATTTTCAAAAGCCAGAGATAGATTTGGGGAAAAGTTATTTGTAGATATATTTGAAAATATTAGTTAGATGCATAGAGCTGGGACTGGTTTCTAAAGAGGCGATGTTAATTGATTCCATACTTGTAAAAGCAGATGCATCACCCACTTCTCTTGTTGAGGTTGATCTCTCTCCTGAAGAATACTGGAAAAAACTGGACAATAGTAAAAAGCCCAAGGAGAAACTAGTTGGCCAGCATTTTACCGGCAAATTTGATAAGGAAAAGATTGGAAAAAGAAGAAGGGATGAAAACAGAGTAAGCTTAAGGAAAAAATCAACCACTGATCCGGATGCTACTATGTTTTATAAACCAGGTATGGGCAGCCCTTTCATATAAAGCTCATATCTCTACAGATACAAACGGAATAATTACAGCGGTTACTGTGTCATTTTTCACCAGCTTTGTACCACTCTTTCACCAGCATTGTACCAGCCCCGTTATAGTTGTTAATAATAAATCATAAATCTATTTTGGTCTATCCTGTTCTCTAAGAGAAGGCCCATCCATTTGTATCTGATATGAGCTGTGGGCAAGCCTGTCAAGAGAAGAATTGCCCAGAATAGGATCAGGAAAAAGAGCCTGCCATTCTTCGGGAGAGCGTGCGCTGGTAATGATATTTGATTTCTTCCTGTGCCGCCCAAGTATGATCTCATAGAACTGGCCCGCCTCCTCTCTTGTCATCTCTTTTATCGCAAAATCATCGATTACCAGGATATCGGGCTTTAGATATGAGCGAAGAGTCCTTTCATAAGTTCCGTCAATTGCTGATAGCCTCAAGTGCTTGAAAAACTTATCGGTCCTGGCAAAGGTAACAGAGTAGCCAGCTTTGAGTGCGGCAAAGGCCAGATGCTTAGAAAGCACCGTCTTACCCACCCCGGTAGGACCGAATGCAAGCACCGATGAATGGTTCTCAATAAAGGCTAGGCTAAATAGCTTCCTTACAAGCTGCCGGTCATACTGGGTTGTGGTATCCCAGCTGTAATCCTTTAAATCCTGATCGACTCCTGCCTTTTTCATCTTGGAATTTAGTAGCTTTGCCTGCCTTCTTTCCTTCTCATCAAAAAGTATCATCTCTAAGAATTCTTCATAGGAGAGCTTTTTTGATCTGGCATAGGAGATCCTTTCGGAAAGAGTGGGAAGTATGCCTGATAGCCTCAGTGCCACCATAACATCCTTTAAGTCTTTTGATATTTCCATGTCTTACTCCTCGTATAATAAGATAATAATTTTATTAATAATATTTATTGCTATAGAATATTAACCAAATAAAGCCAGGCAGAAAGACAAATTAACTACTCCTTTTGACT
>Ga0307434_1000952_pt1 | contig 16941 bp, 30 predicted proteins | sample SalMarWE160220MG_FD_202156 | JGI IMG/M metagenome (GOLD analysis project Ga0307434, IMG submission 202156) | Salt marsh sediment microbial communities from the Plum Island Ecosystem LTER, Massachusetts, United States - WE1603-220 | ecosystem: Environmental > Aquatic > Marine > Intertidal zone >... | reverse complement strand
GACGACCAGGTTCAGAGTCTCAAGGAAGCAGCTCTGAAGCGGCGCATCAGTGTGAAATCGCTGGTGTCCGACCTCGTGACCGAGTTCTTGGGCGGTCGGTCTGGTGAGTCCGGAGTAGGTAGTGAACCTGCGGCTAAAGCGAAGCAAAAATAAAGCGAAGCAAAAATAAAACATAGAGGAGGAAAACAAAGAATATGGCAGAAAAGAAAGCATCTCTACGGGTAGGAGATTTTGTTGATGCTCTACCCATCCCGGTGGACGGCAACTTTGAGTGGAAAGAGTGCCGTTTCGCCCTGTTTGACTACACGAAGAAGACGGGTGAGGTCGTGGCGACCACCACCGCTGCTCGTGTAACCTACCAAAACAAGGCTAGTGAGGAGTTTGTCCAGCACTACAGTGTCGGCGATCCTCAGCGTGTCACCCCGTCCAAGGACGGACTGTCTCTGGTGTTGCTTGGCGACAACCAGAACCTCAACAAGTCCAGTAACTTCTTCGTCCTGATGAAGGCACTGGAGGATGCGGGGCTTCCCGAGGACTTTCTGGCCGACGACTTCTCGGCACTGGAAGGCATGGTCACGCACAACATCGGTGTTCCCGAGCCCAAGCGTGAGGGACTGGCTCGTGCCGAGTCCGCAACTCCCGGTCGTGTCCGCATTTTGCCTGTCCCCGACGAGATTGTCACCATGCCCGGTGGCACAAAGAAGGGTGGCAAGACTTCTGCGAAGAAAGCGGAGAGTTCCGAGGACCTAGTAGCCGAGGCGATGACGATGCTGACCGAACTTACCGCCGACGGTAAGGGCGTCACCCGGAAGGAACTCGCCAGTCGTGCAATCAAGGACAAGAGAGCGCCTGTCGCTACGATGGCCTTCAAGCTGACCGACGAGCAACTCGCCGAGGGTGGTTTTGTGGCGGACGAGGACGGCATGATTACCTCTGCGGAGTAGCCGTTTCACTCTGCTCATCAGCGATAACGGCTGGTGAGCAGGAATGAGATGACAACGGTAGCGGCGATAATGAGGAAGAAGCTCGGCGGGCTAGGACTTGTCGCTTGCCTGCTTGCGTTGATGGTGGTTGTGGTGGCATCGTCCGTGGTTCGTGGTCTCGTGACAGGAGAAATAGGATGCGGAGAGCTTTGCAGGTGGGTTTGGCGACGTGACTGGGACGAGTTCCTGTCCAGAGTTCTCGTGGTATCGGGAGTGTTCGGACAATGATTATTGACTACACCTTTTCATTTCTACCTCCTTTTTGAAATAGGTGGGGGGAGTTCTTTGCGCTCCCCCTCGCCGACAAACTGGAAGAAGAAAAGGTGTATAATGGTTAGCTGAGAAGAAGGAGGCGTATATGAAGAAACTGTTTAGCGGAAGGTTTCACCTTCACAAGGTACCTATGGCTGTGTTCGTTGTGCTGCTAATCGCTCTGGTGTTCACGGGTACGGTTTTTGCTACAACGTACACCCTGTGGTCGGGAACTGCGACAGTCATCGTCACCGAACCCATCACCATACTCTGGGGTAGTACGCAGGAAACTTGCACCCACGAGCTGTCCGAGTTGCCGACTGCTTATGGTCTGTGTCCTGGTGGGTGTTGGCGTACGTGGTTCAAGATTTCCAGTGCAGCATCAAACGACTTAACGGTTAGGGTCACGGTCAACAGTAGCGACCCTGCGGTGACGGTTAACTTTACGGGTAACCTTGCAGGGTCCGGGGTGGTCGTGAACGATGCGGCTGCGACTTATGTCGAGATGTTGATTTGTGCTGATAATTCAACGGAGGCCGATAGCTACATCGTCGCTATCGAGTTTATGCGGGGGTAGCAAATGAAAAAGTCGTTGCTTTTGGTCGTATTACCTCTGGTCATCTTCTTAGCTTTGACCGTTCCCTTTATCGTCTCGGCGGACGCTCCGCCGGATAATGCCGTGGCTGTAACCGTCATTGGCGACGGCACTTGGGAGGACGGTCACCTTTCCGTCTCCCTGTTCCCTGGCGAGTTGAGACTGCTCTTTGTAGCTGTCCACAACAACCTAGACCAAGAACTCTGTGTCTCCGTCGTTGTTAGTCCAGAGTGCATTATCGACAGTGACGTTGTCGCTTGTGTCTGCCCCGGCGAAGTTGATTTGGCTGCTGGTGAGAGTTGTGCTTTCAACCTGACCGTCGAGGCTAGCGGTGCAGCTCCTCCTGGAGCGTTCTCTTTTAACCTGTCGGTTGAGGCTGATACGGAGATAACTGAACCTGGGTCGGATGAGCCTGAGCCTGAGCCTGAGCCGGAGGAGGGGATTCCCGACCGTTTGTCGGCATCCGTGGTGGATGTTGTAACAACCGCGGGAAGCACTAACGAGGTTACAGCCACCGTGTACGACGCGGAGGATAATCCGTTGCCCGGCGTGTTTGTAAACTGGTTGGTTACAAGCGGCAACGCCACATTCGCTGACAAGGATACTATCACCGACAGCGATGGTGAGGCTGTAGCCGATGTGTTGTCTAATACCGCGGGAAGCTCTGTCGTGAAGTGTCAGGTGGCGAGCAATACGTCTATATTTGACACTGTCACGTTGGTCTGGACAGCTGTGGCAGACGGTGATGGCGACGGAGACGGCGACGGGGATGGTGCTACTGTCCCGAAAAAGGGACTGCCCGCGTGGCTGGTGTTCATAATCGGCGTTGGCATTATCGGTGCTGTGTTCGGTGGGTTCATATACTATCGCCGTTGGCAGGCTAGGAAGTCCAGTCTCGCCGACCCGTTCGCAGGGATAAAGACGGGTGAAGAGGGTGAAAGGGACGAGGATAAGCTGGATCTGGATTAGGCGAGGAGAATCGAGAATGGTAACAATCAAAATAGATGAGTATTTGGTTGTCAATTCGTATAGCGGGTCTAGACGTTGGTTGTCAAAGCGGCCTAATCGCCCAAAGGCTAATGAAATCCTCATTCATATTAAGGGGACGGTGAAGTACCCAGAGCCTATCTTTGTGGCTGATTTTGGAGAACTCACCATCAGTGAAGCCGAAGTCTTTGCTCAGGCGAAGATGGAATGATTTAGGAAATGACCGAGACGATTAAGTTGCCAAAAACGAAGTGTGGGAACGAGGTACTGATGAGGCGTGAGGGTAAACTCTATGTGTTTTGTCCGTTCTGTGGCAAGGAACTGTTGTCCGCTTGGCAGAATGTGGGGCAAGATGACAGTAATCCTGTGCGTTTTTGCCGAGGTTGCGATACGGCTTGGATATGGCAGATTTATTGAACAGGAGATGGGGTGAATGGAACTACTCTACCAGAAATCAATAGACCTTGAGCGGGTAGCCGACCTGTGCGAACCGGGCATCGAGCGTGAGAAACCCGAGCCTAGAGACCATTCGGCGTGGCACGTCACCAATCTACTTGAAGCGTCCCGCCTGATAACGAAGGGGAAACCATGTTATCCCGAAGGCAAAGAAGCTCCGTCTGGGATAATGTCTCTGGGTCGGATTTGGGAGACCGCGGTGGACTGCTACCTCGCCGACCACGTCAGAAGGGAAATGGGTGGCGAATTTATGCCTGACGTTCTACTTGAGAAGGACGACATCTGTGGCTCTCTGGATGGGATGATATTTGGAACAGAAGAAGGCATGGTCGCCGAATGCAAATTGCGGTTCACGCTGAACCTTGAAATCCCGATGAACCATCTCCGCCAAATCCGAGCCTACTGCCATCTAGCCGATACTGATACCGTGTGCTATGTCTCTGGTCACATATCCACTACCCCGCCTATGGCTCAGGCTCTTTTGAGGGTTATCCGTTTCACGCAGCTGAGTATAGAGGAGACGTGGCAGGGGATATTGAACACTAAGAAGTATCTAGAGGGTTTGGGGGTTGGTCCCACAGGTAATGGCGGGGGTGTGGTATGAAATTTTGGCTCGCCGATTTGGTGTTGGGTGTGCAACTGAGGTTTTGGGAGTGTTCCCTTACACCCTTGTTCATAATCACTTCCCTTGTCGGTCGTATTTTTGCACGAGATTACGCTGCTACCATAGCGCTGTGGGTGTTGGAAAAGCGGCTATTACCACTGGCACAGTGTCGGTTTGTATTGTGTTACGGGAGTGTGATAAGTAGGATTGATTATCTGATTGCAGGGAAAGATTTGTAAAGGAGGAATAATGGTACAAAAAGCAAATGAAACGGTAATACAGCAACTGAAATCTATGGGGTTCTCGGAGGATTATATCGCAACGCCCCGCCGACTGGTGATTTCGCTGGAGGGCAAGGCCAAAAGCGGAAAAACTCACTTTGCTCTGACGGCTCCTGAGCCTATCATCTACTTTAATGTGGACATTGGCACTGAGGGCGTGGTCGGCAAGTTCCAAGAGCAAGGAAAGCAGATACTGATATACGATGTCCGTGTCCCACGCGAGGCAAGCAAGGATTTATGGTCGCAGATGTGGAGTGACTTCAAACAACGCGTCCGCAAAGCCTATGGCATCCAGTCGGGCACGATTGTCTACGACACGGCCAGCGAGGTGTACGAGCTTGCTAGGTTAGCACATTTTGGCAGGCTGACAGAGGTCAAGCCGTCCGACTACGCCGTTGTGAACAACGAGTGGCGCGAAGTTATGCGCTTGGCCTACGACGCCCCAGTGAATACGATATTCATTCACAAGGTCAAGGCCGTGTGGGGCATGGTAGCAACCTCCAGTGGACGCAGTTCTCTCGCAAGGACTGGCGAGTTTGAGATGGCAGGTTTCACCGAGATGGAGTACCTGACTCAAGCCAATCTGGTGATGGGTTGTGAGTTCACCGAGAGTGGCCCTGAGTTTTCTGCCTTCCTCAAGAACTGTAGGCATAATCCAAATATCTCGGGAACATTGCTGGAAGGTGAAATGTGCAGCTTCGACTTTTTACTGTCCCTCGTGCATGGAGACTAGGATGTTCCCTAGCGAGTACACAGTAAGGCAACGCCTTTATAGGTATTTCCGCCAGCTTGTCACTCTGCCTTGGAGTCCAAGGGGTAGAACACTGAGGATTGAGCGACTGATGGAATCCACGGGCGAGGAGAGGGACATTTGCGCTGCGATAGTGTACAGTCAAGACCTCAGCCTTGGAAGGTCACTGCTGGGCGAGGAGGTGGATGATGCTGGCAGGATAGCTCGTAGGCTCGAGCGGGGAGAGATAACTTTGCCTGTGGACAGGGACTAGTCGAATGATCATACTCTGTAGCAATTTGCCCAATGACCAGGATATGATAAAGGCTTTGGGGAGAGACGCTTTCCCCCTACCTCTGTTCACCGACTGTTGCTTCATGGGCGTGGGCGACGACGGCTCGGCTCTCACCATAGCCGTAGAGCGCAAGAAGATAGGCGACTTGGCGCAGTGCATGAACGATGGTCGCCTTGTCCATCAGATGCAGACAGCCAAAGAGAACAATGCCGACGTGTTCGTGCTTATCGTAGAGGGTCGTTACCGTCGCAACCCGGAGGACGGTCTGTTGGAGATTCCCGTGTGGAGAATCAATCCCCGTACCGGCAAGCGGGCCGAGTTCTGGGATCCCGTCAAGCCTATCACGCAGTTCTCCCGATTTGAGCAGTACCTTTTCGAGCTGGACTGGCTGGCTGGAGTGGTTGTCAAAGAGACGGAGAATGTCCAAGGTACAGCCGACACTATCAAGGCTATCTACGACAACTTCCAGCGAAGCCCCGACCGACACCAGTCTCTCAAGCAGTTCTTCGCCGACCGACCTCCGACCGTGCTTCTCTCCCGACCCGGACTTGTTCGACGTGTAGCCAAGGAACTGGACGGGGTAGGCTGGGTCAGGTCGGGAGATGTAGCTAAGAAGTTCCCGACGGTGAGGGATATGGTCGACGCCGACGTGAAAGACTGGATGTCCATTCCCGGTATTGGTAAGAAGCTGGCTGGGGAGATTGTGAGGTCTCTACAGGTCGGGAAATAGTCTCCCGACCTATACCGACTATCCCCGACGTATAGGGTGTCCCCCGACGTATCTCCGTTCCCGATGGGGGTATATTGTAGCTGTTCCCGACGCGTTTGTAGCTATACCCCGACGGGGTTGTGCATAGGTATCCCGACGGGCGTAGGTCGGGCTAGATTGGGGATAGGTCGGGGTTCACCAGTTCCCGTCGAGAGTCCCGACGTAGTAGGTTATCCCCGTCGGCTCTGTGGGTATCTATGTCGGGAGAGTGCTTCCCGACGCACTTACTTATAGGTGTCCTCGTCGGGGATGTCCTCCCGTCGGTAGTGCTTTCCCGTTGAGGGGTACTTTCCCGACCTAGTGAAATTTTCTCTTGTTTTATGTCAAGTGGAAAATTTTCGCCACGAGTGGAGGGGGGTTGACAAGAATTAGGTATAGTGTTACAGTATAAGCAGTAAAGCATAAAGGAGGGAGCAAAAAATGGAAAGAGTAGCAGCAAGGAAGAAGGAAGGGAAGATGGGAAGGGTGAAGAGGCAGGTGTGGCAGGTCTGGTGGCTCTTGGTCGTGATTTGGTGCTTGTGGCTGATGGTTACTCAGCCTCACATCACCGGAGCATGGGTCGGTATGGGTGCCGGATTGCTTGTCGTCGGTGCTCTGTTGAGGATTTGACGCAGGTAAACGGGTGGTATATTTTAAGATTTTAAGAAGGAGGTATAAAATGTGGGAGCTTGCTAAGTTATCTATTGTAATAGGTATATTTGCTTCTGTCTGTCTTATTGGATTAATGACTTATCCCTTCTGGTTTTGGTTAATAGATAAAATTTCTAATGGAAAGATGGACAATAGATTGAAAGGAGGAAACAAGAGAGCGGAGAGTAGAGGCAGGTCAAGTGGGAGCAGAACTTGTCGAGGTTGCAGCAGCGCTAAAGGGGACATGGCTATCGAATACGGTGACGATGAGGGGCTTTGCAGAGAATGTCTCAACAAGTACCTGCCTCTCGGTCTGAAGGCAGGGCAGATAGAGGAGAAGGAGGGAAAGGGAAAATGACGAGGACGAAAAAGGTTAGGTTTGCCTGCTTACTGGTAGCCTCCATAGTAGGGTTTTACTGTGGGGCAGAACTGATACATCATTTCAGCGGCAACTGGGCGTTGGGTGGTTTAGGTGTCGTTGCTATCGTTTCATCTGTTGCAGTCGGGGTGATACTGTTCTTGGGTCTTTTGTTACGACAGGAGGGGAAATGACTAATATAGAACTGCCGAGCGAACTGGAATGTCTCAGGTGCAACCACAAGTGGATTCCCCGGAAACGAGACGTTAGACGGTGTCCGAGATGTGGCACTCCTTACTGGGATAAGCCGAAGGATAAACCGAAGGGGGAGGAATCGTGACCGGGCAACTACTCACTCCGCGGGAGGCGTCTGAACGGCTAGGTATTCCCGTTTACTCTGTGCTGTACTGTCTGACCAGGGGCTATATCAAAGGTCATAAGGTTTCTGACCGGCTATGGCGAATACCCTCCGCTGACTTGGACCAGTATGGTGGTGTCCCTGATACCGACTTGACTAAGCTCGTGGAGCTGCGAACTAAGGGTTGGTCGCTGGATGGTATACATAAAGAGTTAGGCGTTCCTATATGGCGGGTACACTATCTGCTGACTGGTCACTATCCTAAGCCGCATACCGTCAAAGTCAATCAGAGAGAGCTTAATCGCTTCGTTGCGGAGAAGCGTAAGTTGTTGGTTATTACGCACTACGGGCATGGTCGTGTTGCTTGTGTTAGGTGCGGCTTCTCCGATATGCGTGCGTTGAGCATTGACCACGTGGACGCTTGTGGTGCTCGGAATCGGCGGTTCACGGGTCAGGCACTCTATCAACACCTGATCAAGTCTGACTATCCAGAGGGGTATCAGACACTGTGTATGAATTGCCAGTGGATCAAGCGTCATGAGAACCACGAGTATGGTTGGCAGAGTACTGACGGAAAGAAAATTTTAGGAAATAAGAGTTTATTGTAAAATACCCCCTTGACAGCACTGTGGACAGTGTGGTAGAGTATAGTTAATGAACAAAAGAAAGGAGAGGAGCAAAAATGGATAATGTGAAACTTACATGGAAGGACAGGGTGTGGTACATTATACCGTTCATCAATGTCGCTATCTCAATGCACCAGGGGGATAGAAGCAACAAGGTACTCGCTTGGTTGATGGTGTACAACCTCGTCCTCGCAGCCGTACTGCTGCTGGTGTTCGGTGGATAGGAAGGGACGTTGAAAAAGATACTGTGAAGGAGGGAGCAAAGAGAATTACTGAGAAATTTAGCGTGAAAGAGAACCTGAAGAAGCTGTTCCGTGACATGATTATATACTTCGTGCTGGCTATCGGGTGCGTCATCGGCGCCCTGTTGCTAATCGGCGGTGCGTTGCTTGGTGTTGCGGGAGCAGTTTTCGTCGTGATTAGAGTGCTGGTCGAGAGTAGAGAGGAGGGTATAGAGGCGGAGGAGTCTGGGAAGGAGGACAAGGAAGAGTGACAGCATTACAGTTTTCTTTTATACTGGTTTTCCTGCTGGGATTATTCGCAGGAGCTTACATAGCCAGCGGGTCTTTCCGTGAGCGTGTCAACAGGGGCGTCGGGAAGTTCGTCCGAGGGCTTGAGAAGCTCGGCAGCGAGAACGAGACGAAGTCCAAGGCTAAGTCCAGGAAAGGGAAAAAGGCAAAATGACCGCTCAAGAGATAGAGAAGGCTGATGCAGAGGAGGAGAAATGACTAAGGAAGAAATCGGTGAAGCAATAGAAAGAGTAGCTCTTCAAGATTTAATGGAAGCAGGAAAGAGCAAAGCAAGGCAGGATATATGCTTGGATTGTCTAGACCGCCGATGCGAGTCGGGACGAGTGTGCAAGGAGTTCTTGCGGCGTTCTAAGAGCTACGCTTGGGAGATTGCGTCTGAGAAGGCGGAGTTGAATTGAAACAGGGAAGGAGAAAGGAGAGGTAAGCAATATGAGTAGCAACGACTTTCTAACAGTGAGCGAGGTAGCTGAACTGCTTCGAGTGTCCGACGAGACGGTGTACCGTCTCTGCCGACGGGGGGAGCTAAAAGCGTCCCGTGCCGGTATCCAGTGGCGCATTAAGCGTACCTCTGTGGACGAGTACCTGAGCAGAGGACAGGAGGGTTATCAAGTGTCGATGAAAGAAGAGACAAAGGAGGCGAAGTAATGATAACCATTCCACTCTGGGAACTCATAGTCTTTGTCCTGTCTGGCGTCGCCCTGGGAGCGGTCATCGTGATGGTGTCATCCTCCCGTAGAGCTGTCCCCGCTAGCGCTGAACCAGAGAGTAGGAAGGTAGTCAAGACCACACCGCTCATAGCCCGGCGTGAATCTCTACTGCAACCAAAACCTAAGTCTGGTACGCTGTCCCCGGAGGAGCGGATGGAACGCGTTACAACGTTCCTCAAGAAGCGCATATCCAGCAAAAGAAGCGTGACCGTAGACGAGGCAGCGAAATGCCTCAGCACTTCCCCGAGACGGGTTCGCAGACTTTTGGACTCTGGCGCTCTCATCGCTATCCCCTTACAAGCGGGTGGCCGCCGTGTCTCGGCTGTGTCCGTGTACGACTTGCTGGTTCGCACGGGAGCGATAGGAGAGAAGACGGCTGGAGAGTCGGAGCTGCGAGGGGTGACGGAGGAGCAGAAGCTGGTCAAGGAGATTGTTGAGGGCGAGTCTAAGCCGTCGCCCGGGAGTCAAGAGGAGCTACAGGAGAAAGAGAAGCCTACCCCTACAGCGAGACAGATGTACTGGTATCATGTAGAAGGTCACGATGAACCTTTCCGCAGCATCCGTGAAGCGGTTCAGGCTTGTGGCTTGGATATAGTCTGCACTGGCTGGGGGGAGATACCGAAGAATATACGGTCGAAGATTAGACGTGAGAGAGTTCAACAACAGGAGGGAGCAAATGGAAAACAGGAAACTAGAGCAGAATGACAATGGCGACGGTGATGGAGAGGATGAGCCGATAGACTGGACAGATTTATTCGAGCTAGCTGTACTATGCCCTGCGCCTGTAGACTACGACAATGACAGGGAGCTGGATATGGTGCTGTCAGGAGTCGAACCCGTTCCCAGTTTGCAGGGTACGGTGTTTTCTTGAGAGGTGAGAAGTGAGAGAGACTAAATATAGATATTGGGATGGCGAATTCCAGCAAATGTGCGATGTTAGGGTTATTGTTTGGCACAACAACTATGAGAACCCCGAACTGTTGGAGCCAAAGTGAGGAGACTACGATTTCCCTGCTGTGTTCCGCTCTTGGGTATAGCAATCCTTGTTGCTATAGTCGTTTTACGGTATGTGGGATGCGGGTAGAAAGGAAGGATGGTTAGAAAGAGTGATGGCTAATTCGTGGGAGATATTGGGTGTGTCACCCGATTCCAGCGAGTCGGAAATCAAGCACGCTTTCCGCCAGAAGGCTTTCGAGGTACACCCTGATGTTGGCGGCAACGCTGAGGAGTTCAGGAAATTGTACGCGGCTTATGAGGAGTGTCTGCACAGGGTTGCCCCATGCGCAGAGATAAACTTGGACGAGATGTTCAGTGGGTTTCCTTCGCTGTTAGTCATACTCAAGGCTATGTGCGTTGACTCTTATCTTGACTCGCTCAACGGACTAGAGGACTTGATAGGCACGAGGGTTCACTTCACCTTTGGGGGCAAACCGTCGCCAAGAGCCGCAAAGCCGAAAGAAATAGGGGAGGGGGATAATAGTCAATAATGCCAATAGCAGGGGTCAAACAATACCGTTCTTTTGGGCCACCACCGCCTCTGCCTGACCCCGACACCATACCGTTCCCCGGCAACCTTGTCCGGTTATGCCGGGATTGTAACCTGGTAACCAAGTGCCGAGCACCTGTCCCGGGAGAGAACATAGACCCATCCGTTGACATAATGCTTGTCGGGCAGAACCCTGGTTTTAATGAAGACCAGCAAGGCAGACCGTTCATCGGTCAAGCTGGGCAGTATCTTGACTCACTACTATTTCAAGCTCGCGTTCCACGTGATAGCGTGGCGATAACCAACGTGGTCAAATGTCTCACTCCCGGAAACCGTCAGCCGTCTCCTGTTGAGATTAAAGCCTGTTCCAAGTGGCTTGACCTAGAAGTGGAAACCGTCGACCCGTACATTATAGTGGCAATGGGGAGACCAGCCATAGTCCATTTTCTCGGACCCGGTGCTGGTTCTCTCGACCAGCTCAACGGGAGACCTGTCCAAGTCGGTAACAGGGTCATTCTCCCTATGTACCATCCCGCCGCTGCTCTACACGATACAGCTAGACTGCGACAATGCTCCGAGGCATTTCAAGTGTTGCGTGAACTTGTCAACGGTGCTACTTGGCGTTCATTCCATCCCCGAGACGAATATCCCAATCCCGAGTACCGTGTCGCCGATACCCCTGCTCTACTGAAGAAGATGCGGGACGAGGCGCATGATACAGGGGAGTTTGGACTGGACACGGAGCAGTGTCGGGGTGAACCGTGGAGTTATCAGATTAGTGCTACTCCCGGGACGGCTTGGTTTGTCCCGATAAAGGGTAGCCGTAATGGTCGCATTGATTTTACCGATTGGGCGGCTACTGCTATCGTTCACTATTACCTCCACGACGTCCAGTATGTTGATTTGAGAGATGACGGGTTCGTGGATTCTCTGGTCTTGGCCTACTTGACTGGCCAACCTCAAGGTCTAAAGGAGCTGGCTCACCGCCTGTGTGGGATTCAGATGGTATCCTACAGCGAAATGGTTCGTCTTGGACAACAGGAGTTGTCCTTCGATTATCTGCAGAGGGCTTTGAAGCGGGAGTGGCCAGACCCTCCACTGCTAGAGGAGACTAGATGGGATAATCGTAAGGGGGAAATCGTTACCAGGCAGAAGAAACCGTGGAACATATCACGGAAGGTGAACAAGATGCTTGGTGACTTAGACGGGGACCCCAGCGTCGACCTGTGGGGTCGCTGGCACAAGATTCCCGGGGAGGAGAGAGCTGTCATGGAGTCCGTGCTGGGAGCCATGCCTGAGTCGTCCTTGGCAGATATTCCGTTCGATGACGCTATGGCTTACGCTTCAAGAGATGCCGATGCCACCTTGCGTGTTTACCATAAGCTGAAAAAGATAATCGACAAGTTGGGTCTTAATTTCGTCCAGTACACCGACTTGGGGATACTGCCGATGGTGAACGCTATGATGGAGAACGGTATGGCTGTCAATTTAGACCATTACCGTCGACTGTCAAAGGAATACGACCATCGTCTCCGTCTCGGTGCTGCTGAACTGGCTGCTATGGTCGGTCACTCGTTCAATCCTGCCAGCTCGCTGCAAGTGGCTACCGTCGTCTACGAGGAGCTTGGTTTCAAACCGACCAAGTTCACTACTACTGGACTGATTTCCACCGACGATGCGGAGCTCAAGAAAACGGGACATCCCGTAGCCGAAGGGGTTATCCGCTACCGCGGAATCCAGAAGTTGAAGTCCACCTACGCCGACAATATGCTCGGGTCGGCTTACCCCGACAGCGCAGGTGTACCTCGTATACACACAAAGTTGAACACTACCAGGGTAGAGACGGGTAGACTAAGTTCATCCAAAAACGACGATGGTACAGGAGCCAACTTGCAGAATATCCCCACCCGCAGCAAGGAAGCCAGAGCGATTAAAGACGGGATTATCGCTCCCGACGGCAGGTTGTTGCTTGAAGGCGACCTGAAACAGATTGAACTTAGAACTCAAGCGCATCTTGCTAACTGCAAAGGGCTGATAGAGTTATTCTTATCAGGTAAAGACCCGCATACTACCACTGCTTCTCGACTGTTCGACGTTCCCTACGAGGAGGCATCAAGAGATAAGTACCGTTATCCGTGCAAGAGAGCAGGATTCGGAATCATCTACATGATAGGCGCTCACGGGTTATCCACGCAAATTAACGAGTATATCGCCGACCTCAAGATGGAAGGCGAACCGGTGGACGTTGACCCGTGGGACGAGGAGACCTGCCAGAAGTTCATCGACGAGTACTATGCACTGTACCCCGAAATCAGGCATTACCAGAGGGCGGAACTGGCTCATGCGAGACGCCACGGGTATGTACAGGATATGTTCGGACGGATACGCTACATTCCCGAAGTCTCCTGCCCGATAAGGTCTATTCAGGAGTCGGGTGCGAGGATGGCTGCGAATTTCAGTGTGACCTCAACGGCACAGAATATCATCAAGATGGCTATGGTCGAGTTGTGGAACGGGTTGCCTGAGACGATATGGAGAGATGCGAAAGTGCTTATGCAGATACACGACAGTTTGCTCTACGAGACGCCTGATGATGAAGAATACTTGCGTGGATTCGTTCCCTGGGTCAAGAAGATTATGACAGGGGTAGCGGTTCTGCGTGTGCCGATAGATGTAGATTTTAAGGTGGGGAAAAAATGGGGGTCAATGGTGAAATACAAGGAGGGCGATAATGGCTAAACCATCAAACGTAAGTTTACGTAGAGCCAGTCGTGCTAAAAACGACGAGTTCTATACGCAATTAAGCGACATTGAGAAGGAACTGAAACACTACAAGGAGCAGTTTCGCGGCAAAGTGGTGTATTGTAATTGTGACGACCCGTATGAGAGCAATTTCTTCAAGTTTTTTGCCGCCAACTTTGAGGAATGGGGACTCAAGAAACTCATTACTACCAGTTACACTGGTTCGCCGATAACGAGCGCGGAACCATGTAAGTTGGAGATTGGGACCGTCGCAGGTCTTGCTCGCAGAGGGGTGATAGACCACGACGACTTGGCTTGGCTGATAGAACACAACGAGGGGGCAGCGACCCGTCTCCAAGGTAACGGGGACTTTCGCAGTGAGGAATGTATGGTGGCACTAGCGGAGGCGGATATAGTGTGTACCAACCCACCGTTTTCCCTGTTCCGTGAGTACGTGACTCAGTTGGTGGAGTTCGGCAAAGAGTTCCTGATTCTTGGTAGTTTGAACGCAATCACTTACAAGGAAATCTTCAAGCTGATTATGACCGATAGACTGTGGATTGGGTACAACAACGGAGCAAAGACGTACCAAGTGCCAGACCATTACAGTCAGAATAACACGTTTGTTGGAGAGGACGGCAAGAGGTATGCTACGATGGGCAATACGGGGTGGTACACCAATCTCGATGTCCCAAAGCGACATGAACGACTGACCCTTTACAAGCGGTACACCCCAGAGGAGTTCCCTAAGTACGATAACTATGACGCTATCAACGTGAACAAGGTAGCAGATATTCCACGGGATTACGACGGTGTCATGGGTGTACCGATTACGTTTCTAGGTAGGTATAACCCTGAGCAGTTTGAGGTTCTGGGGTGCTGGAACGCAGGGACGGCGGGTGAGGCGATTGGCGCCACACGGGTAGAGGCGTCTTCTAAGAGTAGGACTATCGTCTGGAATGGTCCAACAGTGAATAAGAAAACCATGTACTTCAGGATCTTGATTAGAAGAGAAGCAAGGAGGTGATATGGACATAAAGTTACACAGAATACCAATTCGCTTTGTAGTGGAGGGCTACGAGGACAGCGCCGAGGAGGGGGTGGTAGCCTACGATGGCAGACTGGACGTGCGTCCGCGGTATCAGCGCGAGTTCATCTACAAGGATAGGCAGCGCGATGCGGTAATCGAGACCATCAACAAAGGGTTCCCGCTCAATGTGATGTACTGGATGGTCAGGGATGATGGTGGCTACGAGATACTGGATGGTCAGCAACGCACTATCAGCATCGGTCAATATGTGAACGGTGATTTTTCGCTGGGCAATCGATTTTTCCACAACTTGACGGACGTGGAGAAGGATAAGATTTTGAGTTATGAGTTGATGGTCTACTTTTGCGAGGGTACAGATAGGGAGCGACTGGACTGGTTCACGACTATCAATATCGTGGGAATGAAGTTGACCGACCAGGAAATCCGCAACGCCGTCTATGCTGGTTCGTGGTTGTCAGACGCCAAGTTGGAGTTTAGTAAGCCAAATTGTGTGGCGTTTCTCCTCGCAAACGCTGGTGGGAAGCTGGTTAGTGGTTCACCGATACGGCAAGAGTATCTGGAGACCGCTATCAAGTGGATAAGCAACGGTAATGTTGATGGTTATATGGCTATCCACCAGCACGACGACGACGCCGATGAACTGTGGACGCATTTCGATAACGTGATTAGCTGGGTGCGTAGAACTTTCACCAACTACCGGCACGAGATGGCAAATGTGGATTGGGGGGAACTGTACAATCGGTTCAAGAGTGGTGAGTTTGACACTGACGAGTTAGAGGTCAGGATTAAGACACTAATGGAAGATGAGGATGTCACGAGGAAGTCTGGTATCTATCCTTATATTTTGACCGGGGAGGAGAGATACCTCTCAATCCGGGCGTTCACCGACAAGATGAAGCGTGAGGCGTACGAGCGACAGAACGGGCTGTGTAAGGTTTGTGGGGAGCCATTTGATATTGAGGATATGGAAGCCGACCACATAAAATCGTGGCACGAGGGTGGTCCGACAACCGCTGAGAATTGCCAAATGCTGTGTAAACGCGACCATCGCACCAAATCTGGGAAATGAGAGGAGGAAACACAAAATGACCAACGATAAACTAACAAGCCTGATAGTTGAACTCTACGATGTCAAAGACCAACGAAGGGTTCTAGAGAAAACGGAGAAGGCTATACTGGAAGCGTTGAAACCTCTAGCCGACCCCAAATTCGACGCACTACCCGATGAACCGATAATGGCGGGAGACCTCCAATTCAAGCGTGGTGCTAGAGAGACTCGAACTATCAGCGCCGACCTTTTACTGGAACGGGGAGTGGCTCCCGATATAATCGCATACGCTACCAAGACCACTTCGTACTTCTCGTATACAGTGAACAAACCGAAGACCAAATAGCTATCATTTTCGGGCAGGCTTGACAAAACTGATGGGTAGGTGTATAATAATGTCTGTATGGTTGGTTATGCAGATTGAGATAGAGAAGGAGGACGAATAATGGTGATGGTAACGTCTAGAAAAGCAAGGTTAATGAGATTGGCCAAGGAAGCTGGCCTACATGTCGCAACTTACAGCCCTGGTGATGGAGTGACTAGGTACCGATTCTTCAAGAGCAAGAAGCCTGTGTCCTACTTCCAGCAAACAGGTCTCTATACTGCTCTCGGATTATTGGAAGCCGAGGCTTGGCTCAGTGGCTACAGGAGAGGTAGGTAGTCATGTATAAAGCTCCCGTAGGTAAGACATTTGAGTTGTACGATATCAACCAAGATGTCACGCCAGCCAATCTTAGACACAAAGTAACCGAAAACGTCGAGTTTCTGTTGAAACGGGAGAAGTTGCTCCCTAATAGACATTCCGTGGTTATACCAGTGGGTGGGGATAACTGGGAAACCGACGACGATGGCTCTTACACATATAACGGGAACTTTGAGATATTCGCCCCTGACTTGGACACCATTGTCGCCTACGGGGAGGTTTATGGTCGAGGTATATGGTTCAATGGGGAAAAGGGTAGCCTCACTGAGATCGAGCTTGAGATAACAGAGCTCACGGGAAATGCTCCGGGGACGAGGGTGAAACTGAAAAAGTCCAAACCGAGACGTAAAGCTCATAGTGTATCGAGCTTGAGGGGGTTGAGATAGCAGACATGGCAACAAGGACACGTAAGTCGACACTCTTGGACAAGGTGATGGACGAGGTAGTCGTCTACGGTGGACTGCCTGTGCGGTACGGCACGATGGTCAGGCACTTGGACGAGGTTGCCAAGTCCACTGGCGAGAAGAACTGGATGGCTATTCGCGATGCAGGTCTCATGGGTCATCGGCAGCGTGAGAGAATGCACCCAACCGAGTTACCCGAGGATGTTGAACCTCTGACCTACGAGGAGTTCGAGTTGGTAACAAACCTACCAAACGGGAAGGAGATACCTGGCGAGATATTCAGGAAAATGATAACGATATACCCTAGAGAGGAGCGCTGGCGTTTTGGCAGAGCCGCCCCGAGGAA
>Ga0307434_1000949_pt1 | contig 16968 bp, 15 predicted proteins | sample SalMarWE160220MG_FD_202156 | JGI IMG/M metagenome (GOLD analysis project Ga0307434, IMG submission 202156) | Salt marsh sediment microbial communities from the Plum Island Ecosystem LTER, Massachusetts, United States - WE1603-220 | ecosystem: Environmental > Aquatic > Marine > Intertidal zone >... | reverse complement strand
ATGGAACGGTCTATATCTACTTCAAGCATAAAGACGATATCCTCATCTCGCTCTTCGAGGAAAAGATGCAGGAGGTCCTGGACAACATGAAGGGGCAGATTGACCAGGAGACCGATCCTTTGAAGAAGATCGAGCGGTTTGCCCTGGTTCATCTCCAGTTGATCGAAGATCACAAGGATATCGCCGAGATTATTCAGGTGGAGCTCAGGCAGAGCAGTATGTTTATGAAGAACTACCACAACACGAAATTCCTCGAGTACCTCAACATCATCAGCTCAATCATCCAGGAAGGGAAGGAAAAGGGCGTTATCAGGGAGGATGTAATGCCCGGAATTGCCAAGAGGGCATTCTTCGGCGCCCTTGACGAGATGTCGAGGTTCTGGGTATTGTCGAAAAAGCCGAAATACGATATCCAAACGGCTTCAAGACAGATAACGAATTTCTTTATCCATGGCATACGGAAGCATGAAGACCACATTTCTTAGCCCTATTCCTTGATTGTATAGGAAATCCCTTTTTTTAAAGCGGCGAAGCTGCTCCCCTCGCTTAAAGGCGAAGCTGACCCGCCTTTCAGCGCCCGAAGCGCAGCTGACCCGCCTGCCAGCGCCTGAAGCGCAGCTGATGGCGGGCAGGTGGAAGGCAGGGCTTATATGAAATTGCCAAACGATTTTATAACCTGATTTTTATTGACATGACACTCGCCGAAATGGTAAAGGGGGCGAAAAAAGCGGCTTTGATACTAGAAAGAGTCATCCCCTTTTCATACAAAGACGATAACCATCAGAAAGGAGGCAAAACGTGAACTGCGTAGTGTGTTTAAAACAAGTGCCCGACACGGAGACACAGATCAAGATCGCCCAAGACGGTGTGTCCGTAGTGACCGACAACATAAAATGGGTGATGAATCCATACGATGAGTATGCCGTTGAAGAGGCACTCCAGATCAAGGAGAAATTCGGTGGAGAGGTCACCGTGGTCGGGGTAGGACCAAAACGGGTAACCGAATCTATTAGAACCGCTCTTGCCATGGGTGCGGATAAGGGCATTCTGGTCGATGACCCATCTGCTCTCGGAAGCGATTCACTCGGCATCGCGAGGATTCTCGCTGCGGTGATCAAGGATCTCGACTATAATATTATCCTCTGTGGGAAACAGGGAATGGATGATGACTCCGGAGTGGTTGGAGCCAACCTGGCCGAGCTTTTAGGCATTCCCCAGATATCAGTGGTGGTGAAACTCGAGGTGAGCGAGGATGGTGCAACCATACAGGCTCATCGAGAGGTGGAGGGGGGAACCTTCGTGATCGAAGCCCCCCTGCCGGCACTGGTTACAGCACAGAAGGGACTCAATGAACCGCGATACGCGTCACTTCCCGGCATTATGAAGGCCAAGAAGAAGCCCCTCGATGTCAAAACCATTGCGGAGCTGGGCTTGGATGCGGCACAGGTTGGAGAACAAGGCTCGAATATAAAGGTTGTGCGACTCACACCTCCTGCCGAGAGAACGGCGGGAAAGATCGTGGATGGAGAAACTCCGGAGGAGAAGGCCGCCAATCTCGCGAAGCTGCTTCATGAAGAGGCCAAGGTTATCTAAGTGCTTCGATTCGCAACTATAGTTACGTATCTAAATCAGAAATAGGTAAAAAAATGTTCACTCAGCACTTAGTCCCGAGGGAATAAATACGTTAGCGTATTTATGAATCGAGGGACTAAGGAAATCCCTTTTAATGCAAGGAAAAGGAGTAAAACATGGCACAAGGTATTTGGATAGTCGCTGAACAAAGGGCAGGAGAGCTGCGGAAGATATCCTACGAACTGGTGAGCGAGGGCAGACGCCTCGCCGATCAATTGGGCCAGCCGCTCACCGCGCTCCTGCTGGGTTCGAACATCAAGGATAAGGCATCAGAACTCGCCAAGTACGGCGCCGATACGGTGATCGTCGCCGATGATGAACGCCTGGCTGTTTACACCACTGATGCTTATTCCTCGGTCATCGCAGAGCTCGCTCAGAAACACGAGCCCTCCATCATGCTACTCCCCGCCTCTGTTCAGGGGAAGGATCTCTCCGGACGGCTGGCTGCAAAGCTCGGCGTGGGTGTGGCGCAGGACTGTGTGGAATTCTCTCTCGAGGCAGGCAGCTTGGTGGCCAAGAGGCCCATCTATGCGGGCAAGGCATACGCCACGGTGACCTATAAGGACAGCGTGCCCCAGATCGCCACCGCACGTCCTAATGTGCTGGCATTGAATGAACCCGATGAGGCGCGCTCTGCAGAGGTCGTCGATGCCGAATTCAGCCTCGATGACAGCCAGCTCAAGACCAAGGTCATTGAATTCCAGCAAGAGGCCGGCGCCAAGGTAGATCTCACCGAAGCGGAAAGGATTGTTTCCGGCGGCAGGGGAATGAAAGGACCGGAAAACTACAAGCTCCTGGAGGAACTCGCGGATATCATCGCTGCAACGGTCGGCGCCTCCCGTTCCGCTGTGGATGCCGGGTGGCGCCCCCATTCCGATCAGGTGGGTCAAACGGGCAAGGTGGTATCGCCGAATCTCTACATAGCCTGTGGTATCTCAGGGGCCATTCAGCACCTCGCAGGCATGGGTACCTCTAAGGTAATCGTGGCGATCAACAAGGATCCCGAGGCCCCTATCTTCCAGAAGGCGGACTACGGCGTCGTAGGGGACCTGTTCGAGGTGGTGCCCGCTCTTGCTGAGCAGATCAGGAAACTCGCGTAATAGAAACCAACCTACCAGCCCCGCGTGTCGTGGCTGGTAGGTCTTTATTGCAGCGCCCGCAATCCTGTCTTTTTTTTAGCTCGTGCGCCTCTGCTGCTCCACGCGCGCCATACATCCCTTTTTGAAGTGAAATTTCCAGGCATCTCTTTTTTTTCATATAGGTGGAGACACAGTGGGTATCCCTTTTTATCCTGCTGCAACCGATGTGCTCTTTGCACAGGGGTTATTTATCAAAATACCCCTGGGGTAGTCCCACTCGTCACCTCTTCCCGAATACTACGCCAAACAAGAAAGGGGCATAGAAATGACGACAATAGGTTGGATCGGCACCGGGGTCATGGGAGCTTCGATGGCCGGTCATCTCCAGGCAGCAGGCCATGATCTCTATATCTTTAACCGGACAAAGAAGAAGGCTGAACCCCTGATCAGCAAGGGTGCCCATTGGTGTGAGTCGGTACAGGAGGTTGCTGCCTATTCGGAAATCATATTCACCATCGTATCGCTCCCTGCTGATGTCGAGGAGGTATATCTCGGAGAAAGGAGCATCCTCTCCGTCGATGGTCCATGTCGTATTGTGGTGGATATGACAACGAGCAGCCCTCGTTTAGCTCGAAGGATCGTCAAGAAGGCGTCTCAGGGAGGCATAGATAGCCTGGATGCCCCTGTGTCTGGCGGGGATATCGGCGCGCGCAATGCAACCCTTGCCATCATGGTAGGCGGTGAAAAAAAGGCCTTTGAAACGGTGCTTCCCCTGTTCCGGTTGATGGGCCAAAACATCTCCCATATGGGTGGTCCTGGTGCGGGACAGCACACAAAGATGTGCAATCAGATACTCATCGCAGGCACGATGATCGGGGTATGCGAGTCTTTACTATACGCCGAAAAGACTGGCCTCGATCAACAGGCTGTGATCGATATCATCGGCAAGGGCGCGGCATCGTGCTGGTCGATCAATAACCTGGGGCCGAGGATAGTCCGGGGGGACTTTGATCCCGGTTTCTTCGTGGAACACTTCATCAAAGATATAGGCATTGCCTTGGAGGAAGCCGCTGCAGCAGGCCTCTCGCTACCCGGACTCGCGCTCGTGCACCAGCTCTACCTCGCAGTCAAGGCCCAGGGGCACGGTCGGGCGGGCACCCAGGCCCTCATGCTCGCTCTGAGAAGCCTCAATAGCGGTAATGGATCGATGTTGGCATGAGATAACAGGCGGTAAAGAACACCATGACCCATCAGCATGACCACAGCCTGGAGCCGGCAAGGTTCCTGACTGAGAACCTGGAGATCTTGCCGAGGGGACGAGCCCTCGATGTGGCAATGGGCAGAGGCCGTAACGCCATCCACTTAGCAAAAATAGGCTTTGAGGTGGAAGGGATTGACATCTCCTCTGAGGCAGTGCATGCTGCGCTCGACCGGGCGAGAAGCGTGGGCGTCTCCCTTAAGGCCCGGGTGGCTGACCTGAAGGGGGATTATCAGATCGAGAGGGGCGCCTATCACGTAATACTCTGCTTCAATTACTTACAGCGCTCCCTTATTCCGCAGATCAAGGAGGGGCTTCGAGTCGGCGGTATGGTGGTGTACGAAACGTTCATCATGGACCAGGCCCGGTTCGGGAAGCCCAAAAACCCGGACTACTTGCTTAAACACAACGAACTTTTGGAGATGTTCCGCGATTTTCGGTGCCTCCGTTACCGCGAGGGGCTCGTAGAGAAAGAGAGGGCCGTGGCCAGCATCATAGCAGAAAAGGAATGAGCATTGGATCGATCCTGCCGCAACTGCTTTGGTAGAGAAAGACATAGCCGAACATATTTGAAATTCGCTTCAACCTTGAATCAACGTTGATCATTGTTTCCGCGCCTTGTAAATGAAGTATTCAGTATCCAGGGCTTCAGTGTTCAGCAATGACGCTCCTCCCCTTGATCGCTCCTGCTCCTCCTGAACGCTGAACCTCTGAACGCTGAGCACTTGCTACTGAGTGCATAAAATAGTCTGCATTTGTATAACATCACGTATGGTCATTGCGAGCGACTGAAGGGAGCGCTGCAATCTCATTGTTACATGTATTGCAGAGATTGCTTCGTCGCTCACGCTCCTCGCAATGACAGTTTTTAAGCAAACTATTTAATCTCGTTTGGGTTTAATTCCCCGCGGCTTGCGGCGAGTTGTCATTCCGGCGAAAGCCGGAATACAGAAGTCAAACTGGATGCCGGATCAAGTCCGGCATGACGTTGAAGCTCGATACCCCGCTGCTTGCGGCGGGGTAGTTCATTGCTCCCCGTAGTAAAATTTCTAGCCATCCTTGAATTCCTCTCAGAAAGCCTTATTTTTTAAAAATACGTGATGAAAGGAGATCGTTATTATGGAAAAGGCAACCTTATCAATCCCCACTATCTCCTGCGCTCACTGTGTGATGACCATTCAGCGAGAGCTGGGTGAAATAGAAGGCGTAACGAACGTAGAGGGCAATGCAGAGGCAAAGGAGATCACCGTGGAATATGGTTCTCCTGCAACCTTGGAGAGGATCAGATCCACCTTACAGGAGATCAACTATCCGGCTGCCGAATAGGTACGGGCCTCTTGTCTCGATCTTATTTTTATTTCCTCGCAGGGAGGAGCGCACATGGACAAGGCGAAAAGGGAAGATGCAACCGTTTATGAAAATGCCAGCCTGCCTCTTACCGGCATGACCTGTGCCAACTGCGCCCTCACGATCCGGAGAAACCTCGAGAAACTCGAGGGCGTAAGGGAGGCACAGGTGAATTTCGCCTCGGAAAAGGCATCGGTCTCCTTTGATCCTGGCCTGGTTCACCTAGGCGAGTTGGCGGATACGATCCACAAGGCGGGCTACGGCATCGTCACGGCAAAAGCTGAGCTTCCCATAACGGGGATGACCTGCGCCAACTGTGCCATGACCATTGAAAGGGTATTGAGCAAGAAGGTCCCCGGCGTAGTCAAGGCCTCGGTCAACTTCGCCGCTGAGCGCGCTTACGTGGAGTACATCCCTACCATAGCAACGCTGGATGATATCATTCATGCCATAGAAAGGGCAGGATACGGTGCAATCCGGCCAGAGGAAGTCCTCGATGCGGAAGATGCGGAAATGCAGGCCCGGAGAGCCGAGATACGAAATCAAACCCTGAAATTCCTCACAGGCCTGGCCTTCACCGTCCCGCTCTTCGTCCTCAGTATGGGAAGGGACTTCGGTATCCTCGGACATTGGGCCCACGATACATGGGTCAATTGGCTTTTCCTGGCCCTGGCCACACCCGTTCAATTCTACACCGGATGGGATTACTACACAGGAGGATTTAAAAGCCTCAGAAACGGAAGCGCCAACATGGACGTGCTCGTGGCCATGGGCTCCTCGGTAGCCTACTTTTATTCCCTCGCAGTGCTGGTGTTCTCCTCCCTGGGAGCACATGTCTATTTCGAGACCTCTGCCGTGATTATCACCCTGATCAAGCTGGGCAAAATGCTGGAGTCCCGAACTAAGGGCCGAACAGGGGGTGCAATCCGGAAGCTCCTGGGATTGCGCCCGAAAACAGCAACCGTCCTTGAGGACGGCACGGAAAAAGAAATCCCCATATCCAGCGTCGCAGTCGGTGACATTATGATCGTTCATCCAGGGGAGCGCATCCCGGTGGATGGGGTGGTGCTGGAGGGCCTATCAGCGGTAGACGAATCCATGTTGACAGGGGAGCCTCTCCCCGTGGATAAGCATCCCAACGCCGCGCTTGCCGGGGGTACGATCAATGGAGAGGGCCTTCTGAAGTTCACGGCAACAAGGGTTGGAAGGGACACCATCCTGGCCCAGATCATCCGCCTGGTTCAGGAGGCTCAGGGTAGCAAGGCCCCGATTCAGGCCCTTGCGGATCGAGTCGCCGCAGTCTTCGTGCCCGGGGTACTAGGAATCGGATTCCTGACGTTTCTCCTCTGGTGGGTAATCGGAGGGGAGTTCGTCCCTGCCATGCTCCGGCTGGTGGCGGTGTTGGTGATCGCCTGCCCGTGCGCTCTCGGATTGGCAACCCCTACCGCCATCATGGCTGGCACCGGTCTCGGTGCGGAGATGGGCATGCTTTTCAAAAACAGCCAGGCCCTGGAAGAATCCACCAAACTGGACACGATCGTCATAGATAAGACGGGCACCATTACGAAGGGTAAACCCGCGGTTGTCAATACGGTCCTGCTCAACTCCAGCCTCCACAGCGAAGAAGAGCTCCTTAAGATAGCCGCGTCCGTGGAAAGGGGCTCGGAACATCCCCTTGGGCGCGCCATCGTCAAGGAGGCCGAGGGGCGCGGGTTAGAACTCTTTGATCCAAAGGAGTTTCGAGCAACCGGAGGGCTCGGGGTTCAAGCTCATGTAAACGATCACGAGGTCTTCGTGGGCAAACCCAGTTGGTTTAATACCCTTAACCTAGACCTCTCAGATGCCCAGGAAACAATCGGCGCCCTACAGAAAGAGGGAAAGACCGTGATTGTGGTCGGCACGGGCAAAAGCGCAGTAGGCCTCATAGGCCTCGCCGACACCGTGAAAAAGGGGTCAATCGAGGCAGTCAAAGCCCTTCACGACATGAACCTACGGGTGGTCATGCTCACAGGGGATAATGCTCAGACCGCACAGGCAATCGCCTCTGAGGTGGGTATTGATGAGGTGCTATCTGAGGTTCTGCCCGAAGAAAAGTCATCCAAGATCAAGGAAATTCAACAAAAAGGGGGAAGAGTGGGTATGGTAGGCGATGGGATCAACGATGCCCCGGCCCTCGCCCAGGCAGATGTGGGGATCGCCATCGGCACCGGAACCGATGTTGCCATAGAGACCTCCGATCTGGTCCTTGGGAGCGGGGAGCTCCCGGGTGTTCCACGGGCGATTCGGCTAGGCAGGGCAACCATGAGAACGATAAAGGAAAACCTGTTCTGGGCCTTTTTCTATAACGTGGTGCTCATTCCCGTGGCAGCCGGAGCACTCTATCCGCTGGAGTTCCTCCCGGGGATTCTACGGCAGCTTCATCCCATCTTCGCCGCACTGGCCATGGCCGTCAGCAGCATTACCGTCGTCTCCAACAGCCTGCTTCTGTCTAAGAAAAAATTCGAATAATTGTCTTCTGCGGTTGTTCCTGCTACAACAGCACGTGCCCGTCATCTCTCGCAGGCCCTGGCACACATTTCGTCAAATAGTTGAAATGCGCTTGCCTTGCATACCTTCAACTATTTGAAATTATACGACATTACTCTGCTCACCTCGCTTGGAACAGTTCCTGCTACCTACCGGTGTGGTGTGATGTGCCTTGAGGAGTCGCTCATCTCCACTTCTAAAATTCTTGCACTGTGGTTCAGACACTACATCTCCATTTTGATGAACGGCCTATCTGTTTCACCGCAGAGGCGCCAAGAGCGCAAAGATAGTTTTTTGCCTTCCGCTGAGACCCGCCCGCCTCGCCTGAAGGCGAAGCCGATGGCGGGCAGGGGGCGGAAGGCAAAAAGGAATCGTGCTATGGTAAGAGTAGATTATGAGAGTGTAGCGAGGTTTATAGCTTGCTGGTGCTGGTGCCCGGAGGTCTGAGGTTCTTTTCACGTGCCGTCCTTCCTGCCCCGTTACATGCGATAGCCTATTTAACTGGGGTCAACGGCACGTGAAAAAAGACTTATCTCAGCGGCCTTGGCGGCTTTGCGGTAAATAGGTCTTGCAGCTGTTGCGTATATTCCAGTGTCTGAATTGCAAACTCTATAAATATCACATTGTCAAACACCCGTTTTTGTGCTTTACAAGAAGGATGATGTATCGCAATCTATGGAACATGAGCCCTAAAGATGTATCTGCTATCCACAAAACTCCTGAATCTCATGTAATGGGCGGAAAGAGGGCCATGAAGATGCTGGCAGCAAGCCTTGCCTTCTGCCTGACAGCTCTTTTGTGCCATGGGGCTTGCTCGGAGCAGGAGACCGCTCATTTTCCCGGGGAGTATCCCAAGACAGAGACGCTGATCAGAAAGGCTCCGCAGGGAAAGGCCGAATCTGGTTCGCCTGCTGGAGAGGAGAGACAAAAAACACAGGGAGTGAGCGAAACCAAGGCAGTACCCACGGGGAACGTTCGTGAACTCCCAGGGCAGGTGTCAAGCAATGAGGCTGCAGAGAGGCAGGCTGAGGCCCGGGAAAAACCAGAGGGATACTACCAAGTCAAAAAAGGGGAGAGCCTCTCCAGGGTAGCGGCGAGGGATGAGGTGTACGGAGATCCCCTCAAATGGCCCATACTCTACTTTTACAATAAGCACAAGATCGGTGAACTCCAGTTGGTTGATGGGTTTCTGGACAGGGGTCTTCCCGAGGGAGAGAGGTTGAAAATTATCACCCCTCGCGAGGCGCGAGAAAACCTGCGGCAGAGAGCTGGGTGTGTCTATGCGGTGAACGTGCTCTCTGCACGTACCCAGAAGAGACTTATTTCTTCGGCCATCAGGCTCATGAGGGAAGGCTACCCCGTCTACATCACCCCAGCAACGGTAGAGGGAAGGGAGTGGATGAGGCTCAGAATTGGCTTTTTTCAGACCAGGTTTGACGCCTCCCTGGAGAGGATGAAGATCAACGACCTTTTGCGTATTCACAACTCCTGGGTCACCGAGTTAGGCCAGGATGAGATCGAGGAGTTCGGCGGCCTCATCCCGTGCTTTTACAAAGGCGAGTAGATCGTCCCAAGCGTGTTCATCCGTTCTCAACTGGGTCTGACTGCGAGGCCTCTTTTCACCGTGGTACCGGCTTTTCTCCTTAAGAGTGCACCCCCTCAGTTCATGAAATGGTACAATACGCGGGACGCCTGCTGCGGTGAACCCTACAACAAAACAGAGGCAGGTACGGAAAGAGGAGGCGATCGCATATGAAGGGCAGGGAGCAGATTCACATCGGCACATCCGGCTGGCACTACGATCATTGGAGGGGCCCGTTCTATCCCCAGGAGCTTTCCAAAGGAAGCTTTCTCGAGTATTATGCCGGGAGGTTCAGGACAGTGGAGATCAACAATTCCTTCTACCACGTCCCGAGCACACAGAGCCTGGTCAACTGGCGAGACACGGTGCCGGAAGGTTTCGTCTTCGCCGTGAAGGCAAGCAGATATATCACCCATATGAAGAAGCTGAAGGATCCTGAAAGACCCCTCTCGACGTTCCTCAAAACCGTGACGGCGCTGGGAGACAAGCTGGGACCCATACTCTTTCAACTGCCGCCGCGATGGCGTTTCAATCCAGAGCGGCTTGAAGAGTTTCTCGGCTCGCTTTCAACGGATTACCGCTATGCCTTCGAGTTTCGTGACACAAGCTGGTTCAACGATGAAACTCGTTCCCTCCTGGCCGAGAACAGGGCGGCCTTCTGTATATACGAGCTTTCTGGGAAGCAGTCGCCCAAGGATATCACGACGGATTTCGTGTACATCCGCCTGCACGGGCCTGCTGGTTCCTACCAGGGCAAATACGATAAGGCCGTGCTGTCCGGATGGGCGGGCGCCTTCTTTGCATGGGCGGATCAGGGCAAGGAGGTCTTCTGTTACTTCGATAACGATGAGGCGGGGTACGCAGCAGAGAATGCCTTGGAGCTCAAAGAGATGGTGAGCGGGCATGCCCATACACAATAGCGATGTCGCAGAAATCTTCAATAAGATGGCGGATCTGCTGGATATCGAAGGGGCCAATCAGTTCAGGGTGCGGGCCTATCGTAACGCCGCCCGGATCGTCTCGGGCCTGCCGCATAGTGTCTCTGATATGGTCAAAGGAGAGCACGACCTATCCAAGCTGCCCGGGATCGGGAAGAATCTGGCAGGAAAGATCAAGGAGATCGTTGAAAGGGGAACCCTCGAGCAGCTGAAAGAGCTCGAAGCTCGCACCTCTCCCGAGCTGAGCAAGCTGATGAAGGTAGAAGGCCTCGGCCCAAAGCGGGTGAAGGCGCTCCACGAGAAACTGGGGATCACCCTCTTGAAGGCGATCGAGGTGGATATCCTCAAGGACGGCTCCCTTGATTTGCCTGATGACATCCTCAAGGAGTTGGATCTGGCGGTATGCGCGGTGCACTATGATACCAAGCTGCCGCGGAATAAGCAGATGGATAGGATTATCAGGGCAATGGATAATCCCTGCTTCACGATCCTGGCGCACCCCACGGGTAGGTTGATCAACGAACGCGAGCCCTATGATGTTGACCTCGAAAAGGTAATGGAAGCAGCCCTGGAGAGGGGGCGCTTCCTGGAGCTCAACGCGCACCCCGATCGGCTTGACCTTGCTGACGGAAACTGCAAGATGGCCAAGGAAATGGGGTTAAAACTCGCCATTTCAACCGATGCCCACAGGATCACGAACCTTGACTATATGCGTTTCGGCGTCAACCAGGGCCGAAGGGGATGGCTGGAGCCCGGAGACGTGATAAACACCAGGGGATTGAAGGAGCTCAAGAAACTGCTCAGAAAAAAATAACCATTATAGTATGACATATGGTACATGTTAACCTGAGACAGAGGACGCACTCCGGTTAAAGGGAACAATACGTGGATTTAAGGACCATTGCTAGGTTAGGACGTTTTAAGGACATAGTCTTCACCCTTATCCGTTATGGGTTTGACGATCTAGTGCAGAGACTCGATCTGCCGGGAACCGGGGTGATCAAAAGGATAGAGAAGGCAGGCCGAGAACTGGATACCTACGAGAGAATCCGTTACGCCCTTGAAGAGCTGGGGCCGACCTTCGTGAAGTTCGGGCAGATTATGAGCCTCAGGCCGGATCTTCTACCACCGCCTCTTATCCGGGAGCTCAGCAGGCTCCAGGATGAGGTGGCTCCGGAGGAATTCGATACCATCAAACCGGCCCTCCAGCAAAGCCTGGGTCAGGATCTTACAGAGATCTTTTCAGCCTTTGATGAGAAATCCTTTGCTTCAGCCTCCCTTTCCCAGGTTCATAAGGGAGTGCTTCGCGAGCTGGGCCGGAGCGTAGCGGTCAAGGTCCAGCGGCCGGGAATTCGCAGGAAGGTCGAGCTGGATCTCGACATCTTGGAGACCCTCGTCAATCGTCTCAACGAGCGATCAGAAGATCTAAGGGTGTACGATCTGCCGAACCTGGTTCGGATCATACGAAGGAATTTGCTTCGGGAGCTGGATTTCACAAGAGAAGCCCGTAACATGAAGATCGCCAGGAGCGCTATGGATGAGGAGGAAGGAATTTACGTCCCCGAGGCCTATGATGAGTACTGCCGAGAACAGGTCCTGGTGATGGAGTATCTGGAGGGGACAAAGCTCAAGGATCTCGAGGCTCTCCCGCGAGATGATGCAGAGATCCTTGCCAAGCAGGGGCTGAATGCCGCTATAAAACAGATCCTTGAGGACGGCTTCTTCCACGCCGATCCACACCCGGGAAACCTTCTGGTAGAAGATGGCCGGAGGCTCTGTCTCCTTGATTGGGGCATGGTAGGACGTCTGAGTGTGAGGGACCGCTATGAGCTCATGGATCTGATCAAATCCGTGGTCGAAAAAGACAGTGAAGGCCTCGTAGATTCACTGCTGTTGCTTACCAAGGGGGAATACGGGATAGACCAGCGCGGCATGGAAAGGGACCTCCTTGAAATCCTCGATACGTATTTCGCCGTACCGATCAAGGATATGAACCTCGGCCATCTACTGCTCGATATTACCACACTTCTCCGCAGCTACCGGCTGAGGCTGCCGGTGGACCTGATGATCATGATAAAGGCGCTCATCACGGCAGAGGGCACGGCCCGGCAGATATACCCTGATCTTAATGTCATCTCAGAGGCCGAGAGCTCCATAGAGCGCCTCGCAGCAGAACGCTTTTGGCCGGGGAGACTATGGCATAACCTTCGCGGCTCCATCCGGCATTTTCTGGCGCTTCAACGACAGTTCCCCTTGCGCGCGTACCAGATTATGGACAAACTGGATAGGGGGGAGCTGGCCATACGCTTCGAGCACGAGAACCTGGAAGGATTGCGGAAGACCCTCGAGCACATCTTTAACCGGCTGACCTTCGGTATTATCATTGGGGCCATGATCATCGGCTCTACCATGATCATTACCACGGGCGTAGGCCCACTGCTCTTCGGGTTTCCAGCCCTGGGTTTGGTAGGATACATGATCTCAGGATTGCTGGGCCTTTGGCTGGTGTTCAATATTATTAGAACGAGAAAATAGTGAGGAAGTGGCCGTCAACAAGGATTACCCATATCTCATCGACGATCTGGAGTAACGCTTCTCAAAGCCTCTCCTCGCAGTAATCACAGTAGATCCACTCATCATCTTTCCGGAGATCCTCTTCGGTGATGATCCGTTTATGTTTAAGGTTTTTCCAGTCTTCCTCGCTCATGCATTTCCTGCATTTCACGCTCCCATCCTCCAGGTAAATACCCACGACGTTTTCAACAGAATCCAATTTCACCGTCCTATCTCCTCTGCCTGTATGTTGCATCAAGTTTGCTGCATGAGCGATGCATGGCGGTTTTTAGATCTTTTTCGACTATGGAAGGCCCGTTCACCATTCCCCCGCAGGGCTACTATACAAACCGCCAAAAATATTTACGCATATGAGATTGTTTCGTCACATGCGTTCCTCGCAATGACGATGCTTTTGTCATTGCGAGCGACCTGCATGCCACCTGCCCACCATCAGCTGCGCTTCAGGCGCTGGCAGGCGGGTGCGAGTCCGCAAGGCGAGGCGGGCGGGAGCGAAGCAATCTCTCAATCATTGGTACTGTATCTAAGCGACTAACTGTAAGTAGTCATAGATAGATTCTGCCCCTTTTATCGACGCTTTTCATAAGACATGCCGATGACAGCCACTACGTGATTGAAATCAGTTGAATATTATAGGTCAGGGTGTAGCCTGCGAGCGGGTGGTTTCCATCAAGGGTGACGATATCTTCGCTCGTATCTTTAACGGTTACCTCGATGGGATCACTGCCTCTCATCCGAATCTTGAGCCGCTCTCCAATCACAGGCGAAATATCTTCAGGGAAATCATTTTTGGCCACATCCACCACGAACTCTTCATACCATTGTCCAAATGCATCTTCAGGAGGGATTGAAACTGTTTTCTTCTCGCCCACTTCCATGCCGATAACGGCATTCTCAAAACCTGAGATCACCTCTCCTTTTCCAATGGTGAACTCGAGCGGCTCATCATCTCTTGAACTCACGAAGTTCGTGCCGTTTTCCAACCACACGTTTATGTGTACCTTTACGGTATCTCCACATTGTGCCTGGCTCATGGATACCTCACTTCAGTTTCGTGGCAAGCCCTTTACCTGAGGTTTGCTGGCGGCAATTGATGGCTGAACCTCTACAGACCTGAAGCAGGCAGTATACACTGCATCATTACTCGGTATGGGCCGTGGATCTTAGGAGTGGTTCTGGGGTTACTCATCAACTCGGATATAGCGGAAAGAGATCCTGTATGTATACTCCCTTATCGGCATAACCTTCGTATTTTGAAGACGGAACGAGCGAACAGCGAAGTACCGCTGTGATCACGCGAGGTGAGAATTCCACTACGATAAACAACGTTCCACGGTTCGATTCGCAGGGGATATTGGAAAATATTGTGAAATTACAAAAGAGCCTCGCCGAGTGGCATTGGCATTACACGCCTGGTTTTCCCTAATGGCCGATAAGGCCTAAGACACCATCATCGCGCACCGATCATACCCTGAGAAAGAGCTTCGAGCATTGATAGATTGTCATTCTGTTATTCCTACCCTATTACACGCATTAGGTATGTCAAGTTTTTTTTTAATCTTTCTTTCCTCAGCGCCCAAAGGCGCGGGGTGAAACCCCTCATAAGGCGTACTTCAAAAGTTTGGATCCTGTTGAACCTTGGGAAAATATCGAAGAGCCGGGGAGGTTCGCTGTGGAAGATCGCTCGCCGGTTTGGGATGAAAATGGAAGCACTGGCAAAGCTGAACGGGCTGGACACCGATGAGATTTTACATGCCGGCCGTCCGTTGAAAGTTATGGTATTTTCTTCCCGCGACCTGACTGTGGATTCGAGCCCGCCCGATCCGGCTGAGAATCCTCCGCTGCTCCTGGACCAGATTCGCATGGTCGATGGTCGCCCGGTTCCCCGATGGCTGGTTCGGGATTTTGCGGCGGAAGTTCTGGAGAATCAGCCCCTCAAAGCGGAAAAAGTGGTCGGGGCCGACGGCATTGAACGCCTGGCAGTGAGCGTTGAATTCAAGCTGGTGTCCAACCACCTGGAAGTGCGCGCCAGAAAGTACCACCCGCTGGTTTTAGGACATGCCGAAAAACATAAGCTGGATCAGGCCATGATCATGGCGATCATTCACACCGAATCCGTATTCAATCCGCGGGCCCGGTCCAGAAAACCCGCCTACGGTCTTATGCAGCTGGTCCCCTATGGCGGGGGACGGGAAGCCTACCGCATGATTTACGGCCGGAACCGGAAATTGACGCCTCAATATCTGTATGATTCCAAAAACAACATCGAGCTGGGGACGGCCTATTTCAACATACTGGAAAACAGATACATGGGGGAAATGAATGATCCGACCAGCCGCACCTACTGTGCGGTGGCCGCCTACAATGCGGGCGCCTCAAATGTTGGAAAGGCATTTATCTCCAAAAAATCAATAAAACAGGCCATGCCGAAGATCAACAGCCTGGAGCCGCCGGAGGTATATGAACGTCTGGTTGATGCGCTGCCGTTCAAAGAAAGCCGAAACTATGTCCGCAAGGTCTTAAAACGCGTTAAACTGTATCGTGAATGGCAGTAAAAAATCAGCCTTCCCCCTTGAGTTGCTCGCGAATCCTTTAGGATATTCAACGCAATTCCTATCTTAATCGCCGCTTTTCCCTGAATCGCCAGAGCTGAATTCTTTTTCTGCCTTGCTGAAAGCATCTGCCAGTTTTCCGTAACTCTCTATAAAACCTTCTTTTACCTGACCCCAGGCGCTTTCGGAGCTATGCTTCAGACCGCCAAACCATTCCCGCAGATCATTACGCTGCTTCCTGAGCTCATTTAACGTTTTTCTAACTTCTTCCCGGGCGGATTGATCCATGCCATCCCATCTTTCCGCCATACGTTCTTGCGTGCGGTCAATGCGGTCATCCGGTTCGTTCATAATGGCTTCAACGTTTCTAATAGCTTTATCCTTCTATTCCGCAAAAGAAACTGCTGCAAACAAAATGGATAAAACTGCAATGAACATGCATGTGACAGTTACTGACCCCGGCGTCTGCATTTCAATGTATCTCCTTTGTATAATTATGATTTTGGATCCGGTCGGTTGAATTTAACGATAGTAGGCACATGCAGCCTATGGCAGAGAAGAAGGACCGCAATGGAGAGTCCGAATATGATGAGGATATTGCCGAGCAGCGGCATTTCCATAGCATCCGAATTCCTATATGAAGATTAACCTGGAACCCCTGATGCTAGCTCGATTCCTGGAAATGGTCCCACAACCTTGGTAGGTGGTTGGGCGGGTCATCGAGATATTCCTCTTTGCTTATGTCGATGAAATCATAGGGGTCATGCCTTGGTTCGAGGGCTTCGATAGTCTCAAGCCAGGTTTCAACCCCCTCCTTTGGCTCCATGCCATAATCGAGGAGTGCAAGGCCTTCAAGGCCCGATCTCAGGACCCAGGGCGGATGGTTCCGGAGCGGCGGCTCAGGGTCTATGAGGCTTATCCAATATGCACCGGCAACACCCTGACCTGCCAATCTCGTGAATCCCTCCATGGTATCTTCGGTGTTGTTCGCGTTGTCAGACATGCCCCAACCTATCTCGATTTGCGTTGGCCTCTCCAGAAGCCATCCGGCCATGGTAGCCCAATAGGACGCCAGCATAAGCTCCCCGGCCAGGCCGGCAGATGTTTGGAGACCTGGAGGTTTCTTGTCCCCGCCGCTTATGGATACCCCGTCGACTTGACAGGCGAGCACGTGAGCTGTTTTTGGATCAAAGAGCTCCGGCCATCCCAGGCCCAGGGAGATGGTTCCGATTTCATCCCGCTCCCGAATCTCTGCCATAAAGGCTCTGAGCACCACGTCTGCTTGGTTGGGTTCGGGACGGGGCCATTCCAGGAACCGGTCCAGGATCAGCCAGCCCGTAAGGGCCGGATGACCGCTGACAGCGTCCACGAGCTCACGAAATGCCCATATCCTCTTCTGGATTATAGAGGCATCTTTCCACCAATCAAAGGATCCCAGGCGCCTCAGCCTGCCGGCAACGAACACCGGGTCTGCCTCTTG
>Ga0307434_1000946_pt1 | contig 16988 bp, 11 predicted proteins | sample SalMarWE160220MG_FD_202156 | JGI IMG/M metagenome (GOLD analysis project Ga0307434, IMG submission 202156) | Salt marsh sediment microbial communities from the Plum Island Ecosystem LTER, Massachusetts, United States - WE1603-220 | ecosystem: Environmental > Aquatic > Marine > Intertidal zone >... | reverse complement strand
CTGGACATCGACCAAGGACATCTCTGCCGATTTGTGGCCGGCCAGAGCGGGCTGGGCCTCGACGTTCTCAATCGGCTGTGTGCGTACCTGGGCCTGGAGCTGCGGCGGAAAGGTGGATGAGGTATGGCGTCTGTAACCCGAATCGGCAGAAGCAAACGTCCGCCGCGAGCCGTCCAATTCGTGGCCCCGGATGGCGTTCGCAAGACGATCCGGGTAGGCCCGGTCGGGTATGAGACAGCCCTTGACTTCAAACGCAAAGTCGAAAAGCTGCTTGCCTGGTCGATCACGAACGAAGCACCCGACGCACAGACGGCAACTTGGCTGGCGGGCCTGCCGGCTCGGATACACGCGAGACTGGCCCGCGTCGGCCTTGTTGAACCACGGACACCCGAGCCCGCGGCGCCGGGCCTGGGAAACTGGCTTGGCAAGCACCTCAAACAGCGGCCCGATTTGAAGCCATCGAGTCGGCAAAAGCTGGAGCGGACAGGGTATTTCCTCAGAAGGTTCTACGATACCGATCTGCCCATCGACGGAATCACAGCCGACAGCGCGGCGGATTGGCGGGTGTGGCTGGGGGGGCAGGGGCTTGCTGAAGCGACCGTGCGGCTGCATTGCCGGAATGCGAAGTGCATGTTCAATGAGGCGTGCGAACGGGAGCTGATTAAGGCAAACCCGTTCCGCAAGTTGACCAGCGCCGCGGTGGCTGCAAGTCGGGAGCGATACGTCACGCCTGGGGATACCGCTGCTGTTCTGAACGCCTGTCCGAGCGTCCAGTGGCGAGCCCTGGTCGGCCTTGCACGACTGGCGGGTCTGCGGGTGCCGAGTGAAACCCACCGGCTGACGTGGGCTGACCTGGATTGGAGCCGGGGCCGGCTGTCAGTTCATTCGCCGAAAACAGAACGCTACAGCGGGCATGAAAGTCGGATCGTTCCGATCGTGCCGGCGCTCATGACGATCCTGCAAAACACGTTCGACGCCGCAACAGAAGGCCAGGAACAGATTATCGCCCTCTCGCGGAACAACCTCCACCGCACCCTGGAAGCGATCGTGAAGCGGGCGGGCATGGCCCCCTGGCCAAGACCGTTTCAGACTCTACGCCAGAGCTGTGACAGCGAATGGAAGCTCACTTTCCCGGCACACGCGGTCGATCAGTGGTTGGGGCACAGCGCTGAAGTGTCCCGCAAGCACTACCTCATGGTGCCCGATCACGTTTATGACCTGGCGGCCGGCCTGACCAGCAGCGCGGAAAGCGCTGCAGAAAGCGCAGCAGCAGGCCCGCGCACTGAGTTGAATGGCGACGAACACGCATTAAAGCCCGGTGAACGGAAACGACCTCAGAACGCCGTTTGTGCGGGTTCTGGGGCCAAAAACGAAGATGGGCCCGGAGGGATTCGAACCCCCGACCAAGCGATTATGAGTCGCCTGCTCTAACCGCTGAGCTACGGGCCCAGCACACGAACTCATAGTATCCACTCTCTCGGGCGCGTTCAACGTCCATCGCCGGTTGCTCACGGTGCAACAACCGCGGTAACGAGCTGCTCCTCCGGGCAATCCTGCACCAGGCGCACCTTCGTCAAAACGGCTAGCGGCCCGGTGGTCGCGAATGTCACTTTCTGTCGGGCTATCAACTCAACGGGCTGCACGTTCGCCAGCTTTCGCCGCTCCCCTTGCCGGGCGGGGATGATTTCGGGCGGCTCGCCGGGGAACCAGACCAGCCGCTCGCCCTGGCGCAAGGTCACGGGGAATACGACGCGTCGCTGACCCATCATCAGCTCCGGCTCCACGAGCAGTGGCTCATCCGGCGCGGCCGGTGCCTTGACATCGTCGAGCATGGGCCCGCAACGAATCTGGACCCCGAGTCGCGAGCCTTCCATCGCCGGCTCGACCGTCCAGACGTTCTGTTTGCCGTCGAGGTCGCGGACCTCCTGCCAGGGGCCGTAGACGACCCGTCTCAGGCGCAGCGGGTTGCGCAGCAACCGATACTCACGCCCGGGCTCTCGCAGAAGCTTGCGGATGGCCGCCGGCACCTTGCCCGACCGACGGAGCCCTTCGTACGTGCTGACGAGGTCGAAGATGGGGCCCATTTCGGGGTGATCTCGCAGGCGCTGGGGGTTTGTCTGCACGGACACGGAGGCCCCGAATCCCAAACACTTCTGCAGGATGTAGTCGAACTGGTCGGCGGTAACCTCGGGGTCGTACACGTAGTACCAGCCGACGTCCAGCGGCATCAGGTTCCCTGTGTAACCGGCAAGCCAGGACATGCGCTTGTCCAGATAGCCCTTGACATCCCCGTGCCCGTCCGCAGAGGCCATGCGCGAGATGAGATGCCACGAGTAATGGCTGTAGCTGGAGCCTTGCAGGAACGTGTCCTTGTTACGCAGCCGCTCGTAGTACATGCTCTGCAGCTTGGCGTTGTAATACCAGTGCTCGCCTTGCAGCCGCTCCGAGCCGTCGAAGTACAGCATGTCAGCGTTGATCGCGTTGGCGACTTTGCACACATTGCTGATGACCTCGTCGGCAAGCGTGCTGTCCAGGTCGTAAAGAAAGTAGCCGTACGAGCGCAACAAGTGGCCGATCTTGGCCCCTTTGCGATGTGAGCCGGCCCCGGTGCGACACGCCCGCCGCTCGCAATCCCCGAAGCCGCAGGGAGGCTCCCTGCGCAACTGGCCGTAATGGATCAGCTCATCGCCGATCTGGATGAACGTGCCCTTTCCCAGATAGCCGCCGTCCTCGGCGGGAAAGCTTTCGGGGGGCCGGGTCGTTGGAATGAAGTCGGCCTTCTCGTCCACGTCCGCGGCAAGCTCAGCCTGGGCATCCTTGAAGAGCCGCGGATCGGGCCTGGGCCAGACGTACGGGTCATTCAGGTAAACCGCCGCCGCGAGAGAATGCAGGCCGACGCGAAAGCCCGCCTGCCGCAGCTTTGCGACCGTTCGCTGCAACGAAGGCAAGCCGTCGGGGAACATATCGCGGTTGATCTCATGGTGGCCGTGGCTGCGGCTCCAGCTCCCGCCCAGGATGAGGATGGTGGAGAACCCGCCCCGCTTCGCCCACTTGATCACCTCGTCCACGTCCTGCTCACCGAACCTGGTGATGAACAGGTAGCTCTGCTTCGTCCAGGGCGACTGCTTGCTCCATGTCCCACCGGGATGCGGGTTTGGCAGCCCGGCCGCCTTCTCGAATGCGTCGATCGCGTCCTCGAAGCCTTCTCGCGGGCCGGCGATGATGCCGAAACCCGCCGGCGTGATCCCGTACCGCTTGTAGCTCTCCGCGTTGAGGAATACACCCCGGCCATCCCATAACTCGCTGGCCGGATCCTCGAAGTCCTCCAGCATCACTTCCCGCCGGCCTTGGGGTGTCTCGACCACGGCCCGCACGGCATCGACCGTGCATTGGACGGAAGTACTGGCCGGCAATCCGTTGTAGTAGAAGTTCAGGTGACTGACATGCGTATGGTCGGCCTTGTCTTGAGCCGGCTGGTCACAGGTGACCTCGCGCCAGCCGCTGAAGTCGATGCGGATGTAGTCATCCCGGTAGCCCTCCTTGCCGTCGTGGAGCTGGATCTTGAGCAGCTCTCCCTTGCCGTCGCCGTGTACCCACGCCTTGACGGCTTGCAGGCCGGTGAGGTTCTGCGGCGGGCCGAAGGTGCGCCCCCGAACGGACCAGCCGTCGTTCTTATCCCGCGAAGAGGTGGCAGCGAAAGAAGCGGCCTGACGTCCCTCCCGGATGAGCTCCGTCTCCGGGCCGAACGTGTGGGTAACGCCCGTGTGGTTGCTGCCCCGTGCCTGGCCGGCCGTGGCATGGCCCCGGACATTAATGTGGGTCGCCATCACCGCCGCGGCGAATTCTTCGTCGTAGCAGGCGTTGATCTTGGAGCCAACGGTCGGCAAATCGTCAAGGTTCAGCCTGCAGACGTGAAGGGTCCGGACCTTGGCGGGCTCCATCCCGTCGAGACTCAGCAGTTGCCACAGCGAGAATCCGGGGCCGGTGCTGACGCGATAAGTGAGACTCACGCCATCGGCGAAGGTAAATGAGACCCGATCGTCCGACTTGTCCACGCCCGAGGGCACGAGTACGGCGTCGTCGGTTTCTATGCGGCAGAAAGGATGTCCGCCCACCGCGTAGTTGCGTCCAGTCGCGTTATCCTGGAGCGCGACCACGCGCCCGGTATCGTCGAGGCGCAGCAGAGCTGTGTCCCACCGGACGTCCACGGTGCCCAGGCAGGCCGTGGCCAGGATACCCAACGCTTTCAATGAGATCATTGTCAGATCACCTCCCATGCGGTCTTGGCTGTTCCTGAAGACGATGTGCCGGTCCGGGCTCAAGCAGCGACTCGTGCGTATTCGGGCGGTGCTATCCGGCGCGAAAGGCGAGGCCGAAGATGCCCAACGTGATTGCCGCCGCGGCCAGGATCATGGTCACGATGAACAGCATCATGAATCGCCGGCTCTGGCGAGCGATCAGTTGACCGAGCAGCTCGTTTTGCCGGCTGGCCTTGTCGTCCATCTGCTTGAGGGCCTGGCTCTGGGCCTGGTGGGATTCACCGAGCATGTTGATCGCGGTGCCGACCTTGCCCATCGTCTGGGAAGCGAGGACGCTTTGCTCACCGGCCATTTCGAGCTGGCGGTTCATGCCGGTGAGGGTTTCAGCCTGGGCCCGAGCGACTTTGGGAACCTCGCTCATCACCTCGGTCAGTTGCTGGGTGCGGGTGCTTGTGGCCTCCAGTTGACTTACGATGGCTTCAAGCGTCTGTGCCTGCTGGCGGGAGATCCCGGGGACGTCGCTCATCGAGCGGGCCAACTGCTCGAGGGAGGTGCAGATTCGCTCACTCCTCTCGGCGTGGGTGACGAGATGGTTGCGAATCTGCTCGATCACCTCCGTCACCTGCTCGTAACCCTCCTGCAACCTGGCGAGGGTCTGGTCGCGTTTGGTCCAGCGGGCCAGCGGGCCCGTTGGCTTGCCGGTCGGCGGTTCGGCATCGCCGGGCGGTTCAGCCGGCTCAGCCAGCAGGCCGTCGTCACCCACTTCCGGCAAGTCGTGCAGTTGGTCGTCTCGGCGCCGTCGGATCCTGAGCGCACCGGCCAGACGCGTCCAAAACGTAGGGGACTTTGTGGTCATCGCAAGGGACCCTCCAGCGAAACCGCAATCAGCCGCAACATGACGGCATCGTCCGGTTGTTCACCACGGAGACACGGAGAAGAGGGCAAGAGTGGAACAGCGGGCGACAGGGAGAGCGGGAGAAGCGGTGCTGCGTCGCGGCCTCACGTTCAGCCGCAACCCGAAGGAGAGCCAAGCGATGTTTAGCCGCGACCCGAAGGGGAGCGCGTCTGGCATGATTTCCTCCGCTCTCGATTCTGAACTCTCAACTCTCAACTCTCAATCCTCAATTCTCAATTCTCCGTGGCTCGGTCTCTCCGTGGCGAAGAATCCAAGATCAGGTTGTACCCGGGCGGCGTGGTGATCGCAAGCTGGTCTGCTTCTTCCCGTGGTTCTTGGCCCGTTCGCGACGGACGCCGTCGATAGCTTCGCGCATGCGCTGGAGCGTGTCGCGGTTTCGGCGGGTGCCGTAGTCGGCGTGGGCTTCGATGAAGGCGTCAAGGGTTTCGAGGCTCCGGTCGTCGGCGTCGGCGGGTTTGGGGCAGAGGTCGGCGAGTCTGAGATAAAGCTCGATGGACTCCGGGGGCATGTCCGCGTCGAACAGCCGCCGGGACAGGCGGGCGGCGAACTGCTCATCGGTCAGGTTGACGTTCCAGCAACGCTCGCGGAACAGGTACTGGTGGGAAAAGAAGGGCATCGTATGGGGATGGAACTCGCGGGGGTGGTCGATGCCGAGCTTGCCCCATCCGTTCCACGGGTTGCCGAAACCCTGCCCCGGGTCGTAGCTGGTGGCAAAGCCGGTCAGGGCCAGTTCGCCCGGTCCGGGCGGGTCGTTGGAGCCGTGGAACTCGCTCATCCGCACGATCGTGTGCCAGCGAAGCACCAGCGGATGCTCGGAAAGGGCGTTGTCGCGGATCGGATCACCCCAGCACCACCACCAGTAGATGCGCTTGTCGTCGATCTGGTGGACCGCCTGCCGATAGGCCTCGGCATTGAACTCACCGATGGCGATGGCGAACTCGAAGTTCGGGCGGTCCCGCCAGATGAGGTCGGTCAGGGTCTTGAGGGCTTCGGTTCGCTCCCGCCAGGTCTTCTCGTCGGCATCTCGACCTTCGCCGGCCGGCTCGAGGTAGATCCCCTCCGCCTCGGGGAGCAGGGCCAACATGTCGCGATAGTACTGGATGCCGCGTTCGATCGAGCCGGCGGCGTGCTTCTCGTGATGCCAGGTGAACCATCCCCCACCGATGTAGAACTTCATGCCCTCGCCGCGGCAAAGGTTGACCAGGCCGCCGACGTTCCAGGCGTCGGCCAGGTCGGTGCCCTCGTACTCGCCGCCGTATTGCTCCAGCAGCGGGAACCCCGCCAGCCAGAACCAGTTGCGATTGAGCGTCAGCTCGGAATGAAACTTGAGGACCCGTTTCCACGAATGGAGGGAGTCGTGAGCGGCCCAGCAAGGCAGGATATAGACGCCGCGGTAGGCGAAGGCGGGTTTCATTCTGACGTCCAGGGGCCAATCGACGGCGGCTCCGTCGGCGGTGGCGGGCATTCGGAAGTAGGCCAGCTCCTGGCAGCCGTGCTTGAGACCTATGGCCGAGTTGGCGGTGACGACGACGAACTGCTGATCTCCCGCCTCGTGGGTCACGATGCGGAACCCCTCGTCCCCGAGGCCCGCACAGTCGAGTTTCACACCCTGCTCGGCCAGGCGCGCGATCACCGGGTTGTTGGCCTCGTCCCCGACGACGATGTAGAGGCCGGGCCCCTCCGCGCCGGCGGTGCCGGGAAGGGTCCAACCGTAGGCGTCGGCCAGATGGCCGTTGAGCGTCGTCTGGACGATATCGTCCATGACCCCGCCGAGACGCGGCGCCACCAGCCGGGCGCGGGGCTCGTTATGCTTGAAGATCCACCGGTGCCGGGCGCAGCCGGGCTGGGCGGCCAACGCTGCCGATACCGAAACGATCAATATCCTTATCCTTCCGGCCTTCATCGACTTGATCTCCCTTGCGGATAATCCCATCTGCGGCGATTGCCTCGCGGCTCCGCTGTCCGTTGCTGTCGGGTTGACACCGCTTCGGCACTCGCTGTCCGGTGCCGTTTTCGGCAGCGGTGCGGCTACAGAGTCAATCGGCGGACCAGGTTGATGATCTTGGGTCCGGCGGAGCAGCCGATCCGGGCGGCGCCGGCTTCGACCATCACTTTGAGGGTGGCCAGGTTGCGGATGCCGCCGGCGGCTTTGACCTTGAGCGGCGAGCCGTGCCGGTGCAGCAGCCGGACCGCCTCGACGGTGGCCCCGCCGGCCGGATGGAACCCGGTGGAGGTCTTCACGAAGTCGGCCCGGGCTTGAACCGCACAGCGGCAGCCGGCAATGATCTGATCGGTCGTCAGGGCGGCGGTCTCCAGGATGACCTTCAGCAGGTGGTCGGGCGAAGCGGCGTGCGTCGCGTCGGCCACCGCGGCAATGTCGTCGCAAACGGCCGATGTCTCGCCGGCGACCAGATCGCCCAGCCGGAGAACCATGTCGATCTCGATTGCCCCGTCGTTGATCGCCCGCCGGGTTTCGTCCACCTTCGTATCGGTCCGGCTCGCGCCGAGGGGGAAGCCGATCACGCTGGCAATACGAACCGACGAGTTGGCCAGGCGCCCCCGACACCGGGCGACAAAGATCGGATTGACGCACACCGCCACGAACTCGTACCGCATCGCCTCGTCGCAAAGCCTGTCGATCTGGGCCGCCGTCGCCTGTGGTTTCAGATTGGTATGATCGATCGTGGCGGCCAGTTGGCGTGCATCCATGGTTCGCGTGCTGCCCGGTGTATACATTGCTACTTACCTTGGAGGGCGGCTTACCTCGAGGACTGCGGCAACTCATTGCCGCAAGCGCTTACGCGTTTGATGGCTTCTGTCCGCCGGTGGCGAGCCGGGCCGGCGACTATCCATGGTGGCCGCGCTTGCGCCGGGCGGCGGCGTCGAACCGGAGCTGGTAGTCCTGAACGTAACCCTTTTTCTGGAAGAACTGCAGCGTCTCGGTCACCGAGCTGAAGACCTCGGTCGCGGTCTTGGTCACGAAGGGCGAGGGCTCGACCCTGGGTTTCCAGACCACGTAGACTTCCTTTGTTGTTTCGTAAGCGTGCTGGAGCTCGCGCTCGACGCCGCTCGACAATCCGGGCTTGCCGTCCGGTAGTTCGGGGACGTAACTCACGATCATGTCGGACTGGTCGATCAGCTTGAAGTCGCGGGCGTAGATCTGCCCGTCGATGTCGCCCGCGACCGACGTGACCTCATGCACGGGGAACACCATCTTTCGCCCGTGCACCTCGAGCGTGAAGCTCTTTTCCCCGCGCTGGGTGGCGGCCCCCGCTTCGAGCAGCAAGCGCTTCTCGTCCAGGTCGCCCGGGTCGAACGTGATGAACTGCTCGGCGAGCGTGTCCCGAAAGGCGTCAATCTCGGCGAGCACGGCCGGCATGTCCACCACGTGCGTCATAGGGAACGAAGGGTACACCTTCCGGCGGTGGGGCTCGAACATGAGCCGATACACCGACCCGGCCGTATCACGTTCCACGCCCCGGGCCATGATGTAAAAGAACCCGTGCCCCCGGATGATCGTGGCAAACACCTCAGTTGCCAGCACCTCCTCCTCACGCCAGACGAGGATGTCCTTGAGCGTATGGTCCAGGTCGTGTTCGCGGGTGAGCCGCTCGTGAACCGCATCGACGTTGTCCACAAGCGTGAAATAGAGGTCGGCGTCCAGGTCCACCATCTGGTCGTGGTCGAACGCGGGAAACAGACCGTGCTTCCACCGGAACGTCGCGTGCGTGTTGACCAGCAGGTTCTGGCTGTTCTCGGCAATGCGGAGGATGTCTTTGAACACGGATCGCCGCAGGGCGTCCAGCCGATTGCGGGGCAGATCGAGGATCCGGCCCGGAACCACGTCGGGCGCTTCGGCGTACATCATGTCGCCCACGTGACAGACGGCGATCTCCTTGCCGCGGTCCCTGGCGATCCGGGCGACCCGTTCAATGAAGGGCTTCTTGTCACAGCCCACTTGCCCGGTCATCACCGCCCGCACGCCATCGTGCTGGCGTTTGCCGAAGAGAGGCCCGGTCTCTGCCCGCGACATAATTCATCTCCCGTGGACACGGAGGCTGCATCCTACCGAGGTGCCTGGCGCGGGTCAAACGAAGGTTCGCGAACACAAGGGCGGCGTGGATGGGTGCGTGACAGTTCCGGCGGGAACCTTCGGGCGGAGAAGGGGACGGCACCTCGCTTTTCCGAACCCCGACCGTCAGGGAGGGGAGTATCTGCGGATGCGCCAGGGCCGCTTCCTTACGGGCGCGCTGCGGAGAGGGGGTCCGCTTCCTTACGGGCGCGGTTCGGAAACACCTGGGGGCGGCGCCTTCCAACAAGCCGCCCAAAGTGTCACGCACCCGGCATGAATGAACGGCACGAGCGTGTCTCGTCAAACCGGGCGGTATCGGCTAAACTCAAGGGCGCGAACGAGCCAACCAGGCCCAACGGACGGCTTTGCCGGCGAGACATGCCGCGGCTCGATGCGGTGCGGGCACGGAGACCTCAGAACATGACAGATCAGGATCCAAAGCGGGTAACGCGGCGCGAGATCAATGCAACGTTGAGCAGGGCCCTGGCCGTCGGCATGCTCGGGGGCCGGGAGGTCCACGCAGGTTCGCGAGACCCGGCGGCCGTTGAGTCGAGGCCCGGGGAAACCCGCCCGCGCACAAAACGAGCGCCCATGTACCGCATTTATCCACTTCGCAACGGCGGGTGCGCGGTCGGCGGCCACGACGCCTTCGTGCGCGGCAACGAAGCTGAAACCTATCAGTACGCGTTATACATCTGGTTGATCCTGGGCGGCGACAAGCCGATCCTCGTCGATGCAGGCCTCAAGAACGCGGCGGAGATGAACCGCGGGGCCGCCAAGGTCCTTCGTGAGCCGATCACCCAGCGCCCGGAGGAGACCACGCGGGCCCAGCTTCGCAAGTTCGGCCTGACGCCGGAGGACATCGGCCACGTGTTCGTGACCCACCTGCACTTCGATCACGTGGACGGGGTCGATGACTTCACCAATGCCAGGATCTACCTCGGCAGGAAGGAATGGGAGCTGGCAACCGCCAATGACTGCAAGGGCAGTTGGGGCCATGGGCGAATCATGTTCATGCTGCGCGACGACCCGGCGTGGAAACAGCGCCTCGTGCTCCTCGGGGACGAGGAGGTCCTGCCGGGCATCGAATCGTTCTGGGTCGGTGGGCACACGCCGGGCTCGATGGCTTATCGCGTTAATACCGCCGACGGCAAGGTCGTGCTCACCGGCGACACGGTCTCGCTGCTGGCCAACATCGAGAAGAACATCGCGGTCGGGGTGAACACCAGCGAGCAGGAGTGCATGGCGGGCATGCAGAAGATCCGCGAGAGGGCGGACGTCGTGTTGCCCAGCCACGACCCGGGCACGCTGGACCGCTGGCCGCCGGTGCCGAGAGGCTGCCCCAAGTACACGATTCGGGCGGTCAAGGTCGGCGAGTGCCAGGTCCGCGATTTCATCACCTTCCACGGCAGCCAGAGCCAGGACACCCGTACCTACTACCTTTACGTGTGGGTCATCGAGGGCGGCGACAGGCCGATCCTCGTCGAGACCGGGCCCAATCCCAAGTACATCGAGGAATTCAACCAGGCCACCGCCAAATACATCCCGGGTGGGATTAGGCAGTTGCCGGAGGAGAACACCATCGTCGCGCTGAAGCGTCACGGGATTGATCCGGCGGAGGTGAGCCACGTGATCGTGACCCATCTCCATTCAGACCACTACGACTACTTCGGCGCGTTTGCCAACGCCCGGTTCGTCGTGAACAAGATCGAGTTTCAGGAGAGCATCCACGCCCTCAAGCCGGACGTGCTGACGGCGATCACGTCGCGTGGCGGCGTGCTGCAGTTGGTGGAGGACGAGGAGGTGGTGCCCGGCATCCGGGCCGTTCCGTTGGGTTGCCATACCAACGGCAGCCAGGGCATCCTCGTTCAAACGCACATGGGGCCGGTAATGTTCGCGGGCGACGTGGTTTACCTGTACGAGAACATCGAAAAGAACCGCCCCGGCAACAGCCCCGACAAGCAGGCGTGCCTGGCCGCGACGGCGAAGATTCGCTCCCTGGCGGACCTCGTCCTTCCTGCCCACGACCCGCTGACGCTCGAGCGGTGGCCGGGCGGCGTGATCGGGGGCAAACCGGAGAATGGCTGAGATTCCTTGAACCTCTTGGAGCGTGGCAGGCCGCCCCGACAAATGCGTTAGCAAACACAATATGGGCGTACTCGTGGATATACCGGCCATCGGTCCGATCTCGGACGAGTCGGGTCTCGTCCCTCTTCAGGAATGCAGCGACGGGGACTTCCGGGTCGGCGCCGGCGGGGTCGTCTCGATCACCGCCACCGGCGATAAGAAGGTCGAGTTCATCGCATTCGAGGGCCATACCCTGGCCTGCGTCAAGTCCGGCATGGGGTACCCGGCTTACTATCCGGTCCATCCCGTGGAGCTGACCAAACCCGTCAAGGCGGTCCTGATGGACCTGGACGGGACCAGCGTTCGCAGCGAGGAGTTCTGGGTCTGGATCATCCAGCTCACGACGGCCAGTCTGCTTGACAACCCGGCGTTCGAGCTGGCCGAGGCTGACCGGCCCTTCATCTCGGGCCACAGCGTCTCCGAGCATCTGCAATACTGCATCCGAAAGTACTGCCCGGACAAGACGGTGGAGGAGGCCCGCGGGCACTACTTCGAGCATACCCGACGTGAGATGGGGAATATCCTCGCGGGCAAGGGCAGGAAGGACGCGTTCAAACCGGCTCCGGGGCTCAAGGCATTCCTCGGCGAGCTTGAGTCGATGGGTATCAAGATCGCTCTGGTGTCGTCGGGCCTTTACCAAAAGGCGTGGCCGGAGATCCTCTCGGCGTTTCGAACGTTGGGAATGGGCAATCCGAAGGATTTCTACGACGCCATCATCACCGCTGGCTTCCCGTTGCATAAGGGCGAGGTGGGCACCCTGGGCGAGCTTTCGCCCAAGCCTCATCCGTGGCTCTATGCCGAAGCGTGCCGCGTGGGCCTTGGAATCGACTTCGAGGACCGGAACTCCGTGGTGGGCATAGAGGACAGCGGTGCCGGCGTCTGCTCGGTCCGGCTCGCCGGTTTCCCCACGATCGGCCTGGCCGGCGGCAACATTATGGAGAGCGGGACGCGGGAGCTTTGCTGTGACTATTGTGAAACGTTCGAGGAAATCCTGGCATTGATTCAGTAACTCGAAGCGGGCTTCAAGCTTGCGGCTCTTTCAGGTTACGAACGTGCGCCAATACCGAAGAGGACTCTGATGCCGGTCGACACGATCTCGCTGGATGGCAAATGGTTGCTGAAGGATTATCCCCATGAGCAGGGCGAAGCCCGGCGCCCGTTCGATCCCGACGAACCGGCGGACGACTGGATTACCACGCCCGTGCCGGGCGACATCCACCCGACGCTGTCGGCGTGCGGGCGGCTCCCTGAAGACATCTTCATGGGCACCAACGTCGAGCAATGCCGCTGGACGGGCGAGCACGAGTGGTGGTTCCGGCGGGACTTCAACTTGCCGGCGGATTCCCTGCGGCAACGGGCGGAACTTGTCTTCGACGGCATCGACCTGTACGGGACAATCTGGCTGAACGGCGAGAAGCTCGGTTCGACGAGCAACAGCTTCCGGCCCTGGCGGTTCGACGTGACCGGTCACGTTCGCCCCGGGCAGCATAACACGGTGGTAGTGCGGGTCGGAGCGACGCTCAACTTTGCCCGCAAGGCTCAGTGCCAGTTCAGTTGGGACTGGGCCCCGCACCTGCCGGCCCTGGGCATCTGGCGGTCGGTCCGGCTGGAAACGTTCGACTCGGGACGGGTGATGGACGCGGCTGTCCGGCCGCGAAACGATGGGCACGTCACGTTCTTCATGACGCTCGACGAACGTGCTTACCGCCAGGACCTCGATCAGAAGGTTTCGAGCAAGGGGCAGGAGACGATGGTCCGCCCGACCGGCGACCTGGCGGTCGAAGTCACCGGGCCGTTCAACGTCCGCACCAGGCGGCGGGGCAAGCCCGTCCGGTACCGGACGAAAGTCGTCGGCCAGCACAACTTCTGCACGCTGCAACTGCCCAAGCCGGAGCTCTGGTGGCCCAGCGGCTGGGGCGAGCAACCGCTCTATCGCTACCGAATCCGTCTGATCCGCGACGGCAAGACGCACCACCAGATCGAAGGGCGGTTCGCGTTCCGGGAGGTCCGCCTCGTCGAAGAACCGCTGGACAATGATCGGCTCAGCTTCCGCTTTGAGATCAACGGCGAGCCGATCTTCTGCAAAGGCGCCAATTGGGTGCCGGCGTCGTGCTTCCCCGGGACCGTGACGGCGGATCGTTACCGGCACCTGGTCCGGCTCGCCCGCGAGGCCAACTTCAACATGCTGCGCGTCTGGGGCGGCGGCATCTACGAGAGCGATCACTTCTACGACGCCTGCGATGAACTCGGCATCATGGTCTGGCAGGACTTCATGTTCGCCTGCAGCGACTACCCGGACGACGCCCCGGCCTTTGGGGACGAGGTGATTGCGGAACTGGAGTACCAGGTCAGGCGTCTTCGCAATCATCCGTGCATCGTGTACTTCTGCGGCGGGAACGAGAAGACCGGCTCGGCGGGCTTCAAGGTGAGCTACGGTGAAAGGCTGTTCCATGTCATCGCCCGGGGCGTGGCTGGCGACCTCGACCCGACGCGGGTCTACCGCCCGGCGAGCCCGCACAGCTACACGGACCTCGGCAACGACCAGACCTCGGGCGACTCGCACGGGGGCTGCTATGAGAAGGCCTATGCCGGGGGGATTACCGGCTGGCGGGAGAAGCTGCGGGGCTTCAGGACGGTCTTCAACTCCGAGTTCGGGTACCACGGTCCGGCGCGCTTCGAGTCGATGGTGAGGTTCGTCCCGCGGGAGCAGTTATGGCCCATCGGCGAAGCGATGGAGTACCACGTTCAGGACAACCCCTACAACACGATTCCCGAGACGTTCGTGCACGTCCAGGCCAACATGGCGCGGAAGCTCATCGGTGACATAGACGATGCGGAGCGTTTCGTGAAGTGTGCTTCGACTTGCCACGCAGAACTGATCCGGGCCGAGATCGAGCACCATCGCCGCCGCAAGTGGGCCAACTCCGGTGCGATGTTCTGGATGTTCAACGATTGCTGGCCCTGCGCGAGTTGGTCCGTGGTCGATTACTACCTGCTGCCCAAGCCGGCGTACTACGCGGCCAAACGAGGCTTCGCGCCGATCCTCGTGACGATAATCGATGAGCCGAACTCGTACGACGTCTACGTGGTCAACGACACGTTCAAGCCCGTTGCGGCGGTGCTGACCTTCGGGCAGGGGCGTGTTACCGGCAGGCCGGTCTGGGCCCGCCGGCGTCCGGTGCGGGTCGCGGACAACCGGGCCCGTCTGGTCGCCACCGTCAAGAAGAGCACGGTCAAACGCGAGCGGCACACCTACCTTTTCGCGAAGCTCGGTTCAGGGGCACGCGCGATCGCGGGCACGCAGTTCTTCCACCGCCCCTGGCGCGAGGTGGCCTGGCCGGACCCGAAGCTGCTGTACCGCGTCGGCGAGCCCAAGAAGGTCAGGCCCGACCATCCGTCGCTGAGGGGCAACGAGTATGTGATGAAGGTTTCACTCAAGGCCGAGAACTACGCCCGCACGGTCTGCATCGACGGGGTGGAAGGCCAGGGGGTGCTGGTCAGCGACAACTTCTTCGACCTGATGCCGGGCGAATCGAGAACCGTCGAGATCCGCAGCGACCACAGGATCCGTCCCGGCGACGTGCGCGTCCGTCACTGGCTCGACCGGTGGGATTGACCAGAAGCTACAAGCTTCCGGCTCTCAGCGGTCAGCTTAGCGCGCCCAGGTTGGACTTCCTCGTCATGGCTGACGGCTGATAGCTGAGAGCTCACAGCTGGCTTACAGGCCGAGTTCCTGGAGCCGCCGGATCAGTTCGGTGGACGAGTTGTCTTTCGCCCCCCCGACGGTGGCGAGCCGGATGCCGAGACGCGTGATCGTCTGGTATTCGGGCAGGTTGTCCGGCCCGTATTCCGGGCCCTTGGCGTGGACGTCAGGGCGGATCAGGTCGAGGATGGCGTCGCAGGTCGGCTCGTCGAAACAGGTGACGATCGTCACCGGGCTGAAGGAGGCAACGATCTCCATTCGTGCGGCCAGCGGCTGGAGCGGCCGATCGTCGCTCTTGTACCTGCGGATCGATTCGTCGGTGTTCACGCCGACGACGAGGACATCCCCTTCGGCGGCGGCGCCGTGCAGGTAGCGTACGTGGCCCACGTGGATGATATCAAATGCACCGTTGGTGAAGACGATCGTCTTGCCATCGGACCGCAGCCTTTCCACCTCGCGTTTGAGTTCCTCCCGATCGGTGATCACCTTGGCCATGAGATCTCCCCGCCGGCTCAGGCGGTGCTTGAGGACACTCGGTCGGCCAGGAGCACGCGGGCCTGCTCGAGCACCATGTCACTGCTGATCCGCGTCATGCATCGGTGATCGAGCGGGCACGTGCGCTTCATGCAGGGGCCGCAATGGACATTGACGCTCAACGATCGCTCACGGGGGCTGTCGGTTGCCGTCCACGCCGGGTCGGTGGGCCCGAAGATCGTGACGACCGGTGTGCCGACGGCGTTGGCGAAATGTCGCGGTCCGGTATCGTTGGTGACGAGCAGGCTGGCGCGGCGTATGAGGGCCTTGCTCGGCCCGAGGGGCATCACCGGGTTGTCGAGCACGGTGACGTCCTGGTGCATGTGGACCGCGACGGTGCGGGCAGTCTCGATCTCCTTCGGCCCACAGGAGATGAACACGGCGGCATTGTGCCGGGCCACCAGTCGGTCGGCGACTTCGGCAAACCGCTCGGGCAGCCAGCGTTTCGCGGGCCCGAAGGAAGCCCCCGGGTTGAGCACGACGATCGGCTGGCCGGGCTCGATGCCGGCGGCGGCGATTCTCTCGGCCGCCGCCGCTTCCTCCTCCGGCGTGGTGAACAATTCCAACTCGCGCGGGCACTCGCGGCAACCCAGATACCGCGGGATCGCATTGTAGTAACGCGTCATCGGCACGGGGACGTACTTCCCGTTGTAGCGCTCCGGCAGCAGCCGGTCGGTCAGCAGCAAGCCCCGGCCATCCCGATCATACCCTACCCGCCGGCGGATGCCCGCGAGACGGACCAACAGCGCGGATCGGAACGAGTTGCTGAGCAGGACCGCCCAGTCGAACTGTTGTTCGCGGAGCTTGGCTGCCAATCCCAGGAAGCCGCGGCGGCGTTTGGGTCGGCTCTCACCCTTGCGGGCGGGCCAACGGAACACCTGGTCCATCCAGTCGCCGCCGCTGAGGACTTCGGCCAGATGGCTCTTGACGAGAAAGGCGATGTGGGCCTGGGAAAACTGCTCGCGTAAGGCCCGCAGAGCGGGCGTCGCGAGCACCAGATCGCCCACCCAGTTTGGCAGGACGACGAGGATGCGTGACGGCTGGCCGGGGGTCTCGGGCTGGAGATTCGGGTCGGCGCCGGGAAAATCCGCACCCTCCCCCGACCCGGCGTCAGAATGAACTGATCGCACCATGAGGCAACATTCTACGGGATCAGGACTTGCGATACAAACCGGAGAAGGTGAGCCTTTGACAACCGGGTGCATGACACTTTGGGCGGCTTGTTGGAAGGCGCCGCCCCCAGGTGTTTCCGAACCGCGCCCGTAAGGAAGCGGATCCCCTCTCCGTAGCGAGCCCGTAAGGAAGCGGCCCTGGCGCATCCGCAGATACTCCCCTCCCTGACGGTCGGGGTTCGGAAAAGCGAGGTGCCGTCCCCTT
>Ga0307434_1000945_pt1 | contig 16988 bp, 14 predicted proteins | sample SalMarWE160220MG_FD_202156 | JGI IMG/M metagenome (GOLD analysis project Ga0307434, IMG submission 202156) | Salt marsh sediment microbial communities from the Plum Island Ecosystem LTER, Massachusetts, United States - WE1603-220 | ecosystem: Environmental > Aquatic > Marine > Intertidal zone >... | reverse complement strand
CGCTCTCGTCCGTATTGATATCGATATTTTCACCGCACTCAGCCGTACCGTAATTGCCCGGTGCAATGTACAGCTTGTCCAGTTCCTTTGATTGTGCCAGCTTCCACGCTATCGCGTGTTCACGACCGCCGTTGCCGATTAATAATACGTTCATTTCCAGTCTCCTGATTCTGTTCTTTTAGCCCCTCGTTTTTGTACACGGTTTTAGTTCATCGTAACTTCCAGCTTCTTTTTAATTTATCACACTCCTGATTCTTACTCAAGGTTTCTTTTATCTCCCTGCTGCCTTGGTTTTTGGCTGTTTATTCCTCGGTCAGGAGCTCGAATTGTTCTATGCTCAGAAGCTGCCTTAACTTTTGAAGCGCTAACAGCTCTATCTGGCGAACTCTTTCCTTGCTCAGATTCAAATCCTCACCTATTTGTAGCAGCGTCTTTTTCTTCTTTTTTACCGACGTGCCCAACAGCCCGTAATGATTAAGGATAATGTACTGTTCACGCTCGTTAAGGTCGTTTTTAATGACCTCGACAAGGCTGCTTCTTGCCCGCTCTATCGCGGCAAAATCTGCCGACTCATCGATTCGCATATCCCTCTCGACGTCTGTGCCGGCAAGCTCTTTTGTCCTGGCTGCGCGAACTCTTTCTGCCGGTATTTTTCTTGCGAAGTTTTTGGCAATGATCCACGTCGCATAGGTGCTGAATCGGAATCCCTTGGTATAATCGAATTTCTCTACCGCCTTCATCAAAGAGACATTCCCGTCGCTTATCAAATCCGTCAGGACGGTCTCGTCTCTTGTATGTTTTCTTGCAATATTCACTACCAGCCTGAGATTCGCCTGAATAAGCGTTTTTTTTATGGACTCCGCTTCTTCTAAATATTTTTCCATCGTATCGAGACTTTTACTCGAAGTGTTCTCTATCTTTATTGTTGTCCGGTTTATACACACTAAGTATTTCAGGTAATTGTATCTGCGGAAAAACTCAACCTCCTGCTCGCGGTTGAAAACGGGCGTGCTTTGCAGCTCTCTTAGATATTTTGTAAGGTTGCCGCCCGCCGGTTTCAGAGAAGCCTCGCTCGTTATGCTCAAAGGCTCGCCGAGAATCTCGTCCTTTGAATTATCTTCCAAAAATTCATCGCTGATAATATATTCAATTTTATGGCTCAACAGTGCCCTCACTCTTCGCCTGTTGATTAGGCGGTATATTGAGCTTTTGCTTCTCTCGAAACGCTTCTGTAATTCGCTTACTTCGGTTCCCTGCTTGTATAGCCGGTAAAGCTCCGCTGCCTGCTCGGAATTTACAACGCCCCAGCCCTTCTTGAATATCTGTTTGTCGGGATGCGACTTGTCATATTTTAGAAGTGTATATCTGACCGTCTCGTGACATCTGCCCACCTTTTCTGATATCTTCTCGATAATCTGGTACCGGCTCAGGTTTGTTTTGCCTCTCAGGTCGTTTGCCATCTTAATTATCTTTCGCCTGTCCTTTTTTGTCATTCGCTCGAATTGGCCGGCCTTTGAGGAAAGCTCGCTGTTGGACTTCAAAAATTTTTCCACCGCCGACTTCTTAAAACCGAAACGCTTTTTCCTGTCCTCGAAAATATATTTCCGGCCGGCAAGACCTTTTTTTTGCCATCGTCTGATTGTTTTCGTGCTGACGGTAAGCTCTTCAGCCAGTTGCTCGACGGTATAGACCTTTTCTTTTGAAAGCTCGACCGGCTCCGCTATCCGGCCGCTAAGCTTGGAGATAAATATTCTAAGGTCTTCCGCAAGCTGCTCTCCTTTGATAACTTCCGATAATTTCGTCTCTCTTAGCTGAAATCCCGTGATTCGGTAGCATACGAATGCGAACGGGTATTCCTTGTCCGGCTTGATGGTTTCCAGAAGTATTTCCGTCGCAGCGAGTTGTTTACGGCGTTTTTTTAGCGGCGTAAACCTAAGCTGGTTAAGAAGTTGCGACAGGTTTTCGCTTTGCATCTTACGCATATCTGCATCCGGCCTTTCCCATTTTCACCAAGTGTCCATTTTAATAAAAACCAGCCGAAAAGGTATCACAAAAAAGGGAAATATGTTTATTTTACAGGGCTCATAACTCAGTGCTATAATAACTTAGACAGGCTATTGGATAATAACACTGAACCTCACAGTCTCAGATATCTATTGGAGTGATCTGGCTATGTAGATGTGCTAAAATTGGTTGAGGCATGAATTTATGTTAAAAATAATTTCGAGAGATATATTTTAATAATGACAGGTTTAATTTGTAGATTAGTATAAAGATGAAAGCTTGAGGAGTAGACTATATGGCTATGACGCACAAAGAAAAAGTCAATTTAATGTATGAGGATTTGTCAAGTAGAGGTGTTTCAAAATGGACCTGTGCTCCTCCTCTTTATCGGCTGCTATGGAAAATGAATATTACGATACGCCCACCACTTTTTATGCCTTTTAGTTTAAACTTTTTGTTTAATGGATTATTCTTTGGACTGTTTTTTGGTTTTTTTACGATGTTATTGACTATTCTGATATTTAGAGTCTGGTCTCTCTACCATGCGTTGTTATATTACGGATTATCAGGTCTCCTTTTTGGATTCTTCATGGCGGTGTGGAATAAAAGCATGGCAAAAAAACTCAATCTTCCATCTTGGGACAAATACAGAGAAGAAACAACGAAAGGCGGATGATAAGCGACACCTGTTTTGAACTATGATAATCCTTGTATGTTCACCGCCCGCAGGTGGGATAATGAGACTGGATTGTATTACTATCGCACCTGCATATACCTCAGGAATCAAAAGATTAGGAGACAGCTTCTATAGATATATTTGTTACGACGTTCTTGCTTTCTGTTACTGTTGTGTCGCAGTTTTTTTAAATGTTTAATTCTCGGTTTGCCCGCAGCTTCTTATATATCTATATATCGCAGCAGCCGTCTGTGCTTTATGCCACAAGGCCTTTTGCCATTGTCACCGCCTCTGCGGCGTCAGCAGCGTATCCATCGGCGCCTATTTTATCCGCGTACTCCTGTGTCACCGGTGCGCCGCCTATTATAACCTTGGCCGATATCCCCGCCTGTTTAAGAGCTTTGATTGTCTCTTCCATCGACGGCATCGTTGTCGTTAAAAGCGTGCTCATCCCTATAAGCTGGGCCCCTGTGCTTTTGGCCTGCTCGATAAATTTCTCGACAGGGACATCTACGCCGAGGTCGATGACATCGAAGCCGGCGCCTTTCAGCATCATCGCTACAAGGTTCTTGCCTATGTCGTGGAGGTCACCCGCTGCCGTTCCTATTATCAGTTTGCCTATCGGCTCGACGCCTGCCTTGACGAGTTCCGGCTCTAATATCTCCATCGCGGATTTCATCGCTCGCGCTGCTATCAGCATCTCCGGTATATATATTTCGTTTTTGCTGAAACCCTCTCCAATCCTGTCCATCGCGGAAATCAGGCCCACGTTAAGGATTTTATCGGCCGCTACGCCTTCTTCAACAGCCGCTTTGGTCAGCTCAACACAGCTTTGCTGGTCACCTTTGAAAACCGCTTCGCTTAGTGCCTGTAAATCCGCCATAATTTCTCTACCTCATTAAAAATCTTGTCCGAATTTTGCGCAAATTTTATTTCACAGGAAAGAATCTAATATATTATTTTCCCGTGAAAAGCAAGTCCAAATCCAATTATTTTGCTCCCCGTGATAGCCGTTCGCTTTTAGAACAGTCCAAACAAGTATTTGCAAAAATTAGCTGTTTTGTTTATGCTTTGTGATTCTGAATTATATTATTTTTAGGGTTCGTAACAAAAATAAGTAACTGATTATGGCTGATTTCATAGTTCTCGTAAAGCAGGTACCTGATGTAAAGCAGATTACCGATAATGCTTTTGACCCGCAAACCGGTACGCTTATTCGCACCCGTCTGCCTTCTGTCATAAACGAGCTCGACACCAACGCGCTTGCCTTTGCAAACTATATGAAGCGGATAAGCGCTGACAAAGAAGGCAAAATCATTGTTCTGACTATGGGCCCGCCGATGGCCGAAGACGTCCTGCGATATTGCCTTGGCCGTTGTGCCGATATCGCTGTGCTGCTTACCGACAAAGCACTCGGCGGTGCCGATACCTTTGCAACGGCCAATCCCCTCGCATTTGCCGTCAGAAAAATAGTTAAACAAATCCTCAATTCCACAGGCGATTATTACATCGTAACGGGTATGCAGTCACTTGACGGTGACACTGCACAGGTACCCGCACAAATCGCGGAAGAGCTGTCACTTCCCTGTATAGCTTACGCCACTAACGCCGAATTTAAAAATAACCGTTTCGAGCTCACCCGTATTATAAGCGGCGGAAATCAGCTCGTTGCTGCCAAATCCACTCCCGCTGTGATAACCGTCGCTAAATATGAATATCCCGTTTTCGCTGCCTTCGCACAGGCCCGCCGCGCTAACGCTTTGCAAATCATTCAATGGTCAGCAGATGATATAGGTGCACCGCACATCGGCGTCGCGGGCTCGAAAACCCGCGTAATCCGCGTCTTCCCGCCCGGCAAGAGTAAAAGAAGCTGTCAGCGGATGGAAGATGTAAAAAAATTAGCTCGTACTTTAGCCCAAAGCCTCAAAGAAGATTCACAACAGTCTGCACAGGATAAGCAAACTGCCGACCGCTATGTCATCTCGAAAAAACGCAAAGTTTTTTATGACAGAAGCTTTGAATCAACCGACAGCGAGATTGAAGATTTTAAAATACTTGCCGATAAGTTAAAACAGCTCGGCATCGAAAGAATCGAGCAGATAGACGAATATACCAAAAAGCAAATTCTCGATACCGCCGGCGAACATTTCCACATAAACGCTCTCGAGGATATGTTAACAGGCCTTGAATCGACCGATTCATCATACCAGGGCGAAGTTTGGGTCGTCGCCGAGCACCACAATAATAAAATTCACCCCGCTACGTTCGAGCTTATTGGCAAGGCTCGCAGCCTCGCCGATTCTCTCGAAACAAAAGTCGGCGTCTGCCTTCCCGGCGACAGCGTCAAGCCGATGGCCGATGATTTAATCGCCGCAGGTGCCGACAACATATATGTTGTTGCCGATAAGCTCCTCGCTGCCTTTGACCCTGCCGTTTTCAGAAAGGCCGTTGCCGATTGCGTAAAAAAACACCAGCCGCAAATCGTCCTTTTTGCCGCGACGCCAAGGATGCGAATGCTTGCGCCGATGGTCTCGTACAGGCTGCGTTGCGGCCTGACCGCCGATTGCACAGGCCTTGATATAAGAGACAGTACCCGCAAAGGGCAAATCGGAATCCTTTTGCAGACCAGACCTGCTCTGGGCGGAAATGTTATGGCTACTATCTGCACAAAGGACTCTAAGTCTCAGATGGCAACCGCAAGGCCGGGCGTTATGAAAAGCCTCACCCCCGACCCATCCAGAAAGGGAAAAATAATCGAGCACAGCCTCGACTTATCAGCCGATGACATGAGCCTTGAAATTTTAAAGACCGAGCATAGCACCGGCCGGGTCGATTTCGCCGCCGATATCATTGTCAGCGGCGGCAAAGGTATGCAGAATCGCGACAATTACGAAAGTCTCGTCGGCTCGCTTTGCCAAACTCTTACTGAAAAGCTGAAAGTAAAAGTCGAAAGGGGCGCCTCAAGGGCCGCCGTCGAACGCGGTTTTATCGACCGTGTTCATCAGGTCGGACAGACTGGCACCTCCGTCGGGCCGAAAATATATATCGCACTCGGTATCTCAGGGGCTATTCAGCATATGATTGGTATCGCTAACAGCAAAACTATCATTGCCGTAAACAGGGACCCCGTCGCACCTATCTTCAAAAACTGCGATTACTATATCGTTGGTAATGTCGAAGAGATTATCCCGAAACTGATTCAGAATTTATAAGTGGATTTGGTAGGTTGAATTTAAAAGTGTCACTAAGTAATGATTATAACAAAGTTACAGTTTTGATTGTCGGTGGCGGGCCTGCGGGCCTATCTGCCGCGATAAAACTCAAACTCCTGAAATCTGACATCGATATCTGCGTGATTGAAAAAGCCGAAAAGCTCGGCAATCACAATCTCTCGGGAGCCTCGCTAGAACCTCAGCCGCTCTTCAGCCTGCTCGATGAAGCTGCGCCCGGCTGGCAAAAAACCGAACAGGCAAAGCAGGTTTTCGCAAACAAAGTCGAAAAAAGTAACCTGCTGTTTCTTCTCGGCAAAAAGCTCGCCTTCAATATCTCACCTGCAATTAAACTCGCAAAGCTCTTAAAACTCGGTATAGGCCAGATGGTTCACACGGGCGACTATTCTGTTTCGATAAGTATGCTCACAGCATATCTCGGCCAAATCGCCAAAGACCTCGGCGCAGAGATTCTTACCGGCTTTGCCGCAGAGGATATTATTCTCGATGATAATGGTATGACTGTCGGCATAAAGCTCGTTGACCAGGGCATCGACAAAAATGGTAATAAACAGCCTAATTATGTCCCCGGCGAGATTATCAATCCTGATTTTGTCATTCTCGCCGAAGGCTGTGACGGCCTGGTCACCGAAAAGTTCATAGAAAAGGCCCACCTGCAAAGACAATCACCGCAGCTTTTCTCCGTCGGCGTAAAGCAGCTCATAAAGGTCAGTCCCGAACAGTATGAAAAATTCACTGCCGGCCGAATCGTAAAAGCTATGGGTTACCCAATCTGGACGCCCGTCATCGGGCCCTCTATTTTCGGCGGCGGAATTGTTTATCCGCACGAGCCTGACTACCTCGCCGTCGGTATGATAGCCGGTGCCGACTGGAAATATTACAACTTCAATCCACAGGACGCCTTGACACTATTCAAAGAGCACCGCTTCGTCAAAAAATTCATCGACGGCGGCACAGTCGTCGAAGCCGGTGCCAAGATGATTCCCGAAGGAGGTCTGTTTGCCGTCCCTGCAGATCCGCAAAACGGAAATATCGGTAAAAACAACTGCCTGATAATCGGCGATAGTGCCGGCTTTGTAAATATGCTCAAGATTAAAGGCCTGCACAATGCAATCGATTCCGGGATGCTCGCAGCACAAGCTATCGCGGATAATCTCAGCTCCCCCCAGAACGCCGCTGATGTATATACGCAATTGGTGAATAGCTCCAACATCGCTGTCGAAATGGCCTCTGCCAAAAAATTCCGCCAGACCGTTGCAAAGCTCGGCCCATTGTTTGGCCTGCCCGTATCCATTCTTGGCCGGCTTCTGCCGAGGTTCAAAATCGAACCTGATTATAAAGCTATGAAAAAAGCTGCTTATCGCCTGAAACCGAATCAGGATTTCGACAAGCAGACTTTTACCGCTATGGCGGCCACCGCTCATCGCGAAGACCAGCCGAGTCATCTGTCTATTATAGACGGTAATATTTGTGCTGAAAAATGCACCCCGGTTTTTAATAGTCCCTGCATCACCTTTTGTCCCGCCGGTGTTTACGAAAGCATTGAAGGAGAAGTCAAACCAGCTAATCCCTCTAACTGCCTGCACTGCAAAACCTGTCAGCGCAAGTGTCCCTTTGACAATATCCGCTGGACCGTCCCTGAAGGTACCGGCGGCCCGAAGTACAAAAAAATGTAACAAAAAATCACAACCGTACACCGATACAACGAAATTTTCCCCAAAGCAAAATTTTTTTGTAAGGTTTTTAGTTCTCATTACTCTAATATATTAGTTATGGCCGAAAACGAGGAGATTGAGCGGGCAGGTCAGGCAGTTCGTGCTATGCCCGACGATGAATTCCCGGCTGAAATCGGCAGTCAGGATAGTGCTGTTGCTCTCGAAAAAATTATAGATAAATTCTCTGCTGATCTGGCCGGGCTCGCAAATCGTTTGCTCGGCTGGCCTGGTGACGTTGACGATGTCGTTCAGGACGTCTTTTTGGCTGTCTATCTCAATATTAAAAAGTTCAAACGACAATCGAGCCTGAAAACCTGGCTCTTTAGAATAACAATAAACAAATGTCGCTCTCTTAAATATAAAAGAATGCTGCGATTAAATTTTTATGGAAAAATCGCTCGAAAAACATCTGCGAAACCAGCCGCCGCTGCCGATGACAGGCCGATACATAGTGAAACTTCTGAAAGTATTCGTCAGGCTGTAGCTGATTTACCTGTTAAATATCGTGAGCCTGTCGTCCTTAAATATCTGCAGCAATTGTCAACTAAAGATATTACCAGTATCCTCGGCATAACTGAAAATGTCCTGAACGTCAGGCTTTCACGGGCAAGAAAAATCTTAAAAGATAAACTCATTGCTCTTATGGAGTAAAAAATAATGACCGAAGACAAATTGCAAAACCTGCTCCGCGATACGGATGACAACTACGCCGCAATGCCCCCTGACACTCAAGAGCTTATCCGCTCGGTTCGCTCACGAGCCGTCAGAAGAAAATATCTCAAAACTTCAGTTTCTTTCGCCGCTGCCGCTTGTTTGGTAATTGCTCTTTGTTTGGCTCTGCTGAACTTTGAAGGACAGAAAAAGACTCTTTCACCACAGCAGCTCGCAGCATTGCAGCAGGATATAAAAAGGCTCAACACAGCTGCCGATGCGACACTAAAGCTCGTTACCGAGGTCATTGAACGTCAGAATAGAATAGAAAACCTCCAAAAGCTCAACGCTCAGCTTGCTCAGTTTATCGACCCTTACCAGCAGATTAGGGAAAATCTTAACCAGACGGCATTTATCCTTCTTGACCGGGCCGATGCGGATTATAAACAGTTTAATGACATCGATTCAGCTATAGAAGCTTATAATCGAGTTGTTGGGCTTTTTCCGGACACACCCTCGGCAGAAAAGGCAAAACAAAGACTTGTTGAAATTCATAAAGAAAAAATAAATAACTACATCTGAAAATAGAAAAGGAGATTCGCTATGAAAGCAAAAACAATTATTATCTTGGCCGCTGTTTTAATTTTATCTTCTTTTACAGCCACTTTCTCAGAAGAGAAAGCAAAAGAAGAAAATCAAAAAGAAATATCTAATACATATCAGGCTTCCTGTATTCTAAGGATAACCGCCAGTTCCGAAATGTTGCCGCCGGAGAGCATCAGCCAAAACATTGGATATATTTTGCGAAGCTCGCCTGTCGGCGGAAAGGCAGCCAGAGAAATATTGGGTTTTCGTCCTGAACCGAATGATCGTAGTCCATTTAGACAAAATATCAATGTTTATGTTATTTCCAGTACGTCAAGTTCGGATGATTCATCTTTCCATACTATGCGATTAGTGGTTTATTTCCCGGATGCAAAACCTGCAGCTGAGGAATTTATGTCCGCAATCGTTGAGCAATTAAGAGTCAGTCTCCAAAAAGAGTTTGAGCAATATTCTAAACAATTTGAGCAAAGGCTGGATACAGCGTTAAAAAATGCGAGAGGCGCTGAAGAAGAACTGCGAACTTTGCAAAACAGGCTTCGTGATATATCCGGTACATATAATCTTAACCGTGAGGATATACTTAAAAATATCACTAACTTGCGTGAAAGCCTTAATGACATACAAAGAAGAATGAACGAATACGATTTTATGTTAGACGAGTTTTCTGTGCAAATTGCTTTAGCTCGCGGCAAAATTGATACCGAGCTTCAAAACGATGAAGTTCTGAAAGAGTTGGAAAAAATTGTTGGTTTCCACCAGAAAAAGCTGAATACGGTAAAGATGAACATCGAAGCAGGCAATGTAGCGGCAGATATGCTTGCCGAAGCTGAAGAAAAACTTGCAAAGGCAAAAATCGAGCTTGCTCAGAGAAAGGAACAGATTAGAATCTCTGCAGGCGGTGAAAAAGTTGCAAATATTAATCAGAGAATAGTTGATATCTCGATGAAAAAATCAATGGATAAGATACGAAGCCGTACTATCCACCAGGAGCTTAGTGAAGCACAAGATATCCTTGAAAGGGCCGATGATTACGAAATAGTTTCACTCAAAATTGATATTGCCAAAGATGCGCTTAAAGATGCGTTATGGCATCAGCTTAAGAGTAATATACCCCTGACACCGCCGACTATTACTGTTGTAGGCTCAGAATAATCGTCCCGGCCACGCTGATTGTTTGTGATAACCGGTTTAACTTCGGCTGTCTAATTTGATATTGCAACAGCTTTTGAGTGTGCATAAAAAAGCCATTCTATTTTGCTTTCCTTGCGAAAATAGAATGGCTTTTTTTCCTGCTCGTCCGGCGAGTCTATTGCTCTTGCTGTTTCTTCTCTTCTTCTTCCGCGGGTTTTGGTTCTGTTACTTCGTCTTTAGTAGTTTCTTTTTGGGCCTTTTCTTTCTTCTCTCGTTGAATAGCTTCGTAAACCTCTCTGCGGTGCACCGAAATATTCTTGGGTGCTGTTATTCCCAGCCGCACCTTATCGCCGCGGACATCTACGATTATAATCTCTACGTCGTCGCCTATTATAATCGACTCATCTTTTTGTCTGCTCAAAACCAACATTTTCAACTCCTTTTGACAGCCGGTATTACTTACTAATTTTTACGTTACCAGCCGTCTTAATGTTCGGCTATTTATGCTGCTCTGTTGTTATATGCCCTTGTTTTCAAACAGCTTAGAATCATATGGATTGCTCGCACAAAAGCTGCTGACCCAATTCTTTTTTCGGCTAATTTCAAAGACGAAAACACCTATTTTTCTCCCCTTTTTAACTCCGAGAATACATTATTGGACGTTTCGTGCGTAAACGCCTGAAAAATATGTAGTTAGATTAAAGAAATGAAGAAAAAAAAAGATTATTAATTGTGCCTATACCCGTTTTTGCCCCTAAATCCTGCATTTTCGCCAATAATTATAGCGAACTGCAAGCCAGTAACCGCAGATTGAGCCCAGAACTGCGAAGCTGACCATCTGAATCGGCAGAATCGATGTAAGCGAATTGGCAAAAAAACTCGCCCCCCAGTTTTCTGCCAAGTACGCGGTTATGCTCTCTTTGGCGTAAAGTATAAAAGAAAATAATGTTAAAAGTGCCGCCCCGCATACCGGGTAAATATAATGCAAATCGAAAATCTTCTTCGCCGCAAAACCTGCCGCCAGAAATGCGACAATCACCGCAAATACGATTTGTCCCTTCGCAGGCTGGGCCGCTACCGACCCTAATTTCGCATCGTACTCTCTGATATCCTGTGCCAGTATCGCTATTAAAACCGCCGATATTAAAATGCAGACTAAAACTCCCAGCGCCGCATTCAAATATACAGCCTCCTGTTTCGTTTCTTTTCTGCTTTTCTTTTTGACCTCTTTTTTATCTTCCCCGTCTTTGCCTGAAACGCTGCAGCCGATTTGAACACCCAGAATGCCCAGCAGCACTATTGCCAGCCAGAAAAATCCTTCCCATCTCAGGTACGAAAAAAACGCAAGCCGCTGCTCAACGCTTCCGTGAAGCTGAATATAATTGGCAACGCTTCCACTCCTTATCGCCCATACGGTTAAACCGAAAGGCACTGCAATTACTCCAATCTCTTTTCCGTAAGGCCATGCAATAAAAAAACCCGCAAAGCCCGTCAGTACCGCCATTGCCCCGATTACTGCTACCCCCGCCAGACTGATATTTTTCAGTGACATTACCTCATACGGCTCGGCCTGGCCTGCGAACCGCCATCCTAATATCCCGAGCAGGACTATCCCCGCCGCCGCAACAGCAGCTATTCTCAGTCTCAAAGGCCAGTTCAATTCCAAAATGATTACCCCTTAAAAAAGTTGCCAAGAGCATAGCATCAAATCCCCGCCCAATCAATCATAAATATTTGTCCAATTGCGTGCTTTGGGTAATAGGCCCGTCCAAGGCCGGGTCTTTGATACCGGCAATCATGCAGCCTTTGACTTGAGACTTTTTCTCTCTGTATTTCTTCACCTCCTCCGTGGCTGATTTTTTTATATGTTCGTATATCCCTGCTCAGCGCTTTCGCGAGGACAAGTTTTGCAGGAATAACAAATTATCAATCTAAGATAGACGGAATACTAAGGTAGAAATTCCGGCAGGGGTATCGGCTTAAGTATCCTTCGTCTTATCTGAATAATCTTTTGAGCCCGCGCAGCTTTTGCACCTGCGATTTTATTGATGTGGCAGTCGAGCAGATAATAGCCGGGCCTGAGTATCCTGCAGCAGGCAATGGCCGGTATAATCTCTATTTCTTCTAAATCAACGAGCTCGACAGGCTCTGCTTCGAGCGGCTCTGCCTCAACAGCCTCAATCAAAAACGGGCATCTTATCAAAATGTTGGCCGTGGAAATAATCCTTGTGCTGTGGCCTGGAATCCTTGCAGGACCAAAAAGCGGTAAAAGAAACTTTATCGGCTTTGGCTTTACAATTTCTTTTTCCTCTTCCAGGGGAACTGGATAAGGAACCGGGCTCGGACCCAGGCGGGTCAGTGTGGCGTAACCTATGATAATCGGCCGCCATGGCATAATTGCAACGTCCACATCTAAATCGTCGAGTGTGCCCTCGCAAACATCAACGATTTCAGACTCTTCCAGCTCAGCCGGCATAGGATTCAGTGTGCGTACAACATAAGTTCCGTCCGGGCTGTTATTAAGCAGCTTCACGCTCAAACGAAGGACGTCTCTGTTGTGGTAAACATCCTTGTTAGTTTCCACATCGATACGAAAATCATCGGATATGATTTTCTCGGCGACAGCGGTAACTTCCTTGTTCGTGACAGCCATTTCCGCAATCAGGGCGCTGCAGCCGAATGCTATTGCCAGCGAGGCAATTACGATGAGTTTTTTTGTTAAATTTCCCATTCTATTTCTCCTAAAATATTGAAAAAAACCGCATTATGTTAATACGCTGTATCGGCAATTGTACACCCTCTCTTTAGGGCTGAATTTGGTGAAAAACAAAGCCAATTTGGGGGAAAACAAAGCCAATTTTGGGCCAAAATTGGGTTTGAATTGGCTTTGTTTGGCTTTGTTTTTTGGTTCGTTTTCGGTTAATCCGGAAGGACATACATTTACATATCTGGTTATATTGCAAGCACTTAGCGATGACTCACGGGCGCCAAATCCGTGGTACGAATTGGCTTTGTTTTGCATAAAAAGGGCTGATTTGTAGAGTTCTCTCGACAGATGTAGGGGTGCGATGATAGAGGATAAACGTCCAACATAGAACGTCGAACATCCAACTTTCAATAAAAAACAGAGAAATGAGGACGGATTCTCGGTACTGGTTGCAGGATGCGCGATACCGGATACTTCCGCCTTCGTCGAGACTTTGGAGGACAAGCGATACATGATTCTCGTGGACATTGATAAGTCCCTTGCCAAAATGAACTTATGAAATAAGATTTTACTTTGGCCGACGGGCCGATTCGTGCGGGTCCCGCCTACGCTTGCCAGAAGCTACGGTCGGGCATCGCCTCCGCGTTACGTTCCGTCTTCGCTGCCGCTTCCTTCTTCATCCTTCGGATTACGAAGGACAAGTCGACGGACATGGTGTTTGCTAACACACAGAGGTATTATACAAGTTAAGGCGATATATTCAAGGGAAAAATAAAAAAAAGAAGACAGAATTCAGAAAAAGAGAATATTAACCACGAATTAACACGAAAATACACGAATAAATTAAGGCGATAAATTCAAGGGAAAAATAAAAAAAAGAATACAGAATTCAGAAAAAGAGAAAATCAACCACGAATAACCACGAATAACCACGAATAACCACGAATAACCACGAATAACCACGAATAACCACGAATAACCACGAATAACCACGAATAACCACGAATAAACACGATAAAAACGTGAATATAATTCAGCCACAGAGGACACCCGCCATTTGGCGAGGTCTCGCCTTCGGCGGACAGAGACCACAGAGATTTTAAACCACGAATTTACACGAAAAAACACTAATTTTTTTTAACCATGTATTAAGGCGATATGTTCAAGGGAAAAATAAGAATTCAGAAGTCAGAATTCAGAATGTAGAATTTAGAAGACAGAGGAGCGTTTGTTTATGGTCTTGCGGAATAGTGATTCCTGCTCTTAAAAATTTAGATTTATGATTGACAAGTGCTATGACATAGGGTATATTTCCCATGGAGGCATAAGCAGTTTATGCGCATCCATTAACGCTTCTACTCGGAGAGGAAAAGCAATGAGGAGGTGTAAAGAACAGCGAGACGCGGCGGGGGGAAATCTATATCACTATCTAAATCAAGGCGAATCCATTATTGTAGGCAGAAACAGCCTATTATTTTTCGGGAGAGGAATAAAATGAGCAGGAAAACAAATCTAAAAATTCGTCTGTTTGCGGTTGTTACTTTAATCTTCATTTTTGGCCAAATCGCTTTTGGTCAGGACATTATCTACGTGGACAGTTTCGCTGCTCCGGGAGGCGATGGCACCGGCTGGGCGCAGGCTTATAAGTATCTTCAGGATGCGCTGGACGATACCATACACCATCCAAAGCCCATGGAAATCTGGGTTGCTGAGGGGAAATATTACCCCGATGAAGGCGTTGGATTAGTCCCCGGTGACCCTACTGCAGCGTTTCAGTTGATAAACGGAGTTACCATTTACGGCGGATTTCCTAATGTGGGCGAGCCGGATATGAACGACCGCAACCCAAGTACATACGAAACAATCCTCAGCGGTGACATCGGAATAAAGGATGACCCGAACGACAACTCTTATCACGTCTTTTATCATCCATCCGGAACCAACCTTGATTCGAACGCAATCATCAATGGTTGCACTATAACCTGTGCAAGAGCCAACGGCAGCGGTGATCATTGGTACGGAGGTGGGATGTATAACGACTCCAGCAGCCCGACGGTGACTAACTGCACGTTCAGAAGCAATACGGCATACGCCTCCGGCGGCGGGATGTACAATTTTTTTAGCAGGCCGACGGTGACCAACTGTATTTTCAGTGGTAATTTTGCTGATGCTTATGGAGGTGGTATATTCAACGCAATGTTTAGCTGCACGATTACAACTAACTGCACTTTTAGCGGTAACTCTGCTGACTTAGGTGGTGGAATTAGTAACGCTTTTGATTCCAGTCCAACTGTTTTCAACTGCACATTCAGCGAAAACTGTGCTGTACTTGCAGGTTGTGGAATGTACAGCGGATACGATTGTAGTCCGACTATGAAAAATTGCATCCTATGGGATGACACGCCTGATGAAATCGTAGATCATGATTCTTCATCTGTAGTGACATACAGCGATGTTCAGGGCGGCTGGCCGGGTTACGGTAATATTAACGCAGACCCGAAGTTTCAGGATTCAGACGGCGATGATGACATCATAGGCACCGAAGACGACAACCTGCGTCTGTCGCCGGATTCACCCTGCATCGACGAAGGAGTCAACACGGTTGTTACTGAACCTGATGACCTTGACGGCAGGGACAGAATAGTCGATGGTGATTGTAACGACACCGAAATTGTAGATATGGGCGCTTATGAGTTTACTTCTGCTTACTACGGTGACTTTGACGGCGAATGTGATGTTGATTTTGTTGATTATGCAATACTGGCTAATTACTGGCTGACAGATGAGTTTTTGTTAGATATTGCTCCGACACCTGCCGGTGACGGCATCGTCGATGAGCAGGATTTGGCTATACTCTGCAGCAACTGGTTGGCAGGAACAGAACCATAATCGTAAAAAATATAAACTTTAAAAGAGGGCAGAGAACTGAGAATTTAGAATTTAGAATTAAGAATTGGGAAAGAAATTTAATCGCTAATTTCGCCCGTCTCGCCGCAGGCGTAGAGCAGAGGCGGGCTGATTTAATTGATTTTATCATTTCAGCGTAATCATTTTAATCATTGTAACCTGTGCCCAAGGTATCAGCGATAATCTTTTAACCGCAGAGTCAGTTTTGTCTTATTGATTTTGCGGAATGGAATAACAGAATTATAACTACCAGATGCAACGCGGTGAATATGGGCCAGGAAAAATACGATTCATAATCCGGCTGTGTTATTCTCAGGCCGGCAATGCAGTACAAAACGATTATCATTAATATAGCGGTGGTAAGAGCAGCTGTCGATATTCGTGTTAGCTTTATGGTTTTGCTGCTGAGCAATATTGCGGCTGCCAGGAGCATAGTCAGTGACGTTATGAGCGGAGCCAGTACCGGGCCTGCCCAGGTAAGCGGTATGAGGAACAATATGTCCCAGTCCAAAAGCGAGGCCGGCCAGTTAATCATAATCTTAAGCCACAGGTAAAAGAAAATATCCCACACGGCGAAGATAATCAGGAAATACGCCAGTCGTTGACGCCAATTGCCGGCCATAAGCCACGATGCGGTAAGCATAAGGACGACCGTGGCGGCTTCTCTGCCGATTTCTTTAATTAAGTACTCTCCGGCACCCGGCATCTCGAGTAAGTTCGTTATCGGGAAGGTAAATCCATCCGGATAGAAGATCGCCCGAAGATACACAACCACCGCCGCTTCGATATAAGCAAATGCAATCACGAACAGGGCAAGGACTACAAACCTGCTGACAGAAATTTTGCCGGGATTTTCCATAGATACCTCTCGACTACAGCGCTAAGCCACATTTTTAACAGAAAAGACTATCAAATCAATATTAAAGGCACAACTTTAATTTGGTAAATCCGGATTTGTATATCACGCAGCGAAAATGCTTCTAGTCTTTTTGTTTAAACAAAAGGACTACGAACCTATTATTGTATACTATATTTTTTGACAGGATTAATAGGATTGACAAAAAAATATTTAACCGCGAATTACCTATGGCACAAGTAACACGAATTTGCACTAATTTGTTTTTTGCCACAGAAAGCACAGGGGCCTCAGAGATTTTTTAGCCACTGATTTCACAGATAAACACTGTAATTATTTATTGACTTTGGTGTTCACGAAAGATTTATCTTTGAAAAGTTCTGAGGTCTTCGTTGAACGTTTGTAATTTTCTCTGTGTTCTTGTATGTTGAATTATAGCATGGTTAATGATAGTCTCACTGGTAATGCTGGTGCAGGCGAGGCGAGCGTAGCGAGCCGAGCCGGC
>Ga0307434_1000942_pt1 | contig 17007 bp, 15 predicted proteins | sample SalMarWE160220MG_FD_202156 | JGI IMG/M metagenome (GOLD analysis project Ga0307434, IMG submission 202156) | Salt marsh sediment microbial communities from the Plum Island Ecosystem LTER, Massachusetts, United States - WE1603-220 | ecosystem: Environmental > Aquatic > Marine > Intertidal zone >... | reverse complement strand
ACAAGATCAGGCGCAAAAAACAGCGATTTTTTGTAGGCACTCCGCAGAGCAGCATAGCCACCTCGTTTGAAATTGGCTTTGTCCCGTCCTGAGCCGAGTCGAAAGACCTGTCCTGAGCTAAGTCGAAGGATTGGGTTTGTTTTTTTGTGGCCTGAAAAAGATTTCATCTTCATAATCCTTTGTGAAATAAAAGGTTATGTCCATTTTGCCATTGCGGAAATTGGCTTTGTTTTGCATAATTTGACATAATTGGTCGATCATATTTCGTAGCTCGTTAAGCGTGAAGCGTATCTCGTATATAGTATGTAGTATATTTCAGCATAGATTAGATAATTGGTTAAATGGTAATTGGTTACTGGTAATTGGTTAATGGTTCATTGGTTATTGACTAAATGTGACTGGAACTGCTGTTCCGTTTTCGTTGGCGGCTTGCCCCATGCGGGGTTCTCCGCTGCCTGCCTCGCCGTAGTTTTAACGAAGGCAGGTGCTTGCCGCTGTCGGCGGGATTTCCCCCCAATCGCGTCTGTATTATACCAAATTCTGCCTATTTCTCAATAAAAATCTAACAATATAATGAAAAGAAATGAGCCACAGACGTTGTCCTGAGCGCCAGTTGAAGGGATGCTTGATGCTTGTCGTCATCTCGACCGTAGCGGAGAGCTCTGGTCTCGAATGTAGGGCAATTACCGTCCGCAGCCAGACGTCTCGACAGTGCTCGACGTGACAAAAAGGTGCGGAGTTCGCCTGATATCCTGCTTGTCCATTAGAACCCAAAAATGTTCCGGACACCTTTAATTCACCTGGCTTGTTATGCAGCCACCCCCTATTGGACTCTGGTGAAATCGTCATAATATTCAGTGAAAAAGGTTACGACTTCATCAGCCTCATGCGCAGAAACCTGTCCTCCATGACGAACCTTGAAGGTGGTTGCCTGAATACGTTCAAGAAGAGGCGTGGCACCTCTCATTATTTTGTCCGAAGCTAGTGCAACCCCGACAAGGGTGTAACAGAGCATTTCCTTTGTGTAACGGTCTCCGCCCTCAGAAAAGCCTTTGGGCTCTGGCGCAGGAGAGACCGGGTATCGCGAAAGTCGGCGAAAATACGACTTTATTGCTTCCTCTTCCTGATGAGACGGAATGGGAAAATAGGGCCAAGTGATATTATCATTTCGTCTAACAGGGAAGGCGACATCCTCAATATAATTCCTTAAACAATATAGGGTTGTGTCAGAGTATTCTTTTAGTCCCCGAAGGTCTTTGGCCTCAAATGCCATGAAGAACTCCTGTAGATCGGGCCCCTGATGCCCTCGCGTTTGCGCAGAGCCGATGACTTGGGACAACAGAAGGTGGAACTCATGGAAGTTTATTCGGCCAAATGCCAAGTATTCAGCCGACGACGAAGGGAGTTCTTGGCGTTTCAATAGCCAAATAGCAAAGACGTAGTCATAAACTCGGTAAATCTCTTTTATGTCCATTCCGTCGATTTTGGGAACGGTCATCAAGGCGATCTTTTGAAGCAACCGGCGAAACATGATTTGAACCTCCGAATTTAAAGGTGCTGACGATGATTGGTGCTCTTCTCAATCCACCGCAGGAAGGGTTCGTAGCGTCCGTAAAGCGGATATGTAGATATGCACTTCCACATCTGGTGGAGGTAGAATTTTCGAACCGTGCCTGACAGAAATCCACCTCGCGTATTCTCTAAGAGCATCGCGATAAGGGCACGGATTTCGGGAGTCCTTGGGACGCCGTAGTAATCACGCGGTAGCTCTATACTGACGTCCGGGTTATTCTCCTCTCCGTTGCTGCCCAACGAGGAAATCCCATGGCGGAGAATAGAGAACAGTGCTGAAGTTCGGTGGATTAGCGAAATCTGCCCAGTCCGGAGTCGAGACGCGATTGACTCCAATCTCGGACGATAGAGACTTACGAAGGAATCATACATAGAAAGCGTGTTGTTTCGCTTTGACTTTTTCGACGCTTTATAAATGAGGAGAAGCCCCAAGGACAACAGTGATGTTGCGATAACTGCTCGCCTTCTCTTTTCCTTTTTGGCAAGAAGCCCGGCCCCCGCCAGCGAAGCAAAGAACGCAATCTGCTTCTTGGTCAGTTCACCAATTTCACTCAGGCTCTTTCGAATCTCTGGGTCAAGGATATCATTCCTGATGAAGTCATGTATCTGGTGGTATACTGCCGAGGATACAAATTCCTTATCAATCTTTTGATCAGCTGAGAGTAGGAGTACTTCCTGAGAGGCCTCTGGTGAAAACATTACCTGCGCAATGTTATCGGTGTACACAAACGGATTGCGCTCATTGCCGTGGGCTTGAGGAGGGATGAGGATAACGAGCGTCCGTTCCGTGATGTCCAGTAGCGCAAGATAAATGTCGAAAGTGTCCAGAGCCCGACGCCACCTTCCCTTCGCAAGGAGCGGTTCGGCGAATTCAGTCGCGTCAATGATCTCCTGCTGGTCCCAAATCGGGCCTTGCGAGTAAAGGGGGTTCATAATGGTCATGCGGTTCTTTCTTGGTACCACCATAAGGAACTCATCCTTTGATTGGGGGTCTCGCCCTTATTGGGCTGCATAACATAATAATACCTGTGGCAGAGCTATGTGCCACATACTAATAGTCCCGCCTACGTCTTGTAAATCGGACTACGGCGGACAATATAGTCAATAGTCGTTAGTCGCTGGTCTTTAGGGCTGAATGCTAAACACTAAATACTATATACTATTCACGAGTTAATTTGCTCTGGTTGTCGGCCCCCGCTGCTTTGGTTACCCGCACCAAATGGCGCAAGCCTGCTATTTCGTGCGGGGCAAGTGTAATTATACTTGTTTTGTCAAAAACTGCAATGAAAAAAGACAGACTTCGCCCTGCCCACAGCCATTCGACTTCGCTCAGGCCAGGGGTGGCAGGGCTAAACAACTAAGAAATCCGTGTCAAAAAAACAAGAACCCGCCGAGTAAATCGGCGGGCTAAACAAGAATAATAACCCTGCCATAGTGATGGCAGGGCTAAACAAATTATGAATCCGCGTTAATCCCGTTAGAAATTTTTCCTTTGGTTTTCTAACGGGATGAATCTGCGTTCACTCCGTGAGATAAGCACAACTGGTATCTCACCGGGTAAATCCGTGTTTCAAATTTGCGTTAATTCGTGGTTAGATTTTTTCGTGCCTCTTCGTGGCCAAATAAAACCCGCCGAGTAAACCTGTCCTGAACGTAGTTGAAGGATCGGCGGGCTAAACAAGAATAATAACCCTGCCATATCGCTCCGCCAAAAAGATAACCCTGCCATATTGATGGCAGGGCTAAGCAAATTATGAATCCGCGTTAATCCGCGAAATCCGTGGTTAATTTTATGCGACGAGGCTTTTGGCCAAATCGACAGCCGAAGCGGCGTCGGCGGCATAGCCGTCGGCTCCAATCTTGTCGGCGTACTCTTGTGTTACCGGTGCACCACCTATTAAAATCTTGGCCGAAATGCCGGCCTCCTTCAGGGCCTTTATTATTTTCTCCATGCTGGTCATGGTAGTAGTTAAAAGCGCACTCATGCCGATCAACGGTATGCCTGTGTCCTTAGCGATCTGCACGAATTTTTCCGGTCCAACATCAATACCCAGATCGACAACTTCAAAACCTGCGCCTTTGAGCATCATGGCTACTAAATTTTTACCAATATCGTGCAAATCACCTTTAACAGTTCCAATTATAAACTTGCCGACCGGCTCGACACCGGCCTTGACAAGCTCCGGCTCGAGCACCTCCATTGCCATTTTCATAGCTCTTGCGGCGATAAGTACTTCAGGTATATATACCTCGTTTCTTTTAAAGCGGCCACCAATAACATTCATACCGGCTATTAGTCCATCTTCCAGAACGCTTTTTGCTGCTGTGCCCTCAGCCAAAGCTGTCTTAGTAATTTCCACAGCCGTACTTTGGTCACCTTTGATAACTGCATCAGCTAACGCCTTCAAATCTGCCATTTCACTTTACCTCGAAAAACAAAAGACAATGTTCTTATACTTTCGTCACAGTTAAAACTATTATTGAACATTATTCTCCGTGCGGAAACAAGTGCTAAATTGACTTTTTTAGTGGTTGTTAGCGGTTTTAGGGAAGAACGTTTTCCTCAAAGCAGAGCCGCGACCGTAAGGGAGCGGTAAGGAGTGGTAAGTACCTGCGGATTAAAAGCGAGTGTATAACGAGCGTTTATAATTTCTATGATTGTTGGAGACAATAGTGAGGATTGCATTTATTTGTCCTTCAGCCTAAAATGGCTAAACATAATGTATGTGTTCTTTCCTATGAAGTACGAGAATTATGACGTTTGATGAACTATTAGCATTGGTTTCTTCCGGCGATTGCCCTCGTATTTGTGTTGATTCAAGGCTTGTCAAAGACGGCGATATCTTTATAGCTATCAAAGGCACGGTTTGTGACGGCCACGATTTCATCAGCCAGGCCATCACCAAGGGCGCCAAATACATTATTGCTCAAAATCCTAAACCGAGCATCGAGCCCGTCCTGAGCCGGGTCGAAGGACATCGAGTATCGGTTAGCCGGCACCCCTGCGGTGCCGGTAGTGGAGCGAGGAACTATGAGATTATCGACGTGGAAGATACCTCGGAAGCAGCAGCATTTCTCGCTCAGGCAAGGGCGGGCAATCCAGCTTTGCAGTTAACCAACTTAGCTGTTACCGGCACAAACGGCAAAACCACTGTCGCGTATCTGGTTCGTTCCTGTATCCGTGCAGCGGGTAGTAAGTGCGGCCTCATCGGAACTGTTGAATATGATACCGGCTCAAAGATTTGTGAATCTTCTTTGACAACGCCGGATTGCTTGGAAATAGCACGCATTCAGCAGCAAATGGTAGAGGCTGGCTGTAAATATATGGTCGTCGAGGCCAGCAGTCACGCCCTTAGCCAAAACCGCTTAGCGGGTATGAATTTCAAAGCTGCTGCTTTTACTAACCTGGCCGGCGACCATCTGGATTATCATAAAACCAAAGAAGATTACTTAGCTGCTAAGACTAAACTTTTTTCCGCTCTTTCGCCTGATGCTACAGCAGTATTGAATAAGCAATCGCCGCAAGCAAAACGAATTGCTGAAAGGACAAAAGCAAAAATTTTGTGGTACGCCATTGACGAGCCGGCGGATATTACCGCTCACATCGAATCGATGGACATTGATGAAACGGTTTTCACTTTAGAATATGCTGGCCAGACGTCTCTCGTCCCTCGTCCCTCGTCCGTCGTCAAAACCTCATTACTGGGTCGATATAATGTTAGTAATCATTTGGCAGCAGCCGGCCTATGCCTTGCAGCCGGTTTCGATTTGGAAACTATAGCAGCCGGCCTTTCGGCCTTGCAGACAATACCTGGCCGATTGGAAAAAGTAGATTATTCGGGGCACACGATTATTGATTATGCCCACACCGATGATGCCTTGAAGAATGTATTAGCTACGCTGAAGCCATTGTGTAAGGGCAGACTAATAGTTATTTTTGGCTGCGGCGGAGACAGGGACAGAACCAAACGTCCACGCATGGCCAAAGTCGCAGAGGAATTAGCTGACATAATAATTGTCACCAGTGACAATCCGCGAACTGAAAAACCTGAAGACATCATAGATGAAATTATAGCCGGCTTTGAACGCAATACGCAATACGCAATACGCAATACGAAGATTATTGAGCCGGATAGAAGAAAGGCCATAGAGTTAGCTATAAAAACCGCCGGCAAAGACGATATTGTGCTTATCGCCGGCAAAGGCCACGAAAACTATCAAATAATCGGCACACAAAAATTCGACTTCAGCGATCGGCAAATCGCCCAAGAATTGCTCACGATGAAATCTAAGTAAAGATTCGGTAACTGGATAGACAAATTCAAAATTAGAGAATATACAAATAATTAAACAGGCAAGTGGCAGAATTCCTTAACGTGCGCTGACCAAAAACAAAGAATGAACTTATAAGGAAAAAAATATCTGATCCCATGGAAAGTTTTTCAGTCGATTTCTGGGGATTGTGCGTCGTAGCTCCGAATACTTTGATTTGACCTTTAATTCAGAATTCTTCTGCCAACTCACCGTGACATTGCAGGAGCCGTTGTTTTGTAGAAGTTTCAATTCTTCAATGTCTTCTTGGGTAAGCGCACAAATGTGTTTATTGTGACATACGAGACATATTAGTAGATTTTTATCTTTGTATGTATTTAGGCGCTTTATGTCTCTTGGCAGGAAGCTGAAAGTGCAATAGGATCGTCCATCTTCCGAAATTCTCACGTTTCGTCTATTTCTATCATCAAAAAATGAATTTACGTTCATACTACCCGCACCGAGAGTCTGGTTTCTGTATTTTATAAAAATTACATACTCATTCGTGTTTGTGGTTACCTCATACATTCCGTAACCATGTTCTTCCTTGTCCCGTTCAATTAACTTTAGACTAAAATCTGGATTACTAACCACCTGATATAGTACAGCGCCGTGATACATCTCTTTTTTCGATATAGCCATTGTTCACCCCCTATTTAAATTTCTATTTCAAATATTCCTGATAAGAAGAATTGCTACCCGCAAAGTTTATATTCGTCAAAAATTCACAGGTAGATTAGCGAATCCTTGAAAGACCTTAGAACTCTTTTGGAAAGTGATTTTGAGCTTATTTTCTCGGACGAAAATATTCAGAATGCCAAGTAATATGTATTAAGCAGAAAAACCTGTAGTAAATGTCTGGTTCTAAGCAGGCACTTCCAAATAGGTTGAAAAGCTATGAGGTTTGGGGCATGTATACCTTCTTGACGCATAATATCTAGAAAAGCGATAACATTTCTTGATTGGGTCCACGCCTTGCGGGAATCCTACGCATAGGCCAATTTTTTCACTTCCTTTTCTATGCGATGCGAAAGCCTGTCTGTCTCCACGTCCAAATCGTAATCTATTTGAAGGCCGAGCCAAAACTGTGGCGAATTGCCAAAATACCGGGCTAAACGAAGAGCTGTATCTGCTGTTATGCTTCTTTTGCCGTGGATGATTTCATTTATCCTTCGAGCAGACACTCCTAAGTCTCGGCCAAGCTGATTTTGGCTTATCTTCAGAGGCTTTAAGAATTCTTCAAGAAGAACCTCACCAGGATGCAGTGGAGGTATTTTATTATTTCTCATTTTCTTACCTCAAGGATAATCTGTAATTTCTACGTCAAGGGCATTATTATCTATCCATCTAAAGCAAATTCGCCATTGGTCGTTAATACGAATGCTATATTGTCTTTTCCTTTGGCCGGATAAAATTTCCAACCTATTACCCGGCGGGACTTTCAAATCTTTTAATGTTTTACTACAATTAATCATACGCAGTTTTCTAAAAGCTACTTTTTGAATATCATGCGGCAACTTCCGAGAATATTGCCGGCGAAAGATTTTTTGTGTTTCTTTACATTTGAAGGTTTTGATCATAAACCAATTAAATTCTATAACGTATAACGTTATAAGTCAAGATATATTTTTCAAAAATTTGTAAAAATTTCCAGGGAAAACAAGAATTTCTTAGGATCGAGCTGTCTTGTTTTCTTAAGCAAGGCTTAATTTAAAGTATATCGTACAGATTCTGTCGCCCTTTTTACGAACCGTTTTTATCTCCGTATCCGATTAATCTGACAATCCTTCTTAACGTAATTTGTGAAATTATAGTATAATTTCGTTTAATCAACAAATATTTGGGCTTTTTAGGATGTAGAGCGATTGTTGAAAAACGAAAATGAAGGAATACTCAATAAAAGATCTGGCGCGGATAATAAAAGCCTGTATCGAGCCAGATATAGGCGGCGGGGGACGAGCCACGAGTCATTCTTTTACCGGCGTAAGTGTTGACTCGCGGACTATCAAAGCCGGCGACTGCTTCTTCGCAATAGTCGGCGAGAATTTTGATGGTCACGACTATATTTGCGATGCCTTTGCAAAAGGTGCGGTCTGCGCTGTTGTCAATGAGAACTCAAAACTTAAAACTCAAAACACAAAACTTAGGTATCCCTTTCTCATCGTTGACGATACTGTGAAAGCTCTCGGCGATTTTGCCGCAGAATACCGCCGACAATGTGGCTATAAAGTAGTCGCCATAACCGGCTCGGTCGGCAAGACAATGACCAGGCAAATCGCTTATCATGTGTTAAGTAAGCATTACCGCGTATATCAATCGCCGAAGAATTTCAATAATAATATCGGCCTGCCCTTGACCCTGCTTGGAGCCGGGCCGGAGCACAAAATCGTTATCACTGAACTTGGCACCAACCATCCCGGCGAAATAGCTGACCTAACTCGCATCGCTCAGCCGGATATAACAGTCGTAACGAACGTTTATCACGCCCATCTGGAAGGGCTCAGCGATTTACAAACCATAGCACGAGAGAAGCTATCTATAGCAGAAGGACTGCAGCCTGGTGGTGTCTTAATAATCAACGCCGAACTGGTTAAATGGTTAAATGATGACCGGTTAAATTACCAATTGCCAATTACCAATCACCAAGTTTTAACTTTCGGCAAATCAGAGGATTCTGATTACCAGATTAAGAATATCACTTATAATGACTTTACCAGCAGTTTTTCTATCAACAGCAGGCAAATCCACTTACCGCTGCCCGGCCAAGGCAATATCGACAATACCGCTGCCGCATGGGCTATTTGCAGCCGGTTTGGCTTGACTATTGGCGATTTTGCGCAAGCAGTAAAAACGCTGCAGACAGTTCCTATGCGAGCAGAGCTGCTACAAATCGGGACGCTAACGGTCATAAATGATTGTTACAATGCAAACCCGGCCTCGATGAAAAATGCTCTGGATATATTGACTAATCTTGGCTCTACCGGAGAACGGCGACTGGTCTTTATTTGTGGCGATATGGCTGAATTAGGACAACAATCACAGGCTTTACACACAGAGTTGGGCGTCTATATAGCACAGACTGAGGTGCATCTCCTGCTGGCCGTGGGCAGATTCGCGGAAATTACTGCCGAAGCTGCCAGACAAACTGCTGATTACGAATTGCAAATAACATGTTTTGAAGATGTGTTTTCGGCTTGTAATAATTTGCGAAAATTCATAAAAGATAACGATATAATATTAGTGAAAGGTTCGCGAACGGCCGGGTTGGAAATGATTATCGAGAAACTAAAAACCCCCAAATAAATTTGGGGGCTAAATATTTAGCCCCGCAATTTATCGTCAAGATACCTTGCGTCATTGCGGGGTCTCCAAGGATAAGACGCGAAGATGATATACCATTTGTTGTGGTATTTTCGAGAGGTTTTTACTGAAGGCATTCTGCATTTCTACGCCTATCAGAACGTGATGTTTCGCTGTGTGACGGCATTACTGACCAGCTTATTAATCTCCCTTTTTATTGGTCCGAAGATTATTCGCTGGCTAATGCGGAAGAAAATCGGCGACCTGCCGGAGTTTAATCACACCGCACTCAATGAATTGACCAAAGACAAAGTCAATACACCTACGATGGGTGGGCTAATTATTATTTTTTCGGTTCTTTTTTCCACCTTATTATGGGCAAAGCTGAACAATCCCTTTGTTCAAAAGGCTGTCTTTTTAGTAGTCTGGTTTGCGGCTTTAGGCGGTGTGGACGACTGGCTGAAACTTACCACCCGCGCCCGTTATCGAAGCAGAAATGGATTGTACCCCTGGGAAAAGCTCATTTTTCAGATTGCCGGCGCTGTCCTGATAGCATCATTTTTATATTTCGACTTTATCAACATAACCGATGGCAGATTATTCTGGCTGCCGTTCTATAAGTACGGCCTGCCGTTAGCCAACTGGATGTTCATACTGATAGCGATTTTTTATATATCTGCCACCAGCAACGCCGTCAACCTTGCCGACGGCATGGATGGATTGGCGGCTGGTTGTGTAGGCATAATCAGTTTTGTCTTGGTATTGCTTTGCTATGTCGCCTCCGAGACGATGTCTCGAATCAATCCGGTTACCTGGGCCAGTTATCTTTTACTGCCGCATATACCTCAGGCTGGTGAGCTGAGTATTTTTTATTCGGCTGTTTTAGGGGCGGTGCTTGGCTTCTTGTGGTACAACTGCTATCCGGCTCAGACCTTTATGGGCGATGTGGGTTCTCTTCCATTAGGTGCCGCAATGGGCTATGGAGCACTGGTGAGTCGAAATGAAATTCTGCTTTTGGTTATTGGCGGCGTTTTCGTGATTGAACTATTTAGTGTAGTTTTGCAGGTCGCTTATTTCAAATATACCGGCGGTAAACGGCTATTTAGATGTTCACCGCTGCATCATCATTTTCATTTAGCCGGCTGGAGTGAGCCGCAGGTAGTGGTGCGTTTTTGGCTTTTAGCCGCTGCCTTTGCCGCCATTGCTTTGGCTACGCTGAAAATTCGATAACCAGGTAATATTGCGACTTCAAAATATACTCACAAATCGTAGTCCTCATCGGTGTGGATTTGTACGTTCTGCCGATAGCTCTGTGATTCGTTACTATTGGGTTTGTCAAACTTTCTCTGTAATAAAAAGATTTTGACAGCGGTAATCCCGCAGCCGATTCCTGCAATGAAAAACACCGCAGCGGCGAGAAGTGCGAAAATCTGGGGCAGTGCTAAGATAATGACACCGAAGCCAATAAGCAGCAGACCTACGATAAATATCCCTGCAGCTATGCTTCTGGAGGCTTGTGAAATCATATTCGTGTAAAAACGAAAACTCATATTTCCATCTCGTAAAGAGCCTAAAATTTGAAGTGCCTAAAGTTGGATGCTCCGTATTCAGTCAAACTTAACTTTAGGCACTTTAGCTCACTTTAGACACTTCTCACTCTAACTGTTTAGTACATTCCACCACCTCCTGGCGGCATCGGAGGAGTCTCTTTCTTTTCGGGAATCTCACTGACTATTGCATCTGTCGTCAGAAGCAGTGAGGCAATCGACGCCCCATTCTGCAATGCTACCCTTTCCACCTTGGTCGGCACGATTACACCAAACTTAATCAAATCTCCATATTCCTTCCGCAGAGCGTCGTAGCCGAAGTTCTTTTCTTTGCTTTCTATAACTTTTTGAGCCACGATTGAGCCGTCCAGCCCTGCGTTCCGAGCTATTTGCTTGATAGGTGCTACTAATGCTCTTCGAACTATATCCACACCAATCTTTACATCGCCATTAGCTTTGATCTTATCTAAAGCTGATAATGCTCTGAGCATTGCCACTCCGCCTCCAGGCAGAATACCTTCCTCCACCGCTGCCCGGCAGGCATGAAGTGCGTCTTCTACACGGGCCTTCTTTTCCTTCATTTCCGCCTCTGTCGCCGCTCCGACATTAATCATAGCGACGCCGCCGGCTAATTTTGCCAATCTCTCCTGCAGCTTTTCGATGTCATAATCGCTGGTGGAGTTATCGATCTCGTTTTTAATCTGCTCGATTCTGCCCTTAATAGCTTCCGTGCTGCCGGCTCCTTCAATGATAGTGGTTGTGTCTTTGTCGGTGGTGACTTGTTTGGCTCTACCAAGCTGTTTCAGCTCGATGCTTTCTAAGTCCAGCCCCAGGTCTTCGAAGATAGGCTCAGCGCCGGTCAAAACAGCGATGTCGCTGAGCATAGCCTTTCGCCTGTCACCAAATCCTGGTGCCTTGACCGCTGCGCACTGCAGCACGCCACGCAGCTTATTGACGACTAATGTTGCCAGGGCTTCACCCTCGACATCCTCAGCGATTATCAGCAGTGGTTTACCTTGTTTGGCCACCTTCTCCAACAAAGGAACCAAAGATTTAACTGAGCTGATCTTTTTCTCGTGCACCAGGATATAGGGTTTATCCAGGACGACTGTCATATTCTCCAGCTTGTTTACGAAATGCGGACTAAGATAGCCCCTATCGAACTGCATGCCTTCAACCAATTCTACGGTTGTTTCCAACGATTGGCCCTCTTCGACCGTTATAACGCCGTCTTTGCCAACTTTGTCCATGGCTTCTGCTAACTTCTTTCCAATTTCGACATCTTGGTTCGCTGAACATGTTGCCACCTGTTCTATTTGCTTGCTGGACTCAACAGGTATGCTCATTTTATGCAGTTGTTCAACGATGGCATCAATGGCATTTTTGATGCCCTGTTTTACCTGCATTGCATTAGCGCCGGCAGTGATATTTTTCAGGCCTTCATCGAATACGCTCTCAGCCAAGATTGTCGCTGTGGTTGTTCCGTCGCCGGCCACACTCGATGTCTTCGAGGCCACTTCTTTTACCATCTGAGCGCCCATATTCTCATGGGAGTCCTCCAGCTCAATCTCTTTGGCCACTGTGACTCCGTCTTTGGTTACTGTAGGTGAACCGAACGATTTTTCCAAAACCACGTTTCTGCCGCAAGGCCCAAGCGTGATCTTTACCGCATTTGCCAGTTTTTTCACACCTTCTCGAATGGCTCCACGTGCATCAGTACCAAAAGCTATCTTTTTAGCTGCCATATTTTTCTTTCTCCTTTTTTGATTTGTAACTGGTAATTGGTCCCTTAGGGATTAGCAATCATTTCCAGTTACCATTTAACCAGTTATTTTTCTATTACCGCCATTATATCTGATTCATCCATAATTAGATACTCTTTGCCGTTCATCTTTACCTCCGTCCCGGCATAGCTGGTAAACAGCACAATATCACCCTTTTTCACCTGCACCTGTTTATGTGTGCCGTCGTCGAGCGCTTTACCCTCCCCCACGCTGATAATTTTTCCTCTTTGTGGTTTTTCTTTCGCGGTGTCCGGCAGCACTATTCCGCCGGCTGTTTTGCTCTCCGCCTCGACACGCTCGACAAGCACCTTATCTGCCAATGGTCGAATCTTCATCTGTTTTTACTCCTTTCCTTCGACCCTGCTCAGGCCTGCCCCGAGCAAGGCCGAGGGGACGGGTCAAAAAACTATTCTTGTTTATTTTACTTGTATAATACACTTATTGTTTAGCCGTCACCGACATTTATCTTCTACGGAGAAGGACAGCGATGGTACAAAACCCTACGTGAAATCCGTCGATCCGGCACCGGACGGGCGTAGGGCTAAACATAATCACATTTTATGTAGGGTGGGGCTTGCCCCACCACTACATTATTGGTGGGCTGAAGCCCACCCTACGCGAAAATATTACTGTTATATTTTTTTAGAAACAGCCTGTTTAATACTCGCTGCAGAAGAGACATATCAACCGGCTTATCAATCACGCCGAAGACATCAAGCTGTAGTGCCTTGCCAAGTACGTCTTCATTTGCAGCGCTTGTCAACAGGATACACGGCAATCGTGGATAATCCATTCGAATGATCTTTATCGTGGCCAGTCCGCTTGATGTTTCTGAATCCATATCTACTATTGTGGTGTGAATTCGTTTTCGCTCGATGATGTGAACAAACTCACTTGGTTCTTCAGCCACGAGCAAATTAACACCTCTTGGCTGAAGTATATTGCGTACAGCCTGCTGCCAGGCCCAGTTGGCCCCACTGGCCAACAGAGTTACCTCTTCAAGTTTTGACAGGTTCGTAACCATATCTGTAACTTCCCGATGGTTATGTGCAAATGTCGTGCCAATAATTTTGCGGAAGGGCCATATCCTCGTAAGTGCTTATGATAATGGTGGTTATATAATAGAAATGGGTACTCGCTCAGTCTGGCAAAATTGCAGTTGGGCCTTTTTTATCCTGTCATGCTGGCAGCTTATTTCAGACTCGTGCTTCGTAGCGACCCGTCCTCCGCAGTAGCTTTGCTACGAAGGGTGGAAGTGCTGCTTCGCAGAGTAGCATTGGCTTCAAATGAGGTGAGATTATCAAGTATCCGTTTTAAATCGTTCTCGAAGCGGTTAATTTCACTCAGTGAAAATCCCTTATAGAAATAATATTGAGCAGAATTTCTATTTTTTCAGAGAAATTCTACTACTCCAATCTTTGCACAATATACGGTGTCAAGGCTATAATCTTTTATCATAAAGTGCTTTGTAGAAAAGAACCCACTGTCATTTCGACCGAAGCCCCCGTTTCTGCTTTCGCAGAAATCACGGGGGCGAAATGGAGAAATCTATTCAAAAGCAGATTTTCATTCAGGGCTATCTGCCTCGCTCCGTGTCTCGACTCGCCTTCGGCTCGCTCGAAATGACACTGTGACCTGTTTTCTACAGAGCAATCCCAAAAGAATATCAATTACTCAAAAATGTATGCAATCAAGTTATCTGCGGTTAAAATTGAGCTTATGAAATTTACTACTGTGCATTCAAGATTGCTTATTTTTTTTCTTGCCTCTCGTCCGAAGTTTTTGGTAGCAAGCGCTGCTCCGGTTTTAGTTGGCTCTGCCGCTGGCTATGCTGTTATTGGGACTTTCCAGCCGATTCTTTTTGTCCTGGCACTATTAGCCATAATGGCTCTGCACTCCGGCGCCAACATAACCAACGATTATTACGACCATCTTTCCGGTAACGACTGGGTTAATAAAAATCCTACGCCGTTTTCCGGAGGTCGTCGTTTTATTCAGGAAGGTACTCTCTCAGCTAAAGCAACGTTGCTTGCAGCACTATTTTGTCTGGCTGCCGGCTCAGCTATAGGGCTGGTAATTTTATATCTGACGCGGAGTGTTTTTATTTTAGTTCTCGGCCTTATCGGGTTACTGGGCGGCTTCTTCTACACGGCTCGGCCTGTGCAGCTCGGCTACCGCTGCATCGGTGAGCCAGTCATTGCGCTACTGTTCGGCCTGCTTCCGGTATTTGGCTCGTTTTATTTACAGACAGAAACAATTAATGTCACCCCGATTTTGCCTGCGCTCATAGTCAGCATATTAATATTCCTGGTGATTTTAGTGAACGAATTTCCTGATGTTGCTGCCGATGCCGCGGTCAACAAGCGGACACTTGTAGTCCGTTTTGGCGTGCCAGCCTGCGTCTGGATTTATAGGATAGCGGTGATTGCAAGCTACATTGTTGCTGCTACAATGCTTACTTATCGAGTGACATTTCTTGCAGGTTTGTTTTATTTATTTACGCTGCCGGTCGTAGTCTTAGCGATAAAACTTGCCGACAAAAAGGACTTATCCAAGCCAGGCCGATACCGTGCCAGCCAGATTACGGTCCTATTGCACACGATTGGAACATTGTCCCTGACCGTAGGCTTTGTAGTCTTTCAACTAACGAACTAGCAGTCACCGCAGCGGCGACGGCTAAACACTGGGGGAAAATCTTATTTTATCAACTTAACTATTTCGTCGAAGTCGTTTGGTGCCTCTATGGGGGGATTACTGAATTTGCCCTGTTTTTCCTTGTGGTAGTTGACCGTCAGATTCGGGTCTTTTAATGGATGTCCCGTCAGCACACAGACGATGCGCTCGTCGCCTGCGATGATACCTTCGGCCCTTAGGTGCTTCAGGCCTGCTATTGTTGCTGCGGAGGCCGGCTCACAGCCTAAGCCGTATTTACCGATAATTGCCTTCGCATCGCAAATCTCTTCGTCGGTAACAGCACGGACAACGCCGTTGCAAATATGAATCGCCCGCAGGCATTTCTTCAAATTGACCGGTCGTGAGATTTCTATAGCTGATGCGCAGGTGTGCGGCGAAAAGTTGCGAGCCGTCAAATCAGCATAGAAACTATCAATGATTGCCTGCTGGACCTTGCCGGCATTCCACGTTAGCTTTTTGTTGTTGACCAGCTCGGTTAAGGTGTCGGCACCGGTGGCATTAATAATCGCCATTCGCGGTATTTGCTTGATGAGTCCGAGCTGCTTTAACTCGGCAAAGGCCTTGCCGAAGGCGCTGGAATTGCCGAGGTTACCGCCGGGGACGATTATCCAGTCCGGCACCTGCCAGCCTAAGCCTTCGATGATACGATACATAATAGTCTTTTGACCTTCGAGACGAAACGGATTTAGCGAGTTAAGAAGATACAGCCCCAGCTTAGCGCAAACATCCTGAACCTGACGCATACAGTCGTCGAAGTCACCACGTATCTGAATCGTTTGTGCGCCGTAATCCATACCCTGGCTCAATTTGCCGAATGCTATTCGGCCTGAGCCGATAAAGACGGTGCACTTTAGATTACAGTGATGAGCATAAAGTGCGACTGATGCAGAAGTGTTGCCGGTCGATGCGCAGGCGCAAGAAGTTGCGCCGACCATCTTAGCGTGGCTGAATGCTGCTGCCATTCCGTTATCTTTAAACGAGCCGGACGGGTTCAGACCTTCATATTGCAGATACAAACACCCGGGCTGCATATCAACGTATTCAGCAACGGCGTCATTTTGCTGCAGAATTGTTTGGCCTTCGCCTATGGTGACTTTGTATTTGTCTTCGCAGAAGTTCAGCAGCTCTCTGAATCGCCAGACGCCGGAGAAATCCAGCGGGTTGTCCCTGTTTGCCCAGCGCCTGGCAAATTCGTTTAACTCGCCGGGCACTTCTGTCTTGTCCCAGTTATAGCGTATATCCAGCAGCTCGCCGCAAGCCGGACACTTAAATAGCGTCTGGCCGCAGTCAAACTCAGCCCCGCAGGCAGGATTAATACATTTTTGATAAGCTGAATCGGTCATTTTCTCGTATCTCGTCGTTAGATTCATGATTCTTGAGCGACAAATTAAGTATCGGCCTTTCTTGTACAGTCCTGCAATTATAAAAGATGAACGAAGCTAACGATACAGAAATTGGGTTTGTTTGGGTTTGTTTTTTTTGGAGTCTGAAGGGTGGTTCATTTTCACAATCCTTTGCAGCAAAGAATTTTGCGTTCATTTTAGACTTAAGGAAATTGGCTTTGTTTTGCATAAAAAGGGATCGATTTGTAGAACATTCTCTACAATTGTAGAACCAGTTATACGTGGATTTTGCCATTCTCTGTCCTCAGTCATCCGTCCTCAGTTTCCTGATTTATACCCATCCTGAATGGAATTTCGGTGTAGATTATTCATGTTTTTATTGGACGCTATCCGATATCCTTAATTGATGCAGAACTTCGAATTGACAGTTGAGGAAGTAGGATTATTGCGATCTCT
>Ga0307434_1000940_pt1 | contig 17010 bp, 10 predicted proteins | sample SalMarWE160220MG_FD_202156 | JGI IMG/M metagenome (GOLD analysis project Ga0307434, IMG submission 202156) | Salt marsh sediment microbial communities from the Plum Island Ecosystem LTER, Massachusetts, United States - WE1603-220 | ecosystem: Environmental > Aquatic > Marine > Intertidal zone >... | reverse complement strand
AGGTTCTCGAGAGTGTACAGAGGTGCTGGGCCAGCCTGTTTACTCCCCGCGCCATAGATTATAGAATCCAAAACGATTTCCCCCATGAAAAGGCATTGATTAGCGTTGGGGTACAGAAAATGGTCACTGCTCAGACAGCAGGCGTGATGTTTACCTTAAATCCCACGAACGGCGACCCGTCCAAGGTCGTCATTGAAGGGAGCTGGGGATTGGGGGAAACAGTGGTGGGGGGAACAGTCAATCCCGATAAATTTGTCGTGGACAAGGTGGTTATGGAGATTAATGAAAAAACCATATCGGACAAGCATATCGAATGCGTTTATGATCCTGATAAGGGAGAGGTGGTTGATATTGACGTGGAACCGGATATGCGGTCTAAATGCTGTTTGGATGACCGGGAGATTAAAGAACTGGCAAAAATAGGTAAAGGTATCGAAAAACATTACGGTTGTTTCCAAGACATAGAGTGGGCTATTGATAAAGATTTGGAATTTCCTGAGAATATTTTCATAGTCCAAAGTCGTCCCGAGACTGTGTGGAGCCAGCGGAGGAAAGAGCCTGTCGCCGGCAGTAAGAGCGGCCTTGACTTGATAATGGAAAAAGCGATGGCGTTTTCCGGAAAGTCAAGCAGAGAGGAATAGCTTTGAACGCAAATGATACGACTCGCTTGCCGGAAACCGGATACCCTCTTAGACCGAAAGCAAAATTCAGAAGGATTTAGCTCCTGGGATCATGTTGTGGCCATCCTTTTTTGTCAACTTGCCCAAACCAGAAGCCTGCAGGAAATCTCTGGGGGACCAGCTTGCATCATGGGTAAGCTTCGTCATTCAGGAATGAGAGAGGCACCCAATAAATCGACCTTGCCATATGCGTAAATCCCAACGATAAAGAGCGGATTTTTTAAGGCCGGCATCATATATCCTGTGGCATTCCCGGTATGGTAGCCTCCTGAAAATAGGGAAGCATAGTACTCCCACAGCAAGGGCATTGATAAGGTTTATATCAAAGGATTTTGATTTTGACTCTTTTGAATATCAGGATCAAAAGGATTCCACCCTAAGAACTCCATAAAGGCCACTTCCTCACAAGGAATATTTTCCGGTTCTTGAATTAAATTCAATTTTACCTTTAAAATTATTAGTTTGATCTTATGGTCAATTATTCTGTATCTTTGCTTCAAAGAATGTTCAATGGCTCATATTTTCACTTTGATATTCCTGTATGCATACCATGGGGTAAGCCCATATGGACTTAAGGAGGCCATCCATATGAATGAGATAGAGTTTGTGGATCAGACCATGAGAGATGCTCAGCAGAGCCTTTGGGGCTTTCGGATGAGTACCGAGACTATTAAACCCATTGCACTAGTGATGGACCAGGTGGGATATAAGGCCATCTGCGTGAATGGGGGGCGTGGCACGGTTGTGGCTGCCCGATATCTTAAAGAGAGTCTTTTTGAAAGATTCCGACTCCTTTCCAGGATTATAACGAAAACCCCTCTGCGTTCCTCTTTCGTTCCCTGGTCACCATTCGGTTTTGATATTGAACCGCTTGCCGCCAATGAACTCTGGATAAAAGAGACAGTGGCCAGTGGAGTTCGAAGCTTCTGGGTCTGCGACTACCAGAATATGATGGACAGGCTCGAATATCTTGTAGGAGTAGCCAAAGCAGAGGGGGCGGAGGTCATCCCATCACTGATGTATACCTCAAGTCCGGTCCACACGGATGAACTCTATGCACGAAAAGCTAAAATGCTCGTGGATATGGGAGGGGTTGATGCCATACATGTGGAAGATGCAAGTGGCATCCTGACTCCGGAGCGCATTAAGACGCTCCTTCCGGCGATAGAGAGGGAATGTAAAGGAGTGCCCATTGAGATCCATGCACATTGCAACACCGGTCTGGCTCCTTTAGCCTACCTGGAAGCCATCAAAATGGGCACCCGTTTGGTGCATACGGCCGTCTCCCCTCTGGCTAACGGCTCATCCCTGCCGTCTACGGAAAATATTCTAAAAAATGCTCGCCGCCTGGGTTATTCGACGAACATCGATGAAGACGCATTGAAAGCCGTGTCCGAGCATTTTACGAAGGCGGCCGCAGAAAGCGGCATGGAACAAGGGAAGCCTGCGGAATATGATGTCTTCCATTTTGAGCATCAAGTTCCAGGCGGAATGATGGGCACTTTAAGGAACCAGCTCATTGAACTGGGGATGCTGAAGCGGTTGGATGAGGTTCTCGAAGAGGTGTCGCAAATCCGCAAGGAATTGGGTTATCCGGTTATGGCAACGCCCTACTCACAAATCGTAGGCGCCCAAGCAGTATTCAATATTACGACGGGTGAGCGCTACAAAATCGTCTCGGATGAGATTATCAAGTATGCCTTTGGATATTTGGGGAAGCCTGAAGGCCCTCTGGATCAGAATGTCCTGGACAAAATCCTGGGTTCACCCAAGGCCAAAAACTTTATCAATTGGAAACCTGCGGAGATCACCATAGACGATCTGCGCAACATTGAACCCGGCATCTCCGATGAGCAGCTTTTACTGCACATTGCAAATCCGGAAGGGGAGTTCAAGGCCAAACTTCATGCTCTGTACGGCAGGAAATGAACTCTTGACCGAAGCCATGCGGATTTTCAAATCTGGCTAATGCACACAATGAATCCATTGTGAAAAGAAGGTTTATTGCAACGGCGGAAACATTGCTTCTGCGGGTACCTTTAGATACAAAAAGCAAAGAATACCTCTATGTGAAGGAGATCATAGAACGCAATCATTATAGTGTTATCACTATCGACTTAGGTACAGGAGCGAGGTGAAAACCGGTTTTCACCCCAGATTATCAAGTGGCAAGATTAAAACCTAACTCAACGTGAAGGAGGGACATAAGAGATATGGCAATACGTACAAAGCAAGAATACATTGAAAGCCTGAGAAAACAAAATCCAAAGGTGTACATGGCTGGAGAAGAGATTAAGAATATCGTGGATCATCCAGCCTTCCAAGCGGGAATAAGATCCGCCGGGGTTACCTATGAAATGGGGGAAGAGCCCGAGTACCAGGATTTAACCAAGGTCAGGTCTCCTGTTATTAATGAAGATATCAGCCGATGGACCCATCTGATGCAGAATGAACAGGACGCTATATCTAAGGTAAAGCTTATGAGAGGAGTTGGCGAACACCTCTGTTTTTGCGGTTATCGATGTCTGACCGCTGACGCGCTACATGCAGCCTGGGCCATGACGTATGATGTCGATAAGAAATACAATACCCGTTATCACCAAAATGCCATAGAGTTTACAAAACAGGTGCAAAAGAATGATTGGATAATAGGAACCTGCTCTGTAGACCCCAAGGGAGATAGAAGTAAAGGACCAGGTGAGCAGACGGATCCGGATTTGCATCTTCATGTCGTTAAGAGAACTAACGAGGGGATCGTGGTTCGGGGAGCTAAATGTCATGGGACAGCTAGTCCTTATACAAATGTTATAATGGGCATGGGGAGTATACCAAAGACGGAAAAGGCCAAGGACTATGCCGTTCTTTTTTATACCCCTGTAGATGCGGAACGACTGATTATTATTTCCAGGCCACCACGTAAGTCCTACCAAGCAAGGGAGTTCGATAATCCCTTTAGCTCTAAATACGGTGCCCATGTGGAATCTCTGGTAATATTCGACGATATGTTTGTTCCCTGGGAACATGTCCTGTTATGCGGTGAATACGAATTTATGGCTGACTTTCACCGGATGCTTCGTGCATCTCATGCCTGGCACAAGTCCATGTGCCGCTGGGCCAGCTTAGATCTTTCCATAGGCACGACTGCACTGATTGCTGATTACAATGGTGTAGGACATGCCCCCCACATATGGAATAACATATCCGAACTGGTTATTAGCGCAGAGATTCTCCATTCCCTTGCCCTGGCTGCTGCGTTAGAGGGTTGGAAACATGAATCCGGGGTCTATTTCCCCAAGGCTTTGCCTGTGTCGGCGGGTAAAGCTTATTCTGCATGCAAAGTGGGTGAAGAGAGGTTATTCATGCAAGATGCTGCCGGTGGTTTAGTTGCCACGATGGCCTCAGAGGAGGATTACAGAAATCCAAAGACAGGAAAATATATGGAGAAATACTACAAGGGCAGAGACGGCGTGCCAACAGAGCATAGAATGCGTGCTATAAAGCTGGTCGAGGATCTGACTGCATCAGAGTTTTCCGGGTGGTATCAAGCAATGGCTATCACTGGCGGGGGACCTCCCTTCTATCATAAACAGATCGTCATGGAGAACTATGATTTAGAGAAGAGCAAAAGAAAGGCCTTGCGTGCCGCTGGAATTAAGGAGTAGTGGCGGACTGTGTTGATAAAGGTGTTTCATCATCAAGAGGCCTTCCAAAGGGAAAGCGTGGTAAAGAATTGTATATTTTTTAGCGTACATGTGCAAATTGTTAAAACCCCAGATTAACTAATTTGTCCAAGCATCACTTTTGCATAGCAGTATATTCGAGTAAGGAACGGGGCTTACGTTTGAGATAGCATAGTGTCTGGATTGCGGGGAGAATATTGGAACAAAAGAAACTCACCTTTGTCGATCAGACGTTAAGAGACGGCCAGCAGAGTCTCTGGGCTTTTACCATGAGGACCGACCATATCATCCCTATTGCAAAAGCCATGGATCAGGTGGGATTCAAAGCCGTAGGTACTATCGGGGGTCACGGTATTACAGCTCAGGTGCGAGTTCTCAATGAGGATCCCTGGGAAAGGATGCGGCTTCTTTCCACGTTGATGCCGAAAACACCTCTGGAAACATCGTTCTCGATCATGAATCTTGCCTCTTTCGATATCGATACGCCCTGTGACCTCATCGCTCTGTGGATAAAGCGATGTGTTGCCCATGGAATAAAAAGTTTCTGGAATTGCGATTACCAGAACGATATGGAGGACGTCCGTTATTTCTTGGAAATAGTCAAGAATGAAGGCGCTAAGAACGTGGCCGGCCTGATGTATACCTTCAGCCCTTTCCACGACATGGAGCACTGGGCGCACAAGACAAGGATGATCGCAGAAATGAAGGATATTGTGGACTCTATCAGGATAGAGGATGCAAGCGGTATCCTTACTCCCGAACGGACCCGGGAACTGCTGGCTACCGTTCTCGAAAACTGCGACGGCATCCCCATTGAATTTCATTCCCACTGTAATACAGGGCTTGCCCCTCTCTGTTATCTGGAGGCAATCAAAACAGGGGTAAGAATCCTCCATACGGCAGTGGCCCCTCTTGCCAACGGCACCTCTCTCCCAGCGCTAGAGTCCGTTTTGCGGAATGCCAAGAGGATGGGCTATACGTCCGACCTTGATGAGGATGCCCTCGCTAAGGTGTCGGCCCATTTTCGCACCATTGCCGGACAGGAGGGACTTCCTATAGGGGTTCCTATGGAGTATGATCTTTATTATACAGAGCACCAGGTGCCTGGCGGCATGATGACCAATCTCACCCGCCAACTTAAGGAGGTCGGGAAGGAAGACCTTCTCCCCCAGGTTCTGGAAGAGATTATTCAGGTCCGTAAGGACTTTGGATATCCCGTAATGGCCACTCCCTACTCGCAGCTCGTGGGGGCCCAGGCTGTAGAGAACATTCTCTCCGGCGAGCGGTATCGGCATGTGAGCGATGAGGTGATCAAGTACGTCTTGGGCTTTTATGGAGAACCTGCGGGTCCCATCGATCAGAACGCCAAAGACAAAATAATGGCCACGCCTCAGGCAAAAAGATTAGCCAACTGGCAGCCTCAGGGGAGATTTAAACCTCTGGAAGAACTTCGCAAGGAAATAGGTTCCAACCTCTCCGATGATGAACTCCTCCTCAAAATTATGGTTCCAGGACAGCCCCTGCGCACTGACCAGAAAAAGAAAGCCAAGCGCCCCGCAGGAAAACCCATTTCTTCTGTAAGCGTCCCTCAGGAGTTCCTGAATGAATTCACCGTGGAGGTAAACGGGGATGTCTTTAACGTTAAGATCTCCTCTGTTCGGGACGGCACCGGAGGCGAGACCGTCATGGAGGCAGAGAAAGCGCCTAGAAATGAAAAGAAGGAAACCCCTGCAGGGGCAGTCTTTGCAGGCATGGCAGGCCTTCTCCTTTCTTTTGAAGTAAAGGTGGGGGATAGGGTCAAAGCCGGCGATCTTGTAGCCGTGATCGAGGCAATGAAGATGATGAGGCAATTGAACTGTACTCACGACGGAGTCGTCAAAAATATCTGCGTCCATGTAGGGGAAATCGTGGAGCCCGAGGATATTGTCATGGTGGTAGAGTAAGATGATAAAAAAGATTCTTGTCGCCAATCGCGGAGAAATCGCCATTCGCATTATGCGGGCCTGCCGGGAAATGGGCATTCCTTCTGTTGCTGTCTATTCCGAGGCAGACAAAGACGCGCTCTTCACCAAATACGCCGATGAGGCTTATCTCATCGGCCCGGCGCAGGCAACCCAGAGCTATCTCAATATCGATAAGATGATTCAGACGGCAAAGGATTGCGGTGCCGATGCCGTCCATCCCGGATACGGTTTTTTGGCCGAGAACTCCGAGTTTGCCGGTGTCTGTGAACAGGAAGGGATAAAGTTCATCGGTCCTTCCGCCAGGGTCCTCAAGCTCATGGGGGATAAGGCGATGGCCCGCTGTGAGATGATGCGAGCAGGGGTTCCCGTGGTGCCCGGCACCAATGAATGTGTGGCCGAGTTCCCCCAGGCAAAAGAAATTGCCAGGGAGATTGGTTATCCCGTTATCATCAAACCAACCGGCGGAGGCGGTGGCATCGGCATGACCATCGTAGCCGATGAAGGGGAATTAGCGAAGGCCCTGGAATCTACCCAGGCCATTGCCGCTACCACCTTCGGCATCCGCGACGTGTACATCGAGAAATACATGATTGATCCCCGTCACATTGAGTTCCAGCTGCTGGGTGATTCCTACGGCAACGTAATTCACTTAGGGGAGAGAGAGTGCTCTATCCAGCGAAGGCACCAGAAGTTGATCGAAGAATCCCCCTCACCAGCCCTTACCCCCAGACTCCGGAAAGAAATGGGAGAGAAGGCGGCAAACGCCGCCAGACTGGTTGGCTATGAAGGGGCAGGGACCATGGAGTTTCTGTTCTCTGATGGAAAATTCTACTTCTTGGAGGTGAACGCCAGGGTACAGGTGGAACATCCCGTTACCGAGATGGTAGCCGGTGTGGACATCGTGAAAGAGGGGATACGGATCGCCTCGGGACTCCCCCTTACCCTAAAACAAAAAGATATCCGTATCAAGGGTAGCTCCATTGAATGCCGGATTAATGCCGAAGACCCTTTAAACGATTTCGTTCCCACTCCCGGTAAGATCGTAAGGTATCATGCCCCTGGAGGGATCGGTATCCGTGTGGATAGCGGGGTCTATTCCTCATACTCCATCCCTCCCTTTTACGATCCTATGATTTCCAAGCTCATTGTCTGGGGGAGAGATCGCCTTGAGGCCATTGCTCGAATGCGGCGAGCCCTCTATGAGTACATCATCATCGGACCCAAGAATAACATTCCTTTTCACAAAGCGGTTATGGAAAACCCCCGCTTTGTGAAAGGCGCCCTAGGGACACATTTCATCGAGAAGGAAACCGCCCTCCTTGCCGAAGTGAAAACCATTATGGAACAAGATAAGCCCCTGGAGAAAAAGCTGCCCCCTCCCCCAGAAGACAGGAAGAGAATCGCTGCCATTGCCGCGGCGGCTGTGGTGATGCAGAGCTATCGGTTGCGCTGATCATGAAAATCATCAAAAATACAAAAATGAATTCATTGCATGATAGTGGAGGAAATACATGAAAAAAAACATCGTCTTGGTTGCAACCTTAGATACAAAGGGATCTGAATGCCTTTATCTCAAAAAACTCATTGAGAAAAAAGGCCATAAGGTCATCAGTATTGATATGGGTACTGGTGCTAGGGGAGAGTTGCTCTATCCTCCCGAGTATCCTCGGGAACAGGTGGTAAAGGCAGCAGGGAGCAGCATGGAGGAGATAGACTCTCTGGGAAAAACAGGCCAGGAAAACAGGATCATAGACATAATGTCAGAGGGCACGATAAAGATCTGTCAAGAACTCTATGACTCGGGAAATATACATGGCGTTATCTCCCTAGGCGGAACGATGGGAACAAGTTTGGGAACAAGAGTCATGAGGGCGCTTCCTTTTGGTTTGCCCAAGGTTATGCTTTCGACCCTTGCGTCGGGCGACGTGCGCAGGTACGTGGGTACCAAGGATATCGTCATGCTGCCCTCCATTGCAGATATCGCCGGCCTGAACAGGATAACGGAGACTACCCTTACCCAGGCAGCGGGAACAATTGTCGGCATGGTATCTATGGGTAAAGTGAAGGGCTCGAGGCGACCGCTTATCGGGATCACGACTCTCGGCGGAACGACGACATGCGCACTCCAAGCCAAGAAGCGGCTCGAGGCGAAGGGCTATGAAGTAGTGATCTTCCATGCCAACGGTATGGGCGGCAGGGCCATGGAAGAGATGATTGAACAAGACCTCATACAGGCGGTCTTCGACCTCTCCCCCAACGAAGTGGTTGATCATATTTATCAGGGCTGGGGCGACGCCGGGCCCATGAGACTGGTGGAGGCAGGCAAAAAGGGGATACCTTTGCTCCTTGCCCCGGGAAATATCGATCACATTATGTATTCATCGCTTGAGAACATCCCCGAGCGATTCAAACACCAGTACGTCCATGTCCATGGTCCCGGCATCAATGTTCTGCGAACAAAGAAAAACGAAATGATCGAAGTAGCGAAGTTTATGGCCGAGAAGATGAACAACGCAACAGGCAAAGTAGCAATCATTTTCCCTCGCAAGGGCCTCTCAGTGCTGGACCGGGTTGACAAAGAGTTCGACGACCTCGATGCTAATTACGCATGGCTTGACACGATGAAACAGTACCTCAAGCCTGGAATAGAAGTGAGAGAAGTTGATGTTCATGTGACCGATATTTCTTTCGGAGATGTAGGCGCAGAGATGCTCTATAAGATGATGGAAGGTTCCTGATGCGGCTTTGAATAGCCGATGAATGGAAAGGGGGGAATATTTGATGTCATAGTGGTAGGAGCCGGATCGGCAGGTTCGGCAGCAGCAAAGGGATGCGCTGAACAAGGATTCCAAACCTTGATTCTGGAGAAAAAGCTTCCATGGGAAAAAATGTGCTCCGGCATGTTGCTTGGGTGAGCAGCTCAGTCATTAGTGAAGGAGCTATCCGGACAGGGGCCTAAGGAGCTCGTACTGGCATAAGGTGTAGAGATTTGGAATGAAACCATGCTCAAGGGAATCAACACGCATGGCAATGGAGGCTGAATGTGCAACTGTTGTCTTTGCGCCGGGATTACCGGCCGAATTTCTAGCTCAACTCTAAAAGGGGGGAGTGATTCACCCTCGAAGGCGGGCTCAGAGAGCTGAAGGCGGATCTGTATGGCGCTGCATCCTCCCCGGGGTCCTTCCAGGGGATAGCCAGGGTTATCATGAGACAGGCGACAAGGTGCGGGTAGACGGCAATAGAGGAGTTGTTTATATCATAGACAAATAGTGCTGTCCCAGAAAGGAGTTATTATCATGTCAGAAGTTAAAAATCCTTACGTGCTCGGCGAGTTGATAGAAGATAGGGCCAGGAAGAACGGCGATAGGGTTTTCCTTCGTTTCAAGGAACAGACATTCACCTATAACGATATCAATCGCTATACCAACCGTTGTGCAAACGCTTTTCTAAAACAAGGCACGGCAAAGGGGGATAAGATCAGCATCATGCTCCCTAACTGTCCAGAGTACCTGTTTATTTGGTTCGGCTCGGCAAGGGTCGGGGCAGTGGAAGTGCCCATCAATACTTCATATAAGGGTGAGTTCCTGCGCCACATCGTCGATCAATCCGATTCAAATATCCTGTTTATTAACCACGAATGGCTGGACCGTCTTAAATTGATCGAGGACAATCTCAAAAAACTTAAAAAGGTAGTCGTCTTGGGAGGGCTCACCAAAGAGGAAGCCGCGAACTCAAATATTCCTATGATAAGCTTTGAGGAATTTTTTGATGCCCCTGAAACGCCTGTGGATATCAAGGTGTATCCTCATGATCCTCAAAATATCATCTATACGTCCGGAACAACAGGTTTGTCCAAAGGTGCCTTAGGTCCCCACAAATTTTGGATTGTGGTAGCCGAACAGTTACTCCCCCTCCGGGAGGGAGGAAGGAATGATATCTTTTATACCTTCCTGCCTCTCTATCACATGAACGGGCAGTGTCTCACTACCATAACGGCGCTCCTTGCAGAAGGCCAGATGGTTCTCTCCGATAAGTTCAGTGCCAGTCGTTTTTGGGAAGATATTCGCAAATACAGGGCGACGCAGTTCAATTATTTGGGGGCTGTGATCCCCATTCTCGAAAAACAGCCCGAAAAGCCCGACGATATGGACAATACGGTAAAGATTGCCTTTGGCGGCGGATGTCCACAGGATGTCATAGACCGTTTTGAGAAAAGGTTCGGGTTAAGATGCATGGAGGGATTCGGCATGACCGAGATCGGCATTCCGGTACACACCACCCTTTATGATAGAAGGCCGCACTCCTGTGGAAGACCATTGCCTATTTACGAGATCAAGCTTTTTGACGATGAAGACAATGAGGTTCCTGTAGGTGTGCCCGGAGAGATTGTCTTCCGCCCGAAAGAGCCTTTTACCATGATGCTCGAGTACTACAATATGCCGGATAAGACCATTGAATCATTCCGTAATCTCTGGTTCCATACGGGAGACCTGGCGAAGAGGGACGAGGATGGGTACCTTTATTTTGAAGACAGAAAAAAGGATTCTCTCCGGAGGAGAGGCGAGAACATTTCGTCCTTCGAGGTGGAACGGGCTATCAATACGCATCCCAAGGTTCTCGAATCGGCGGCTGTCGCTGTCAAGGCTGAAATGCCGGAAGATGAAGTGAAAATATGCGTGGTCATCAAGCCCGGCGAGACGCTGACCCCGGAAGAGTTGATTGCCTACGCCGTCCCAAGGATGCCTTACTTTGCGGTGCCGCGTTTCGTAGAGTTTATGGACAGCTTGCCGAAGACTCCTACGGAGCGCATACAGAAATACGTGCTGAAACAGGCGGGTATCACACCCAATACATGGGATAGGGAAAAAGCTGGGATTAAAATCAATAGATCCTAAATATTGCGGGAAAATGCTCACCTAATTTGAAAAACCGATATTGCCCAAGGTGATTGTAATGTAAGTCTAAAGAAGTGGTTCAAAACACCAACTGCAATCGTTCTAGCCACAAAACTCGCCAAGGAAATGGGTTGGATTGATTAACACCCTAAACCCGAAAAAGAACTTATCCAAGTGAAGTTCCGGAACAAAGGTCAGAGTATTCAAAGCGATTCGAGTTGAGCCGTTCGGCCGCGAGCTCGTCGATAAATCTCTGGCTGAGCCCATGTTTCTAAAAAACAGGCTGAGGAGGTCTCTAAATATTTGGATCCCGAATAAAGTTAATCATTTCCTCCGGCACATAGTACTGGAGGATCTTTTGGGTCAACCTGATCCGGTTTTTCCGGCAGCCTTAGGTTCTTTTAAGCACCTATTAAGGACATAAAGACTCTGGCTGCTTCATCAGCAAACTCCTTGTCGTTGACATGAGCCTCCAACTCAATGACCTTAATCTCAGCCTTAAGGGACTGCTTCAGCGTCGCAGTGAATATCTCCGGCCGCCGGGGATTGTAAAATAATTCTCCCGGCTTATCCCACTCGATAAATCCCCGCATAGGAACGACTACCGCTCTCGGCCCCTTTCCCCGATTCAGCCTCCGGGCTACCAGCCTTGCCGTCTGGGCCACCTCCTCTAACGTCATCTCTATTTGCCATGCCAGCTCACCATGCAGGCGTCTTTTCATCTTTTTCAGCACTTCAGGCATAGTAGCCTCCGAGCCCCACCAGACTTTGAAAACAACCCCCCCTGGGGCAACGACCAAAGGGACAGCGGTCTCTACAGCCCCTTCCAGTCTCCCTGCAGGAATAAAAGGCAGGTTACACGCCTCGATAGCCACTTCAATAAGGGATAGATCCAAGACACCGGCGAAAGCCCCCTGCCTCACAAGCTGTTCCATGCCCTGCCCCTGACCTACGTGAAAAGCAGCTACTTCATATCCCCTAGTTTCAAAATAGGGCGTTAACTTCGTAATGTATTTTAAGGCCGATGTGCCCAGAGTGGATACAGCAAGGATAGGTCTTTCAGGGGTAATTCGGTACTGCTGGTTCAGTCTCGTTATCCCGATAATTGCCCCGGCAGCATTAGCCAGGCTTCGCCGGGTCAGGCTGTTTATGCCCCAGATGTCGGACACCAGTGGGACTACCAACAGGTCAGCAGGACACTTCTCCGGCTGACAAAAGGGAACAAAAGCGGTGGTGCAGCAGAGCACTTTGGGCAAGCCGATAGGGAGGGTTTTCATTACCGAGAGCCAAAGTGACATTCCTAATGTTCCCGTAATGCCGATTACCCCATCCAACTTCCCTGCGGCGTACAGGTCACTCACTACCCTGCTTGTACCCACGGCCATAGCCTGCACCGCCTCGGTTTCATCACCTATAGCACCAATGCTCTCCAGACTCCGCCCTGCTGCCTCGGCAACCTGCTCGCGGGTTATATCGCCCGGGAAGTAGGGATCACCGAGAATACCGGTGTCCACAACGATGGTATCAAGCCCGTTTTCCTTGAGCAACTGATTTATATAGGCGACTTTCTCACCCTTGGTATCCAATGTAGCTACGATTGCTATCAATTGAATCTCCTTTCAAAATTAGTGGGATATTAGCAGCATTTGCAGGCAGCCAACCATAAAACATCAAACGGGCCGCACGCAGGCGCCGTACTTCATGGCAATTATTATTAAAAAAGGCCTTTGCAGACTTTTTGAGGGGAAAACACTTTTCACTCTTCTACTCAAAAGAGTCAAAATCAAAATCATTTGAAAATGACTTTATCAAAGCCCTCGTTGCGGGTGTAATATATTTCCCTTTTTTCAGGAGGATCCCATAACGGGAATAGCCCAGGATGTCTGATGCAGGCCTTAAATAGATCCTGTCATTCTTTTTGGCATTTTCACATATGGCAGGGAGGGTAGAGACGCCGAATCCCAATTCAACATATTTCATAACAACCTCCCAATTGCCTGCCTCCACCGTTACTTTGAGATTCGGATTACAAGATCTCAGTCTCCTGTCCAGAACCTGGCCTGATGTTCCTTCTTTGTCCGGCATGACTATGGGATACTTTGCGACATCATGAATGGTTATCTGTCTTTTCTTTGAAAGGGGGTGGCCCAAAGGGGTAATAATGTACCGATCGAATTGCCACAATTCCCTGCCTATAATCCCTTCGGGAAGGCTTTCGATAGAGCCGACCCCTAAATCTACTCCTCCTGATAGAATCATTGAACGGAGCTGTTTCCCTGACACGCTAAAGAGAATGATCTCGCATTCAGGATGGGTTTTACGAAATGTATCAAGGTACGCCGGGAAAATATTCAGCAACATGGCTTCGAAGGATGCAAGCCTAACTTTACCCCTCAATACCCCAGATTTTTCCTGAAACTCATCGACCACATTTTCCAGCCTTTCAATGATAGGCGCGATAAGAGAAAACAGATCCGCTCCCTCAGGGGTCAATAGAGTCTTCTTGTTGGATCTTTCAAAAAGTTTTTTTTCCAAACAAGCCTCCAGATCCTTAATCTGATGACTGACGGCTCCTTCGGTCACATAGAGACTAAGCGATGCTTTCTTGAAACTTTTATTGACTGCGACGTAATAAAAGGTCTTTAGTTTAGAATAAGGTATTGCAGGTTGCATGGTGAAACCTCCTTTTCAATGCCTGGATATTGCATTGAAAAAGGATAGAAAGTCAACAAAGCATATAAGGAAATGTGGCAATGCTAGCGTGTTTCGTTACGGGGCTTTCTTCCTTCGTCTAAGGCTCGAAGCTTTTCCTGATAATCCTCACCTTGAAGCAGCTCCTCAAAGAACGCCAATTCCAGCCTTAATCCGTCTTGTAGAGTCATGTTCATGCCCCGAATCATGGATTCTTTAGCCCTCCGAACAGCAAGGAACCGGTTCTCACAGATCTTGGCTCCCCATGCCTTTGCCGTCGGCAAAAGCCGATCTAAGGGCACGACCTTATTGACCAGTCCAAGCCGGTATGCTTCTTCGGCGCTTACAGGGGCGCCCAAGAAGATCATTTCTGCCGCCTTGGCCGGAGAAATGATTCGCGGCAGTCTTTGGGTTCCGCCCAAACCTGGTATCAGCCCGCTCCCTACCTCGGGAAATTGCAGGTATGCATTCTCTGAAGCAATCCGGATATCACAGGCCAGTGCAATCTCAAGGCCGCCGCCCCTGGCAGGACCGTTTATAGCGGCGATAAGGGGCTTCCAAATGTCCAGGCCTCGTGTAATCATAGGAGGCTCCTTATACGATCCAGCAGCCCACGGCCTCAGCATAGTATTGTGATCGGCTCCGGTGGAAAAAACTTCCCCCGTTCCGGTGATTATACCGACCCAGGCCCCTGGATCGTCACGAAAGTCCATCAGAGCGCTACCCAACTGCCGGAAGGAATCGGCATCAAGGCGATTCGGCGTGCTGGTAAGCTGGAGTGTCATTACTACAATTTTATTTTCCTTTTCAATCAGGACAGGCATCATCATCTCCATTTTATTTCGTGATCCACATGATGGATCACATGGGCTGAGGTGATACTTGACGATCTAAGAGGCCGTTTCATCATTTCTCTTGGGTCTCACAGGAAATTATGAGCTGATATCGGGATAAGAACAAAGAGCTTCCTGATACGGCAGGCACCGATTCTCCTTCTGCGGCGGGCTGAGCCCTATATCCTGGTCTCTTTTCACTAACAGGTGCCTCTATCCACTCCCTTGATCGTTTCGCATAGGCCGTGAGATGTGCTTAGAACAGAAACACCGGGGGCATTACAAAAGCAGTTTCGGCAACAGTCCGTTGAAATGGACCATCTAAAATTCTAAAGAATTTACCACTCTGTTATATCAATGCCCTGACCCCCGGCCGCGTGCTTTATGATTCAGCGCAGTTCTTGCCACCCCGGTCCGGCATGCATCTTTCAAACTTCTACTGGCAAGAAGGAATGATAAAGACTCCTCACTCATTCACCTTGTACACCCGGCACAGAATACCCCTGAGATTAGTGGAACCAATTTCTGGATTGTAAGGAGGCTCGCTTGCAGTCAAAATGTTAATATTGGATTCCTGCCACCCGTGGAGGCTTTCGACCCCCTGCTCTGGGAACCACCACGCATAGCTAACCCCGATCACCCTGGGATCAATACTTTCGGTCAGCACTGCGCGCTGCTTGATGCGCCCTCTCTTGGTCTCAATGTATACCATGTCTCCGTTATCAATGGCTAGCCTCCCAGCCGTTTCAGGATGAATTTCAACAAGCGGCTCTGGCTCCATGTCGCGCAAACTTGCTATTTGTCTATTATTTGAATGACGGAATGGAGCTTGGTGATAACTGGTGAAAATCAGAGGATACTGCTTGGCCAAATCGGGTGTGCTATATGGTGTCTCCGGAAGCTCATGGTAAACTGGTAGCGGCTCGTGACCCCATTCCTCAAGCCGGCTGGAATAGATCTCCACCTTACCCGAGGGTGTTTTAAATCCTTCTTTCTCGTATTTCCTATACTCTTTAGGTGCTTGGAGTGTCCCCACCTTCCTAAACTCATCAAAGGTGATACCCACAGGCTTCAAAATGATATCCAGGGCATCATTTACATCATCCCAAAAATACTCGGACAAACCCAGCTTCTTTGCCAGCTCGTTGATTATCTTCTTGTCTGGCCAAGCTTCACCGATCTGGGCCGTCTTCTGCCGCACTCCAGCAAAGGGAGCCCTGGTCATGACGTCATCCACTTCAAGGTAGGTAGTAGCAGGAAGGACAATATCGGCAAGCTCGGCAGTGGGGGTCATAAACTGGTCAGCAACATAAAGAAAATCTAATTTCAGTAACGCCTGGTATACCTCCTGGGCATTGCTCCACGTAATGAGGGAATTATTGGCATGGACGCAAAGCACCTTAACAGGATATGGCTTTTCAGTAAGGATGGCTTTAACCAAGATCTGGGGCTGCACGAACTGGGTCATGGGTAATGGAAGAAGCCCAAGATCGGCGCCAAGTCTCTTTTTTCGCTGCTCTTCGGGCATTTTTTCACTCAGCATGAAGTCCGTCCCCTGGTCTGATTTGCCAAAATAACGGACTGTGCCTAGGGGAAGTGGCCCATAGTCAACTTCCCCGCCGGGAACGCTCAAGTTGCCGGTGATTGCCCTTAAAATTGAAGTTGCCCGTGCGGTTTGCACGCTGTTGATGTCGTCGTCAATGGCATTGCCATCCTGAATACAGGCAGGCTTGGTTGTGGCATACAACCTGGCTGCCGCCTCTAGCTGTTCCGCAGGTACCCATGTTATCTCCTCAACCCACTTTGGACTATTGTCCTGAACATGCAGGTGTAGCTTATCGAAGCCAACAGTCCACTTGGAAACAAAAGACTTATCGTAGAGTTCTTCATTGACGATGACGTTTATCATCCCGAGAGCTAATGCCAGGTCGGTCTTTGGCCGCGGTTGGATCCATAAATCAGCTTTCGAAGCTAATTCCGTTTTTCTAGGATCGATAACAATGAGTTTCGTTCCCTTGCGGGCTAAGGCTCGTTCTAACCTTACGTAATTGGGATTATGAGTAAACGCTATATTCGCCCCCCACATGAGAAGACACGCCGGAGGATAATCTAGGTCTGGAGTGTAATCTGTTCCCGTCTCGACATTGAGACCGGTGGTAATATTTGAACCCATACGCCTTGGTGACGAACAGACATGTCTTGTGTCACATAAGTTCGGGGTGCCAAATACATTACACAGCCTCAGCATATAGGCTTCGTATCCCTTA
>Ga0307434_1000938_pt1 | contig 17040 bp, 15 predicted proteins | sample SalMarWE160220MG_FD_202156 | JGI IMG/M metagenome (GOLD analysis project Ga0307434, IMG submission 202156) | Salt marsh sediment microbial communities from the Plum Island Ecosystem LTER, Massachusetts, United States - WE1603-220 | ecosystem: Environmental > Aquatic > Marine > Intertidal zone >... | reverse complement strand
GACAAATGGCAGCGAATTTGTCTATAAAATTTCCGATGAAGAATTTATTTTCTACAGCAAAGGCGAAAACAATATCGATGAAAAGGGACAGTATAAAGGTCAATATAAAAACGGTGCAGATGATTGGATAATCTGGCCACCAAGAAGTCACACAAGTCAAGAGAAACAGGAAGATGGCGAATAGTACAAAAGCTTATATATCCGAATTAAGAAATCATGTGGGACAGCAAGTCACCCTCGCAGGATGGTTGTATCAGGCCCGCTCCAGCGGAAAGATTCAATTTTTGATTGTTCGTGACGGCACAGGACTTTGCCAGTGTGTTGTTGAGAAAGGCAAAGTACCGGACGAACTTTTCGAGAAGCTAAGACATCTGGGGCAGGAATCATCTCTGACCATAACCGGCACAATCCGCGCAGACCAAAGAAGCGTTGGCGGCTACGAGTTGGTTGTGACCGATGCACAAATAATATCGCCGGCTGAAGGTTATCCCATAACACCAAAATCGCATGGCGTCGATTTCCTTCTTAAAAACCGTCACCTGCACCTTCGCTCACAACTTCAATGGTGCATAGGAAAAGTCCGTCATACTGTTATTGATGCCATCCGCAGATTTTTCAACGACAACGGCTTTATACTAATCGACACCCCCATCTTTACAACGATAATCGGCGAAGACCAGCAAACGCTTTTTGAAGTTGACTATTTTGGAAATCCGCTGCATCTGACTCAGACCGGCCAATTGTATCTCGAATCAGCAGCGATGAGTTTCGGCAAGGTCTATTGTTTCGGTCCGACCTTCAGAGCTGAGAAAAGTAAAACGCGCAGGCACCTCACCGAGTTCTGGATGGTCGAGCCGGAATTAGCCTTTATCGACCTCGACGGCCTGCTCGAATTAGCAGAGAATTTCGTCTCATTTATAGTCGAGCGAGTTCTACAGGAAAATAAAAGTCAGCTTGAAACGTTGGGGGCCGACATAGAAGCACTGGAGAGAATCAAGCCGCCTTTCTATAGAGTGACTTACACCGAAGCTATTGAGATTCTCACCGGGCCAAAAACTAAAGATTTTCTGAGCCAGCAATTACACAAGCTGCAAAATCAAAAACAGCAACTGGAAAGCAGAATCGCGTCTCTTGAAGAAGAACAAAAAGGCCAGATTAAGCAGTGGAAGAGAGATAAAAACGCTGCCGAGCTGATCGAGCTTCGAGTCGAAATAGACGAAGTGAGTACAAAAATTGAAAACAATCCCAAGCACGCTAAATTAGCAGCCGAATTCCGATGGGGCAAAGACTTAGGCGGCTCAGACGAGACAATAATCTCACAGATGCACGACAAACCTGTTTTCGTTACGCTCTATCCCAAAGAGGCCAAAGCCTTCTATATGAAGACGGACAGGGACAATGAAAAAGTAGTTTTAAATTTCGATTTACTTGCTCCTGCCGGCTTTGGCGAAATCATCGGCGGCTCGGTCAGAGAGGACGACTACGATAGGCTGGTCACACGAATCCGCGAGCAGGGCTTGAATGTAGAGACTTATAACTGGTATTTGGACCTGCGAAAATACGGCTCGGTGCCGCACGGCGGCTTCGGACTCGGCGTCGAGCGAACCGTCGCATGGCTCACTGGCGAAAAGCACATTCGACAGTGTATCCCATTCCCCAGAATGATGGACAAAGTGTATATTTAGCTATTTTAATGAACCTCTTATGGACGAGGAGAAGATTTAACTGCCGGATTCTGACTGTATGGTTTTATTATATTTGCGTAAAGCCGCGGCTGGTGACATTAATATAACCTTCTTTTTCTTAAAGTCCCAGACAGCAAGCGGCAGTTTCTCCTTTTTATGCCGTTCGATTACTTCTCTTACAGCCTCTCTCATGGCCAACATAGCCTTATCATGTAAGGATAAACGTTTCTTTTTCATATACCGCCAATACCTTTAACAATATTGTTGTATAATTCCTCGTTGATAATCTTAATTTTGCCATTTTTCTTTTCAGCTATCAATATCGGAGTTGTACCTGCATTGTTAAATAACATCCACGAATCTATGAATGGTTGATATAAACTGAAGAAATTGTAAATACAACGTTTGAAACGCCGAAGGACATCCTGGACAGGAACATTATGGCCACCTTGAGCGACTCTATATTTTATACGAGATATGGCCAGGTCAGCGTTGGGAATCCAAAGAAAAAAAATGTGGATTTTATACTTTTGTTTCTTAAGAGATTTGAACAGATTTACATATAATTTACCCGAAAGTGTCGTTTCAAAGGCAAAATCTACTCCTATATTTGAAAACTGATGAATCTGCTCAAGGACAAGTTTGCCTGCCTTTATTGCGGCTGCGCCGGGTGAAAAGGGCGAAAGCCCCTGTGCAATCAGGTCGGGGTTAACGAAATTTGGACACCTCACATATTTGGGTAGGAACTTTATTGCAAATGTTGTTTTGCCTGACCCATTGGGCCCAGCGATTATATAGACATTTCTATTATTCATATAGAAAGAATTTTAACGCCTCTGTCACATTAAATCTATTCAAATAATATTGTCATGTTGAGCCCTTTCGGCTTCGCTCAGAGCCTGCCCTGAACGCAGTTGAAGGGGTAAACTCCGACGAGGCATTGTATACGCTTTGGGAAACGTTATTGTGTCATGTCGAGCGTAGTCGAGACATCTGCTTTGTGAGCGATTGTAACCTTGCAAAACAAAATTAAGCTCTTGCAAAGCTAACTTCAGACAAATCACGGCAATTATATTCGCCTATGGTGAGAACAAATTCAGAACCCCGAATAATGAATCCCGAACTATCAGAGCCGCGAACCACGCTTTTCAACAGCCCCTCTATCCATAGTTTTCCCATTTGCTAAAGAGTTGACGAATTCCTTACCTGTCATTGCATTTCTTCCTTCAAGCGAGCGAACCAAAAGCCAAAGAATGAAAGTTCCTGTTTCCTGTATTATTGTACGGATTATCGGAAAAGGCAAGAAATGAGTAAGAGTAAAAGTAAATGATTAGAATATTTTTCTGTATGTGTGACAGTAAGGAACCTTTCCGGTCTTTTCATAATAATTCTGGTGGTATTTCTCCGCCGGCCAGAATTTACCGGCCGGTGCTATTTGAGTCTTCACATCGTAAGCTTTTTTCTTGAGCTCCTCGACCAGCCGGGTAGCAATCTGTCTCTGCCGGTCGTTCAAGTAGAAAATCGCGGAGCGGTATTGCGTCCCTATATCCGGCCCTTGCCGATTTAGCTGCGTGAAATCATGCGTCTCAAAAAACAGCTTAGCTAATTGCTCATAACTTATTTTCGATGGGTTAAATCTCACCTCGACAGCCTCGGCGTGGCCCGTCTTGTCGGTACAAACCTGCTTATAAGTGGGATTGTCCACATGGCCGCCGGTGTAGCCAACCGTTGTTGATATTACGCCGGGCGTTGCTTGAAAATAATACTCGGTGCCCCAGAAACAGCCCGAAGCGAATATTGCTCTATTAGTCTGACGTTTTTCTGCCGGTGTAAAATCCATTGAAATAGAATTCACACAGTAGCGTGTATTCTTAGGTGTTAATCTTTCACCTAAAAACACATGTCCCAGATGCGCCCCGCATCGTGCACAGATAATCTCTGTCCGAATGCCGTCGGCATCCGGCTGCCATCTCACAGCCCCGGGGATCTGATCATCAAAGCTCGGCCAGCCGCATTCGGATTTGAACTTCGCATCCGACTCAAACAGCTCAGCCCCACAACGTTTACAGGTATATACACCTTTTTCAAAATAGTTATTATATTTCCCACTGAAAGGACGCTCCGTTCCTTTGCGAACAATAACGCGTTCTTCCTTTGGAGTTAGTTTTTTGTACATTTTTTGCTCCATGTAAAATCCAATCTCGTCCAGGAATATCTCTACGGTTCCCTGTTTTGATCTTTCTTTACTACCAAACCATAGCATTTCCTTACTATCCAGGGTTTTCTTAACCGGTAATATCCTGAAACTACGAATTGGGATGCGGATTTCCTGCCATTTACTTTTCAATTCAAATTGTGCCTGGTATAGCTGCGTTTTACCTTTTGTGTCGTTCATCCAAATCCCCAGAATCCATATTGCTGGTTTGCCGTTTGCCAGCAGGTATATTCCGTCGCAAGCAGCAACATTTAAGACATCGTTATTATCAGCTAAATCAGTTCGAGCACCTGCAAGGTACCAATTACGCCTTGGGGGGACGAGCCTCTTAATATGCAGGAAAGACCTTCCATTATCCTGTGCGAATTCTACGTCGCTAATTGTATTATCACCTTTTTGACCAACCACCAATGTCCATCTGAGGTTGCCTCCTGTATCTTTCGTTTCCTTTGAGAAATCATCGATGATTATCTTACTCATTGGATTGGAAATTTCTCCTGCAAAACTCAACAGCCATCCTCCCAATCCCCAAGCCACAAAGACACATAAAAATGGAACAGCCAAAATCAAACGTCTTTTTATAACCTTTTGTATGTTCATTTTTCAGCTACCTCATTTTATTTTGTAATACGTCTTAATACCTAATTATTTATACTTACAATCCACATAGGCAGTTCACAAAAACCATCGCGCGGCCAAAGGTAAAAAACTTTCGAGATTGCATAAAAATTTTTTGTTTTTTTCCAAAAAAGACTTGCCAAACTACGACAAGTAATACATAATGTATTATATGTATTAATACATTTTAATTACATATATAACAATTTTTACAGCTTAGGCAGAGATTTACTATGGCTTTATGGATTCAAATATCGCCCGGTTCAAATGAGCCTGTTTATATTCAGGTTGCTGAGCAGATAAGTGAGGCTATTGCAAAAAAGCAGCTCGCAAGCGGAGACAAACTACCTGCGGTCAGAAAGCTTGCTGCGGAATTGGTGATTAATCCCAATACGGTCGCCAGGGCTTACAGCCGATTAGAGCAAGCCGGCCTGGTTAATACAAAAACCGGCTCCGGCACATTCGTTGCCGACCCAAAGCTACGCAAAGCCGATGCCGCAGACATCAATACCCTTGCCGAGAGAATGGATACTCTCATTAGTCGCGGCTTAAATTTAGGTCTTCAAGCCCAGGATATAATCAAGGTATTCAAAGCCAGAATAGACAAATTTGTTGGCCAGTCAAACAAGAAAGAAGAGTAAAAAAAATGCCTGAGATAGTATTGGAAACAGAAGCTCTTACAAAGTATTTCGGCGGGACTGTTGCTGTTGACCATCTGGACCTGCAATTGCCGCGTGGCTGCATCTGTGGATTTGTCGGCCGAAACGGAGCAGGAAAAACTACCGCCATTAAGTTAATGATGGGCTTGCTAAGGCCGACAGCAGGCTCATCGAGGCTATTGGGCTGTGATTCTACAGCTCTGGCTCCTGCAATTCGTCAGCGTATCGGTTATGTTACCGAGGGTCATCGGCTGTTTCGCTGGATGAGCATCGCTGAGTTGGAGAGATTTCAGCGGGCGTTTTTTCCAAAGCAGTGGGACGACAAGTTCTTTGTCGATATGATTGAGTACTTCGGCCTGTCAAAAAAACAAAAGATTAAACAGCTATCAAACGGCCAGCGTGCACAGGTCTCTTTGGCCCTTGCTTTGGCTCCGAATCCGGAACTTCTAATTATGGACGACCCAACGCTCGGCCTTGATGCCGCTATCAGAAGACAATTCTTAGAGGGCATGATCCAGCTTATTATGCGTCAGGGCAGAACGGTTTTGTTCTCCAGCCACATCCTCGGCGACGTTGAAAGGGTCGCCGACCGCATAGCGGTTATTGACAGAGGTGTTTTAAGAGCAAACTGTTTGCTTGAAGAGTTCCGCTCAGCAGTCAAAAAGGTAATATTTAGCTTTGAGGATTCGGCACCGGTTGATGTCGACATCGAGGGATTATTGCATTGCAAATGCAGTGAAAAAGAGCTTGAGATAATATTAGTCGGAACCGATAAAGAAAAAATCGCCGATTGTGCAAAATCAGCAGGTGCTGCTGAATATAAAATCGTACAAATGAACCTGGAAGACCAGTTCATTGAATTTACTGCTCCGCCCGGCCGTAAGAAACTATTCCAGTGGGAGGAAATATAAAATGAGATTCCCAGCATTGTTGCGAAAAGAATTTCGTGAGAACTTACCCTGGCTAATTTTGGCGGCAATTGTATTATTTGCTTTTGGCGGTTTTTGCTTGCTTGCAAAGGCTTACCAGGTAGATAGCAATCGGTATTATACGAATCTTTCACCAGGCTCTACAGTTGACACTTATTGGCTCACTCGCAGTTCCAAATTGGCAGCAACAGGTATGTGGTTGCTCTTGACATCTATCGGACTTGGTTTGACTCTGGGCGTTCGACATTTCTGGATACCTTATTTCACAGGGACTTGGCCCTTTCTGATTCATCGCTCGACCAGTAGAAAAACTATACTCGGCGCAAAACTGGCCGGAGCATTGATAGCTTTTGTTATCTCCATTGGGCTTGTCTGGGTCGGCCTTTATTGGTACGCCTGCAGGCCGGAACTCTTCACAATATCGCAAACAGCAAGAGTTTTCATCGAGGGCTGGATTTTCATAGTACTGGGTCTTGTTGTGTATCTGGGAACAGCTCTTACCGGCCTGAGCACAGCCAAATGGTACACCACAAAGATATTCGGCCTGGCATTTGCAACTGTCATTATCATAGTGACTTTCACACAGTGGCGGCTTGTCTGGGCCTTCGTGGTGATTGCCATTGGTATTTTTATTTTGCTTTCACAAATTTTTAACACATTCCTAAACAGAGAATTTTAGACCAGGAATAGAACTATGAAACTAAAAAACGATTTAAAATACTTTGCGACGCCGGCCAAAATCCTTATGACGGTTCTTATACTGCTGTTCGCTTTGCTGATACTACAGGGTATTATCATCGCAACGGAAGATATATTTACTGAAACAAAACACAGATGGACAACGACCAAGCCCGAAAAAGAACTAACTGAGGAAGAAAAACAAATCAGCAGAATAAGAGATTCAGCAAAAGAGTTTTTGCCTGATGGATCAATTCACCTAATTTACAGACCAGAACGCACCCCGGGTCGAGTGGATGAGACTGAGACAGTGCAGATATATAACGCCAATGACAATCTGCTTTGGGAGGGCCCACGCAATAAAAGCCCCTACCAACATCTTTCCTGGGCTAAACAAATAAGCAGCTATAATGAGGGCTTTACGCAGCAGCGGGCGAAAAACATACAAATGTTTACGCCTGAATTTTCCCAAACTCTCGAAATACCTGTTCAATCCGATGAAAAAACTATCCAGATATGGCGGTATCATCCAGCCGTAGAATTTTTTATTGGTTATGATATCAGCGGTACAAAGATAGGCTACATTAGCTCAAAGGGATTTACAGATTCAAAATCAAAAGTAAAACCGTTAGGCAAATTCAAATTCTTCACTGCCTGGTGTCCGCAGGCTTCTTTCAGTCCGACTTTGATGTGGCAAACGCAAAGACGCATTTACCAAATCGACTTTGAAAAACAACATGTAGAGCTACTCTTTGAAAGTGCCGAAGCAGATATCAGAAGAATATACTTGCATGCATATCGGGATTTGAAGCCCGGTGAAAAAGAGTATATAGATCGTGAAAAATACCGACCTTTGCTTCACTGCGAAACTGAAGATGGCAAGAGCCATCTAATAATGCACGAACCCAATCAACGGCTTACAATCACTGTTCCAGGGGATTGGGAAGGTTGGACGGGTAATCAATATCGATTTACTGCTACTAGACAATATATTTTCTTGTATCGGCTTTGGATAGAATCAAGTGCCCCTCCGAACCGCCGTAAATCCCCCAAACTTTTTCAGCAATGGTGGCGTAATTTCCGAAGTCAGCCGCAAAAAAATTGGATCGAGTTATACATAGTCGATAGCCAAGGCGGTTTTGAACTACTCAATCACTATAGTTGGACCGTACCTGCTCTGTCTGAAACGATAGTCGAAGCCAGAGACTTCAGGACGCTAGCTACACGTTATGTGAGTAAATTCTCACCTCCGTTGTATGATTGGGCCTGGCATTTTATGGGTACAAGATTCTGGACACAGGTTTATCAGAGTTCTGATTTTGCTAATGGTTTTGCACAAATATTAGCGTATATCCGTCCATACGGTAGCGTCATAAACTGGCTGCTGAGCGCGGCGATGACGGTCTTTACCTTTTGGCACGGCTGGTTGAGACGGACCTCCCGGCTGAAATTTTTGTTCTGGCTGGCATTTGTGGCTGTATTTAACCTGGCCGGCCTGTTGACATATTTGGCCTTGAACCATACTGCAGTAATAAAATGCTCAGCTTGTGGCAAACGTCGTGGGCTAAATCAGGTAAGCTGTGTGCGCTGTGGAACCGAATTGCCCAGACCAAAGCGAGAAAAACTCGACCTAATAGCTCTGCCACAGACATTCAATACCTAACCGCCATCTCGTAGATCAGTTTGGTTTTGTGCTTTTAACGAAGTAAATTTCTATCTGACTTGATATAACCCGCTTGGTTCCGGCTTACCCGACTAATGTATTAATCACTAATACCATTTCTAAAAATTAATGGCGCTTTATGATAACTTGCAAGAAGTTACTTTTAAGTCTTGGTTTGCCCAAGGCGGATTTGTCTTGATGACAAATCTTAAAATAGCATATACCATAACTCACATGACGAACGCAAAAATTTAGTATGATTTGTATTATGTTTAACCTACGGTTTGATATTTGGTCCTTGATACACAATGTTAAATTTGAGGTTCTTAATACCTAAGATAGTTAGGTATTATATCTACATTACAATTTGATATTAGATTCTTGGTAAGCGTTCACGGGAAAACCGCATTTTTGTCATTGCGAGCGAAGCGAAGCAATCTAAAATCGTACGTTTTTGAGATTGCTTCGGCCTAAAGGCCTCGCAATGACACAAAAACGCCTTATTTTATGCGTGAACGGTTACGATTCTTGATAGACGATGCAAAATTTGAGCCTCCTAATACCTAAGATAGTTAGGTATTGTTTGTCTATGAAGGCTCGATATTCTCCGCAGTCCCAAAAGGGACACTGCGTGGATGTGGCGCCAGCCATCCCAGCGGCCTTCCGGCAGATGCTGGAGTAAAGCGCAAGTCCATCTACTGATTACCGGCAACTTACCTGTTCAACATTCTTTTGTTCCGTCAATCTCATAATTATTGTAAAAATATCCGTGTTATCAATTACGCCGACAAATTCCTCAGCGCCGGGTCCTTTTGCGTAAATGGGAACATTCAAGCCGGTGTGATCTTTCGAAGCCCAAAACACCACCGGCAGAAGTCCTTTTCTTAGAGATTTGATGACCTTTAATCCTCCGCATTCGTGATCCGCTGTGACTATAATCAAGGTATCGTCTCTATCGCCGGCCCAATCTAAGACCACTTGAAATGCTCTGGCAAATTCCAACGTTTCAAATATATTGTCCTCAATAATATTATCATGCCCTGCCCAATCTATCGTGCCGCCTTCGACCATCAGAAAAAATCCGTTCGGGTCATTATCCAGCATACTCAGCGCTGCCGCGGTCATCTCTGATAAATGAGGCGCTGTATCATAAGAAGGCATATCATTTTTGCGTACTTGCGAAAGTGGATTTTTACACGGATAATAATAATCATATTCCCAGGGCATTCCATCCGGCGAGAACAATCCTGCCACGAACACTTCTGTATTGTGGTCTTGTTCCACCGAAAATACTATATCCTGCAACTCTTGCCTTGTTTTCACCACCATATAATCAGCCTGCTTGGCCTTTTCTTCTGTCATTCCCTTACCATTTTCGTAATAGGCTCCGAAAAGGATATTCGGGCGTGTTTGATTAAGATAATCATTTGCAATGTCTCCATACCGATTTCGATGTCTTGTATGGGCTGCAAATACTGCGGGTGTGGCATGTGTTATGGGCACAGTCGTTACCAGTCCAGTTGCTTCGCCCTGTTCTTGTAAATATTCCAGAATCGTCTTAATGGGCTTGCCTGACTTTTGGCTGATAACCTTACTATTTACTTTCTGTCCCGTCGCCATGGCTGTGCCCGCTGCCGCCGAATCCGTTGCATGAATTTTATCAAGATATGAATTTGCCGAGTGCGTCATCATCTCCCCACGATAATATTTCTCAAAGGGCAAGCTATTCACATCGCCGTACGCATACAGTGACGCAGCCTTGACCTGCTCAAATCCCATACCGTCTCCGATCATTAGAATAACATTCTTAATCCCCGCCCAGGACGGCTGGACAAACAATACCAATAATACAATTAAAATTATCAAACAGGATTTTCGTAACATTCTTATTCTCCTTCAGTTGACAGTTTTACAATTTCTTAATACGAATAAATTTTCGTTTTGTTTATTATACGGACTTATAAGGCTATATGGAAGATTTCCTTCGATAGTAAAGCATTAAATAATCGAGCAATCTTGATAGCTGAAGCCGTTCATGAAAGCTGACTCAGGGCCTGGAGGAACAGGCGGCGCAGCTTAGGCCCTTGTAATTGCCCTGTTATGCCGTCAGCTACTCGAAAATCATAGCGTCCCTTCCTTTCAAAATAGCCGATCCAATAAGGATAAAACACCGTCTCAACAAAGCTCACATCCTGCAACGAGGCTTTCCTGCCGTATCCCAAAGATTGATCCAGAATCAGGACACGGCCATATCTCCTGACTCGTTCGGTAACCTGCTCCGGTGACAGTATCGCAGTACACACTGTCCCTTGGGCGTGTTCACTGTGCTGGTGGTCCTGGCCCTGAAATATGGCCGTCTCTCCAAGAATCGCATCACAGCAGATGACCGTAGTCCATGATTTTACCTCTGCTTGAATGAGAATCTCAAATAAGTGCAGTGGGACATGAAACAGCTCGGCTTTTTTGAACTCTGCCCGGCGGAAAAAGCTGAGGGGATTACGCCTTTTATGCTCTGTGAAGATTTTCCGGGCTTGAGCCGCAGATATGACAGGACAAATATACATAAGACGATACTACTTTATGCCAAAGTGAACATAGAGAACTGTCTGCACAGCCAGCAGTATCACCGCCCAAATCCGGATATCCCGCCAGCGATGCTGAGACGGAGCACCTTCGAAAATGTAGTCACGTTTGAAGGTCCAGGCCCACAGAGCTGTGAAAACAAAGACCACAACCATGACATAGCTCGCAAGATTAATATGTGTTCCCACGAGCCACTCGAAGTACAGCATTGATTTAAGCCAACCGCCCATCTATCTTAATCTCCTTTCGCCCTGTCGGCTAAAGTTTCCTGTACGTTTTCGTCTTTCATAATAAGACCATATACCAAACCTTGTAATTCCTCCACCGGTTGGGGCTTAGTCAAGAGGCTTACGATTGTTGTGATCACTAAGCCCGCCAGGAAAGACCACCATGATATATACATAAAGCTGATAGGCTCACCTAAGGCTCGCCAAGTGCCGAAGTACAAGCCGGTTGAGACCGCCACGCCGCCGAGCATTCCAACCACGCCACCGGCTTTGTTTGCCCTGCGCCAATAAATGCCCAGTAAAAGGATGGCAAGCGTTGGCCCCTGGAACAACGAAAGCATCGTCCCTCCAGCCACGAAAAGGCCCGGAAAATACTTGTTAACCGGAGCGATGAAAATGGCGAGGATAATAAAAGCCGCTGTCATAATGCGACCTACCAGCAGGTAGTGCCGGTCGGAACCCTTGCGTACAATGTACTCGCAATAAATATCTTTCGTAAAGAGCGTTGCCGCAGAATTTACCGTCGAGTCCACACTCGACAACAGAGCCGCCAAAAACGCTGCGAACACCAATCCCGTCAAGCCAGTTGGCAGCAGGTTTTTAATTACCCAGGGATAGGCTTTATCCATATTTTCCGCTGTGAGCTCCGGGTATAAAGCAAGGGCTATCAGGCCCGGCACCGTAGTCAAAATCGGAACGAACATCTTCGGTAGCGCTGCGAACATCATGCCGGCCTTGGCATCCCATTCGCTCTTGGCACCCAGCGTCCGCTGAATGATGGCCTGATTGCAGCACCACCAGGCAGGAGATGCAACAAAGCAAAGGCCGAGAACCACACCCGGCCAGGGATAGACGGGATGATCGACAGGCAGAAATAAATTCATGTGATTAGGATGCAAGGCAGTGACTTTCTCAGCCAGGCCCGACCAGCCTCCGACGCACATCAGGCCCAGAATGGTCAGCGAGAAACCGCCTACGAACATGACAAGTATCTGCACTACATCCGTCATAGCCACGGCGGCCAGACCACCCAAGACGGTGTACAGACCCACGACTACAGCAGTGATGAGCATCCCATAGACCAGAGGGATGCCCATGTATTCTTCCAGCATCAGCCCGCTGGCCCAGAAGAACTGCCCGAGCATAAAGATCATAAATCCTCCCCACAAGATAGTCTGGACGAGGCGGACAAATGGGTTGTAGCGTCTGCCCAGAAACTCCGGGACGGTATAGACACCAGCCCTCCAGAAGTATGGCACGAAGAGAAGCGCCGACAGGACTATAGCCGGTATCGCACCCATCCATTCAAAATGGACCTGGTTTAGACCAAAGCGATAGGCACCACCAGCCGCTCCGCAAAAATCATTAGCGCCAATATTAGTACCGATGATAGAAAAACCTATAATCCACCAGGGCAGCATACGCCCAGCTAAAAAGAAGTCCTTCTCACTCTTAACATACCTTTTGAAATAAAAACCAAAGCACGGAATCGCGACCAGATAAGCGACCACAATGAAAAAGTCAATGCCTGTGATATTTATTTCCATATCGTTTGCCTTTCTCAGCAGTCCAAGGTATTAGCTCAACATGGAACCGTAGTTGCGACCTTACAGGTCACTACCTGTTCTGTTTGGGGATTTTCTTTTTTCGTCCTCGATAGAGACAGAAAATGCCTATTAACGTTAGAATCGAACCGGCTGCGAGGTTCGTCGTAATGCCCTGTGTCCGGGACACATACTCGTTAGCCTCCACAAACAACGCGGCTATGTAAACAAGCAGGCCCATAACGAGCCAGAATATTCCCAAAATCCCCAAAGGACGCAGCTCTTTATGCGATGAATCCGTTTGTTCTTCGATCATAGCTCAACCTCTTCTCGAGGGCCCCCAAACGCGACCTTTGGCGTTTGGGAAACCCCTTTAGTTAAACAGACTGCTTTACGCTTGGCTCATGTCTCCGCCAGTCCGTTATTTTTAACCACATTACTATACCACTTCGCTGATGCTTTAGGAATTCGCCGACCGCTCTGGAAATCAACATAATTGATACCAAAGCGTTTGGTGAATCCCAACGCCCATTCAAAGTTATCCATAAAGGACCAGAGAAAATAGCCCCGCAGCTTGATGCCTGCCTCAACGGCGTCGTGACATGCACCGATGTAACCGTTCAGGAAATTGATTCGTTCGGTGTCGTTGACTGCTCCGTCCTCCACGTGGTCCCGCAAAGCGCAGCCGTTCTCCGTGATGACAATCTCCGGATGGTCGTATCGATTATCGATCCAACCCAGCAGCTTGCGACAGCCCCATGGCACGACGTACCAGCCCATATCGGTTTTCTTCCAGCTCTCGTCAGCCGACAGGTTCAACTCCTGGTCCTGAAGGATACCGCCGTTCTGATAAACATCAACCTCGACTATCCGGTCCTGCTCGACATGTGAAACATACGCCGTGCTGTAGTGGTTGAGCCCGAAGAAGTCACACGAGCCATGGAGCAAGGCCTTGTCTTCAGCAGTAAACGTGGGCAGGCGTTCTGCCACTTGTTTCCGTATGACCTCGCAGTAGTCGCCGCGATATATCGGATCAGCGAACCATCCAAGGAAGAACTCCAGGGAGCGTTGGGCTGCTTGTTTGTCTTTTTCCGAGTTCGTGCGAGGCTCCCGCCAGTCGCAGTTGTTGGTTATACCAATTCGACCCTTCTGCTTTGGTTGGTATTTCTCGCGATATACATCTACCGCCTGAGCATGGGCACGAAGAAGCTGATGAGCTACCACATAAGGTTCTGTCAGCGATTTACGTCCCGGTGGCATTATGCCCTTGGAATATCCCATGACAGCTACAACCCAAGGTTCATTCAATGTGATCCAGTGCTTGATACGGTCGCCAAAATTCTCGAAGCATATCTCAGCGTACCGTCGGAAGATTCCCGCCATGTCCGGATTCAGCCAGCCATCAAGCTCGAGCTGCAAGGCCAAGGGCAAATCCCAATGGTACAACGTTACCCAAGGTGTTATGCCGTGATCCAGTAAAGTATCGATCAGGTCGGAGTAAAACCGAATTCCATCGGAATTGGGCTTGCCTCGGCCATCCGGCAGAATCCTCGGCCAGGCCAGAGAGAACCGATATGCCTTTAGGCCGAGCTCGGCCATCAGGGCGACATCCTCTTTGTAGCGATGGTAATGGTCACACGTGACGTCACCGGTATCTCCATTGGCTATGCGTCCAGGAATATGAGTGAAGGTATCCCAGATAGAAGGTCCTTTACCACCCTCGAGCCACGCTCCTTCGATCTGGTAACTGGCGGTTGCTGTACCCCATGTGAAACCCTTAGGAAATTTCTTCATCTAAAGCCCCGTTTTATTCGCCTTTAAATAAATCGTGCCAGAAAGCAGAAGCCGGATTTCAGAAGATAACAATCAGAAATTCTATCCTCTGTCCTCGCCGTCTTCGCCATGGCCAGAAAACGGAAGGCTGATAATAAAATGAATATGGTTTTCCTGTCAACATAAAAAGTTCCTAAATGCAAAACTGGAAATTCGTACTCGGCAGGTCCAATTCAGGTGCACGGGACTTGACGAAAAAAATGTGGGAGAATCATTCTATCTGAGAGCGATGTCTTTCCTCTATCGGTCGATGCTTCCATCTCCTATGGAGCCACCAGTATTGGCTGGGGTCCTGCCGTACAAATTCCTCAATCGCCTTGGTATATTCTGCGGTAATCCATGTGAGCGGCTCGTCTTGGCCAATCCACTCTTCGGGGAAAATAATGCGGTTGATACCGATTTCGAAGTAAAATCGGTTATCAAGTCTTCTGCTGTAGCCCACGGCAATTGGGATATTATTGGTGATAGCCAGCAGTCCTATGCTCTTGTAAGTACTGGCCTTACGGCCAAAAAAATCCACGAATATTCCCTTTCTGCCCGCATCCTGGTCCACGATAAAGCACAGCGTCGCACCGCTTGAGGAGAGCTTTGCCATAAGCTCTGCAGCACCTTTTTTATCGACTATCTTTTGCCCGGCTTGCCGGCGGACCTTATATAAGTACCTGCTAATAAACTTGTTATCCAACGGCCGGGCAACACTGTAAATATTAAAGCCGAACAGCCCCAGCAGATAGCCCATGATCTCAAAGTTACTGTAATGAGCGGCGACCATTAATATACCTTTGCCTTCCTGCATCAGCCATTTGGCTCTTTCGACGTTTTTATACCGCGAATAGTCGCGCCACTTATATTTTTTCACTAATCGTGGCGTAAACAGAATATCAATAGCCAGCATCGCGATATGTTCGAAGCTTCGCCGACCTGTTTGCCATATCCATTGCTCGCTTTTTTCCGGAAAACTGGCACGAAGGTTATCTAAAGCTCGCTTGCGTCCGCGATGATAGTGTTTCCACAACAGTCTGCCGAGAAAACACGCAGTATTCAGATTGGTCTCGACATCGAATAAATAGAGGAAAACCACAAGAATCCGCAACGCAAGATAGAGTAACCAATCTGTGACAAGATTGTTTTTTTTCTTTTTCTTCTTTCGTGGCGTCGAGTCAGACATAGGCTGTTGATTTTAGACTCGTGATAGCTGCTGTCAAGTTTTAGAAAGCCTTTTGCTCTATTGAAAACATTAGGCCTGGGTACGTCATTGCGAGGCCTACGCCTGCTTCCGCAGGGGCAAGCTTTCACCCGCATAAGCGGGTGTAGGCCGTGGCAATCTTCGACTTGTAACGATTGAGATTGCCGCGCTCGGCTCCGCCTCGCTCGCAATAACAACGGCAAGTAACTTCTTCTCAAATATAGTCTTATGCAATGCCAGAAAGATTTGCCACACCCCTAAAGCAAGGCAGAACTGGACACTGCTTCAAGCCATCTTTCAATAAAGATATCAAGATCATGCTCGTCCACTATGCCATCGTGGTTGAGGTCTACGGGGCACATGGTCTTGAATGACCAGATCGGTCCAGGCATCTCACTGGAGGGACCCTTGGTCACGACTTTCCAAAAATACCACGTCCAACTGTCCAGCACACACGGAATTTGCGACCCACACGGACAGAAATATTGTTCGTTGAGATTGGTCGCAACCAGCTTCAGAGCGCTCGGATTTGTTCCAAGGTAAACATCCCAAGTCGTCGGATAATCCCACGTGAATAGGACTGCCAAATCGGAATGCAGTTTTGCTTCGTTGCATAAATACTGTAAACCGCAACTTGAATCTCCTTGGATTCCCACCGTGGCACCAGAGCCGGCTTCTGAACTGGGATCGGCGTAAAGTAGAAGGATGTCGTTAGAAGTTTCAAATAGCTGAGCTTGAACGGTGAGTCTATCTGTCAACCCGAAGATCCTTACATCGTCCCATTGCAATACAAGAACACGATTAGGCTGGTCACCAATAATCTGGTAGTAAACATTCTTGTCATCCAATGGAACAAGATCGTCCCAATAGAGAGCGATGAAACTATCGACTTCGTATACATTGGTTCCCGGAATACAGACATTAGAAATCCCCATATACATATCTTGGAAATAGATAGTCCCATTGGAGGAAACGACTACCTGATTATAAAGCTCTCCATAGAAGTTGAAATTAAAGGGCAAGTCAATATAGAAGGCATAACTTTCATCTGTAAGGTTCAGATTCGTTCCGGTTCCGGCAATATCAATCCAGTAATCGTTGAATGAGGGGCCACCAGCTTCATCACTATCAATAAGAGTATAGCCGCCGCAAGCGGTAGTAGTAATGGCAGCACCGCCATCCCATGACAAACACGTATCCACCGGCACGTTTTCGGCACC
>Ga0307434_1000931_pt1 | contig 17091 bp, 14 predicted proteins | sample SalMarWE160220MG_FD_202156 | JGI IMG/M metagenome (GOLD analysis project Ga0307434, IMG submission 202156) | Salt marsh sediment microbial communities from the Plum Island Ecosystem LTER, Massachusetts, United States - WE1603-220 | ecosystem: Environmental > Aquatic > Marine > Intertidal zone >... | reverse complement strand
CTCCACTCATCCAATACTCCCTGGCCCAGACCTATATAAAGGCACTCTTCTCCTCATGGTTGCTACTATGAATATAGCTCGGGCATTTGCGTATTTTCACAAGTCGCACCAGGGCGGGCCATCACTCCCTGTGATGGAAAGAACCATGACCGGCAAAGCCATGGTCTCTGACCACATTAAGGCAAGGTGATTTTCCGAGACAAAATAAATGATTGAATATTGATAAAAATTTTGTTAAAATATACATTTGTAGTTTTAATAATAACAATCTATCTATGAGGGGGACGAGTGTTAATGGGTGAACAAACAGATAAAATAAAAGACGAAACAAAGGACATACAAGACGAGATGATTGAACAAGAAACAAAGGATTCCGATACCAAGGAGGCTGATCATTTTGATGATCCCGGTGACACGGTTCAAGAGCCAGACCAAATCGATATGGAAAAGATGTACGAGAAGAGCCTGCGACAGATCCAGGAAGGTGAGCTGACCAGAGGACAGATTATCAAGATAGATGAGGAGCAGGTGCTCGTGGATATTGGTTATAAATCAGAAGGCATCATCCCTATTTCGGAGTTTAAGGATTCAGAGGGAAACATAACGGCACATGTAGGGGATGAGGTTGATGTGGTATTGGAAAGAAAGGAAGATGATGAAGGCCTTGTGATCCTTTCCATGGAAAAGGCGAAAAAGATCAAGGTGTGGGACCATGTGAGGGATGTGTACAGGGAAGATGGCTCTATCCGAGGGAAGGTGATGTACAGGGTGAAAGGCGGCCTCTCGGTTGATATAGGTCTCCCTGCCTTTTTGCCCGGCTCCCAAATCAATCTTCACCCCATCAGGGACCTTGATTCCCTTGTCGGCAAGGAATTGGAACTAAAGATCCTAAAGTACAACAAAAGGAGAAACAATATCATCGTTTCTCGAAGGGCCATCCTTGAGGCCGATAGGATGAAACAAAAGGCCAAAACCTTAGCTCTCATAGAAGAGGGTTCAGTGGTGGAAGGTACCGTCAAGAATATTACCGATTACGGGATCTTCGTAGATCTCGGCGGCATAGATGGGCTCCTCCATATAACGGATATGTCTTGGGGAAGGGTTTCTCATCCCTCTTCGATATTTAATATCGGGGAGAAAATCACCGTAAAGATCATCCATTTCGATAGGGAAAGGGAAAGGGTTTCCTTGGGTCTGAAACAGCTCAAGCCCGATCCTTGGACCGATGCATCCTCCAAATACCCCCTCGGTAAGAAAGTTGAGGGACACATCGTAAATCTCACTGATTACGGAGCTTTTGTAGAAATCGAGGAAGGGGTTGAGGGGCTAATCCATATCTCAGAGATGTCTTGGACAAAGAAAATCAAACACCCTTCTCAGGTAGTGAGCATTGGGGAGAGCGTTGAGGCGGTAGTTCTCAATCTCGATACCGAGAGCAAGAGGGTGTCACTTGGTATGAAACAGGTAAAACCTAATCCCTGGGACCTCATTGGAGAGAAGTATCCAGTGGGTACCATTATTGAGGGTCGTATAAAAAATATAACCGATTTTGGTCTCTTTATCGGCATTGATGATGACATTGACGGGCTCGTGCACATCTCCGATATATCCTGGACCCAGAAGGTGAAACATCCATCCGAGCTCTATAAAAAAGGGGATGAGGTGCAGGCGAAGGTGATCGCTATTGATAAGGGGAACGAACGGTTTTCTTTGGGGATAAAACAACTGGCGCCGGACCCCTGGGAGCAAATCCCCGAAAAATACAAGGTGGGCACAAAGGTCACGGGAAAGGTTACCAATATTACCGACTTTGGTGTATTTGTGGAGCTAGAAGAGGGCATCGAGGGTCTTATCCATAACTCTGAAATGGGAAAGGGCAAGTCTAAGTCCTCTCTGGGGAAGTTCCAGATTGATGATGTCATACAGAGCCTGGTGGTAAACATCTCTAAGGAAGAGAAAAAGATCGGCCTTTCCATAAAAAAACTGCAGGACAAAGAGTTCAAAGACATTTATGATGATTACAAGAGCAACGCAAACGAGGTTGCCTCCAATGTTGGGATGCTCATTAAGGAGAAGATAGAGGCAGATGGCAGCCTTAATCTTCAAAAAGGCGAGGAGGATCCGGACACGGAAAGCACCGAGGCCGCTGACTCCGCTGACACTCAGGAACAGGAAAAAGAATCTACAGAGGATACTGAGCCCTCCTGATAATCAACACTATGCTATCAAGGGTTGTCTTTGTGAAGCCTTTCATGAGGATGAGGCCTCTGCACGGTTCTTTTGTGATACAATCTCATGAGTAAAAAGAATCGCCCCATTACAATAGTCCTGGTAATACTCGGCATAGCCGTTCTCTGCTTTGGTACGGTAATGGCTATTGTCTTATCCTTTTCTCATGGAACATCGCTGCTTTCGTTCGGCGATAAGATAGGGGTGATTCCCATAGAGGGCGCCATAAACAATCCCGATACAATCGTAGATCAGCTCATTGCCTTCAGAAAAGACAGCCGGATAAAGGCTATAATCCTGAAGATAAACTCACCGGGCGGAGGGGTTGCACCCTCACAGGAGATATACAGCGAGACGAGACGAACCGCGAAGACAAAAAATGTAGTTGCCTCCTTTGGATCCCTTGGGGCCTCCGGTGCCTACTACATTGCATCGGCGGCAGATAAGATAGTAGCCAACCCCGGAACCCTGACCGGCAGCATCGGTGTACTTATGGAGTTCATCAGGGTCGAAGAGCTTTTTAAGAAGATCGGTATTGAAATGGAGGTAATTAAGAGCGGCGAGTTCAAGGATATAGGCTCCCCGAATCGAGAGATGACGGAAAGTGAAAAAAGGCTCCTTAAAAACCTCATTGAGGATATCCGTAACCAATTCGTTACTGCCGTTGCTCAGGGAAGGAATATGCCGAGAGAGAGGGTATTCGAGCTTGCCGATGGCAGGATATTCTCTGGCAGAGAGGCCAAGGAACTGGGCCTTGTGGACTATCTCGGCAATTTTCAGGACGCGGTAAACATTGCCAAACAGATTGCCAAAATCAAGGGAGAGGTACGGTTGGTTTATCCCGAGAGAAAGAGAAGGTCCTTTATTTTGGACTATCTATTCAAGGATATCGCTGAGCATATCATAAACAGGATCGAACGCCATTCCGGGCTCTTTGAGTACCGATGGAACGGGAGATTTGAGCTTTCCGATTAAAGGAAATCAATCTCTCCCTTCCCCTCCCTGATCACCTCCGTATTATCGTCTACCAAAGAAATCACGGTGGAAGGCTCATAGGAGATCACGCCGCCATCGATGACCATCTCAACAAGCGAGCCATAGGTGTCATGGATATCCGAGGGCTCGGCAAGGCTCACGCTGGTACTGATAATAGGACGGCCCAATCCCTTTACAATGTCCAAACAGATTTTGTTGTTTGGCACTCGGATACCCACGGTTTTTCTCGATGCAAGCATCAGCTTGGGCACGAGCCTCGTTCCCTCCAATATAAAGGTGTAAGGACCGGGCAGCGACCTTTTCATTATCCTATAAGCATTATTCTTAACCTTGGCATAGAGGCTTATATCCTTCAGGTCAGCACAAACAAAGGAAAATGGTTTTGTCAGCGGTCTTCTCTTGAGCTGATATACACGAGTAATAGCCCTTTTATTAAAGAGATCACATCCTATGCCGTAAAAGGTATCCGTGGGATAGATGATGAGTCCGCCTTGCTCCAATATCTCAACTACCTTGTTGATGAGCCTCTTCTGTGGATTATCAGGATTGATTGATAACAGCATGGTTTCTCCCCTATCCTTAAGGTACTGACTGATTTATTTAGAAATCATAACCTAACAAATATTACCTCATGAATCGAGGCAGTTGTCAAATATTCAATTTTATACTATATGTAGTCAACCTAAAACCTTTTGTCTAGGTCCTCGTGGGATCCGGCATTCAAAAAAAAGAGGCCTGTAACGGGAACCCTTGAGTCCAATACCATAGTCCTTTTCTTCGTCTTTGCCCTGGGTGCCATAATAGGGAGCTTCTTAAATGTCTGCATCGTGAGGCTGCCAAGGGGAGAATCGCTCATCCGCCCCCCCTCCCATTGTCCCCACTGCAATAAGCCCATTAAATTCTATGATAATATACCCATTATAAGCTATATGATCCTGAGGGGTAAGTGCAGATACTGTAAAAATCGTATATCCGTGCGGTATCCTGTAGTCGAAGCCTTAACGGGCCTGATGACAGTGGCCCTTTTTATGAAGTTTGGACCGACCGTGCAGTTCTTGCTCCTTTTCCTATTCTCGTCAGCATTACTGGTTATTACCTTTATTGATCTGGCTCATCAAATCATTCCTGATACAATCTCCATCCCCGGAATCCCCTGTGGACTCGGCGCTTCCCTTCTCATTCCAACGGTATCATGGCAAGAGTCCCTTCTCGGAATCCTGGTGGGCGGCGGCCTCTTATTATTCATAGCAGGCGGCTATAAATGGATCACGGCTAGGGATGGGATGGGAGGAGGGGATATCAAACTGCTGGCAATGATGGGAGCGTGGCTCGGGTGGAAGGCGATACCTTTCATTATTCTGGCAAGCAGCTTGATCGGCCTTTTGGTTGGTGGTGGAAGCGGCCTGCTACTCAAGAAAAGCTTACGGGCCAAGATACCCTTCGGGCCTTTTCTCGCCATCGCCTCCCTGATCTATATATTCTTTGGGCCAGAGATAATACGTTGGTATAGCACATGGCAATTATATGGCTAACGTTGAGAAAGAGGTTCAAGGTTCAGAGGTTCAGGGGTTAAAAAACCTTGGAACAGTGAACCTCTGAACCCTAAAAACCATGAAAATCTCGGTATATAGCCTCAAGACGGGAATCTTTTTAACACTTGCGCTTATCCTCGCCTTAGCCATGATGCTGCTCGATATCGTTATGATACGGATGACCGAAAAGGATTTGCTTCGGGCAGAGATACAAAGGGGGAAGGTGATTATAAGCTCTATTGAACAAACCCTGATAACGGGCTTACAAGGGCAGATCTCAGGCTACCATGGAAGGGCGTATCCCCTTCGTCGGAATATCTCCGAACTTGTCAATGATGGGCTCCTGTCAGCAGCCCTTATCCTCGATCACTCAGGAGATATCCTGCTTGAAACCGCTGTCATAACCGAAGCGCAACGAAACACCTTATTACATTTTGCCGAGAGGTCCTTGCGCCAGGGAAGAGATATTGTATTTACTCCCCCTGCCTTATGGGGCATTCTCTCTGCCCAGGAGGGCGATCTTTTTCTGGCTACACCCTTATCTCGCAACAAGGCTATCGTGGGCGCGGCATCAATCCAGATACCCTTGGCGTCTATGTATACCGCCATCAGGGAATCACAGAAAATCGTCCTCTTCTATATGCTGTTAAATACCCTGTTTCTGGGACTCTTGGGCTTTTATCTCCTCCACCGGAGCCTGGTGCGGCCGATAAATCGCCTCGTGAAGAGGGCCGAGGAATTCAAAGAAGGCGAGAGCTTCTTCCTCGCCCCCATTTCGGGGCAGAATGAGTTTGGTAGGCTCTCAAGAGCCCTCAATCTCATGCTTCGAGGGCTGGAGGAGGGCAAGGCGGAACTCAAGACGAGCATAAGCTCCCTTGAGAAGGCTAATGTGGAGTTACGGCAGGCACAGGAGGAGATCATTCGATCGGGAAAACTGGCATCTATCGGCAGACTAGCCTCGGGCATCGCCCATGAAATCGGAAACCCAATCGGTATCGTGCTTGGCTACCTGGATCTCCTCAAGGGAAACGAGCTGGATAAGGAAGAAAGAAATGACATCATCAATCGAATTGGAGAGGAGATAGACCGGGTAAACAGGATCATCAGAAATCTTCTCGATTTCTCCAGGCCATCAAAGGGGGAGGTGAAAGAAGTATCCATTCATCAAACCATCACCGACATGCTTGATATGCTCAAGCACCAGCCCATGATGGCCGATGTTTCGCTTATCCTCGATCAGGGCGCGGATAAGGATACTGTGCTCGCCGACCCGGACAAACTCAAACAAGTATTCTTGAATATCGTCATGAACGCACTAGATGCCATGGAGGCCGGGCAAGCAGGGGGTGGGATCTCTCAAAAAGCACTCTCAATACAAACACAGGTGGCATCGGATGCGCGATCGGGAAAGAGAGATGGCCATGGCGTGCACATACACTTTACCGATAATGGCCCGGGAATCCCCGCCGAGGATATTCATAGGATCTTCGATCCGTTTTACACCACCAAGGAACCGGGAAAGGGTACAGGGCTCGGGCTTTCAGTGAGCCTGAGGATTGTTGAGGATATGGGAGGCGATATAAAGACCAAGAGCGAATTGGGCAAAGGCACCACCATGACCGTTATCCTCCCCCTCTATTCAGCCCCTAAGCCACCAAGACCCGCCCGCCTCGCCTAAGGCGAAGCCGATGGCGGGCAGGCACAAAGGATATTAACTGATCAATAAAAGATTATTAATTATCAATTGTAAATGTAACTCAGGTAGATAGGTTGTCCTTCGACCATGCTCAAGATGGTGAGTCCTTCGACTTTGCTCACGACCATGAGCTTGTCGAATGGCTTGTCGAACCATAGGCTGAAGACTGTTAGGAAATCAGGGGGATACGGCGCATTGTGAAGCCATGTTTGCTGCGAGAAGCTTCTGTTTCTTCCACAAAGTGCAGCAATAGTGCTCCTCTGATCACTGTAAGCCTTCAGTCTAAATCCCGCCGAAGGCGGGACTGACTACGTGAGTAGTCACTGGTAAATTATCAATTGTCTAATCTTGGTGACTTCGTGTCTTGGTGGCCTAATAATAAATGCGAGATTTAGGATGGCAATTACAACGATCCTCATTATTGAAGACGAAGCCAACATGAGGCATATGCTGAGCGTGCTCCTGAGCAAGGCCGGCTATGAGGTGAAAACAGCAAGCGATGGTCAGGAGGGGTTGGAGGCCATAGAAGGGGAGGCCTTTGATTTCATCCTCTGCGATATCAAGATGCCCAGAATGGATGGCATGGCATTCCTGAGATCGGCGGCCGATAAGCTCAAGGACACCTCCGTTATTATGATGTCTGCCTACGGTACGGTGGATACCGCCATCCAAGCCATGAAGCTGGGGGCTTATGACTACATCAGCAAGCCCTTTAAGGCCGATGAGGTGCTCTTAACCCTGAAGAAGGCAGAGGAGAGGGAGAGGCTTAAGAGGGAAAATCTGATGCTGCGGAGTCAGATTCAGAGGATCGAGAAGAGCTACAATTTCAGCAACATCGTGGCCAAGAGCAAGGGTATGCAAGCCGTGTTTGACCTCATCAAAAAGGTGGCTGACTACAAAACCACGGTGCTCATCACCGGTGAGAGCGGTACAGGAAAGGAGCTGGTTGCACGGGCAATCCACTTTAATGGGGTAAGACACAGCGGCCCGCTTGTGTCCGTGAACTGTGGGGGGATTCCCGAGACCCTTCTCGAGAGCGAGCTATTCGGCTACAAAAAGGGCGCCTTTACCGACGCGAGGAAGGACAAGACAGGCCGCTTTGAGGAGGCACACAATGGCACCATCTTCCTGGATGAGATCGGAGAGTTGCCCGTCTCGCTTCAGGTGAAACTGCTGAGGGTTCTCCAGGAGGAAGAGATTACCCCACTGGGATCCACCGGCGTCAAGAAGATCGATGTGAGGGTGGTTGCCGCCACCGCTAAGAACCTGGCGGAGGAGATAAAAAAGGGATTGTTCAGGGAAGACCTCTACTACCGGATAAACGTGGTGAATATCTACCTGCCTCCCTTACGGGAACGACTTGAGGATATAGCGCTTCTTGCCGAGCACTTTGCGGAGATTTTCAATGAAAAGCTCGGCAAAGATATTCGGGGGATTTCCCCTGAGGTCATGGAACGGTTTATGGCCTACCTCTGGCCGGGCAATGTTCGTGAGCTTGAGAACGTTATAGAGAGGGCAACTCTCCTCGCCCCGGGCAATACCCTGGAGCTATCCGATCTCCCGCCGACATTAAAGCAGGCCCTATCCTCCCCTGCGGCGTTTGCACCTGAAGGGGTCTCATCCATCAAAGAGGCATCGCGCATTGTCGAAAAAGACCTCATAGGGCGGGCCCTCAGAAAAACCAACGGGAACAGGACTCAGGCCGCCAAGATACTCGAGATCAGCCGTCCGATGCTCATCGCCAAGATCAAAAAATATAACGTGATTGTATAGAAATTTCCCTTGTTCAGTCCCGCTTGCGGGACGTTTTATAAAATCGTGAAGCGATTTTATCCTTGTATCTTGTAAGCAAAAAGAATACAATGCAGGCAAAATTTAATGGGAGGGGTAAGAATGCAACTCACCATAAGGATTCCCGATGAATACTTATCCAGGATTGATACATTAACCAAGAAAATGGGACTGAAAAAATCAGATATAGCCCGATTAGCCCTGAAAGAATTCCTGGATGAAAATAGTACTGAAGAGGAAAAGAAACCTTTCGAAAAAATTAAGCATCTTTTAGGAAGTGCCGAGAGTAACATAGAGGATTTGGGGCAAAGGCATAGAGATTACCTTATGCAGCGAATTAAAAAGGATTTATAATGCAAGCCCTGTTTGACACAGGCCCTTGGGTAGCCTTAATTGACAGAAGCGAAAGGATGCATAAAAAATGTTTCGATTGGTTTAAAGAATTTTCTGGTGATTTATACACGACCGAGGCAGTGTTAACAGAAGTAATTTACCTCTTAAATTTTTTTACTCCCGCTCAGTTATCCGCCCTTGATTTTGTTTTAAAGGGCGCCATTAACCTGGTGCCTTCAACTCGGTATAGTTTGCAAAGGGTCCGAAAATTAATGGATACATATTCTGATTTACCCATGGATTTTGCCGATGCTACTTTAGTCGCAATTGCAGAGGAAACAGGGCTATTAAATATATGCACACTGGACAAAAAAGACTTTGGTCTTTATAGATTATCTCGAAATAGATCTTTTACGATTTATCCTTAAATGCTTAACAACGATCAAATAAACAAAATAGTCAACTTTGCTAGAGCACATCCTGAGATCTCTGTGGTTTACCTTTTCGGCTCCCACGCAGTGGGGCGTCCAAGATCAAAAAGCGATGTGGATTTGGGGGTATTATTCAGTAAGGACGTGGATGGCTTTACAAGAATCAATATGGAGACTGAAATCTCAAATATGCTAAAGAAAAATGTCGATTTTATAGATATGAAAAAAAGCAGTTCATTTCTGCGGCATCAAATCTATAAATATGGAAAGCTCATATACCACGACGGGAGTGATTTCCCATTCCAATTCAGGGCCAGTTCTATCAGGGAGTATTTAGATACCAATTATCTAAGAATGAAAAGGAGGGCTAACATCTATGGTTAATGAGGAGGTCATCCTCAAGAAGATCACAAAGCTCGAAGAATATGTAAATGAACTTCTCCAGTCAAAGGATATCAGTTGGGAGAAGTATAAAAAGAATATTCGGGATCGAGCTTTTGTTGAGCGATACCTCCATTTGGCTATCCAAACTGTTTTTGATATTGCCAATCACATAATTTCTTACCAGGGATGGAAAGAACCTGAAACCTACAGGGAAATCTTTTCTATACTTGCATCACATGGCGTTTTGCCCGATGAAAAAGTTCATGATTATCAAAATATGGCATCATTCAGAAACATACTTGTTCACCATTATGAAAAAGTAGAAGATGAAGTGGTATTCGGTATTTTCAAGAATAGGTTGGGGGATTTTTTTCTTTTTAAGAAATCTATCCTTGAATATATTAACAAAGATAAGAATGCAGATAAGGCTCCTCATTAAAATCAGCCAGCAAGTGCGTCATACTGTGCAATCGCTCTGAGACTCTCCTTCGCTTCACTCGGTCAGCAGGTTAATGGCGGCATTCACCGTGTGAATATATAGACAGCTTGCCAATATCTATTCATCCTGCCACAAAATATTCTTGACACCCTCTTTTCTGAAATATTTGAGCAACATTTCTTAAGCCATTCTTTGCAAGCTAAAGTTTCACCTTCTCAGATTGTAACTGCTCAGGTAAATAGGCTGTAGGCTGAAGACTGTTAGGGAAAAACGGGGATACGGCGCATCTTGAAGCCATGTTTGCTGCGAGAAGCTGCTGTTTCTTCAACAAAGTGCGGCAATAGTGTTCCTCTGATCACTTTAAGCCTTCAGTCTAAATCCCGCCGAAGGCGGGACTGACTACGTGAGTAGTCACCTCAGATTTGAGACCTATCATCGCCAAGGCGGCATTGACTGATACTTGTAATGCCGTTTGCACCAAAAAGCAGAAACTCCCCCCAAAATCTTCCGTGGACGCACTGTTACGGATGGTCGCGTGATCGAACTTTGCACAATTTTGGTGAAACTTTAGCTCAAAAACAAGGCATCATTTGTCAGTATGCTTCTTTTCCCGCGGCCTTGTAAGCTCTTGAACGAAATATATTTTGCTAATAATACCCAATAGATAAAGCCTTATCAAAGGGGGAAAAGATCAACTGGCATTCCTTTTGCCCATCCAATACATAAAACACCATGGGATGACGCGTTATGAAAAAAGACGGTTTTACCCTTATTGAGCTTCTGGTTACGATGGTGGTGTTGGCAATCGTGACTGCAATCACCATCCCTGTATTTGCGAGATGGCTCCCGGACTACAGGCTTCGAGCAGCAGCCAGGGACGTGTATTCAAACATGCATCTGACCAAGAGGGGTGCGATGAGAAATAATAGCGATTGGGCAATCGTGTTTGATACCGGGGCAAACCGGTATTTAGTGTGTTCAGATAGAGGGACTGACAATTCTTGGTCGGGTACAGCGGATAATGCTGTTGAAAAGACGGTGCTTCTAACAGGCTACGAAAGCGGCGTGAAATATGGGCACGGAGTCGCTACAAAGAGCGCTACCACCCCTCCATGCGCTCTTCATGCTGACAATGTAAGCTATAACTATAATGTGGCCGTGTTCAATCCTAGGGGTACAGGAAGCGCAGGCTACGTATACCTTGAAAATGATGAAGGCGCTATAACCTATGCTGTCGGCACAAGAGGAACAGGTATTATTCTTCTCCGTAAATGGAATAGTTCTAGCTCTGAGTGGGAATAAGAGGAGTTACGCTGGGAAAGAGCTTTTTAGACTCTATGAACAATAAAGGCTTTACATCCACAGAGCTTCTGGTTCCTACCGCTCTATCAGCCGTCGTCCTGCCATAAGATATTCTTGGCAGCCCGTTTTTTAAAATATGTGGACAGCGTTTTAAGCCATTCCTTGCAACCAGCCTTTATATCTGTGTAACTTCAGATCTGATCAAAAGGATATGGGCACATAAAAATATGATGGTCTCGTAAAAAGTCAACATCGCTGTCATTGCGAGCGACCTGCCCGCCACCTGCCCGCCATCAGCTGCGCTTCAGGCGCTGGCAGGCGGGTGCGAGTCCGCAAGGCGAGGCGGGCGGGAGCGAAGCAATCTCCTTCAATGCACGTACTTGAATTTACGAGATTGCTTTGTCGTGGAGTTTATCCTGAGCATAGCCGAAGGACTCCTCGCAATGACAGGTTAAAAGACTTTTTACGACTTTGCCAAGGTTACCTCGATGAGACGCCCGCCCGCCTCGTCTGAGACTCGCGATGGCGGGCAGGCTCCCGGGGTACTCCATCATGTCATGGGCCGGGGTATTGAAGGAAGGCACATCTTCCTGAACACACCAGATCGCAATGATTGTATCGCCCGGCTCAGGCAATCGGCAGACAACAGATCCATGGCCGTGTATGCCTGGGCGCTGGTAAGGGGGAGCTTCTAACTCCCCCCTCCCACACCATCCCTATGGTGGGACAATCCCCTCTTGCGGATCCCCTCCAGAGGCGGATAAGGGCAGGGGCGGTTCACGAAGATTATCGGGTCAAGCTTTTGGCGGGAATAAAGGCATCAACCCACAGGGCTCACATACAGGGGCCTTCCCTTGCCCTGAACAGGGTCGAATTGGCACCCCATAAGCCCTTCGGCATTGAGTCTCTCGACCTTGAGACATGTCAAGGAGACTTTCGGCGAGCTCATGTCGAGTCGCTCGAAACCGAAAGGTTCATGCCATGCCGGGCGCATACAAGGCGCTCCAGCGGACGCCGTAAACTCGTGTCTGTGATGCGAGCATTCCCGTTTAAATATTCGGCTTTGCTTCAACACCACATGAGTGTTAAAAATGGTCATAAATTACAATTTTGAGTAGGATCCCAGAAAAGCCCACGATAACCGTGACAAACACGATGTATCCTTTGAAGAAGCTGCAACGGTATTTAGAGACTCAAAAGCCTTTTCCATATTTGATCCAGACCATAGTGACACGGAAGACAGATGGATAACCATGGGCATTTCGGAAAAAGGAAGATTATTGATCGGAATCCATACCTTTCGCCAAGAAAGTGACGATGCCATTACGATCAGGATTATTTCAAGTCGCAAAGCAACAAAACAAGAAACCAAAACATATGGTGAATGAATATGAGAAAAGAGTATGATTTTTCAAAAGGGGAAAGAGGCAAGTTTTATCGCTCAAATATGAAACTGAACATTCCCATTTACCTTGACGATGAAGTTTCGGCTTTTGTAGAGAAGATCGCTTCGAAGAAAGGGCTTGATCGATCCTCGGTAGTGAACGAGCTGCTCAGGGGCGATATAAAGATCAGCAAGGCAATGGAATAAAGTACCTTCTGCAAACCAAGGGTATGCACCAGATTCCCATTTTGCTGCCGCTTCATGGCAACTTATGATGCCTATCGTTAGTTGCGATACGAGGTCGCATAATTGAGTGTATTTACAGATAGTTATACTATTTAAAGAATACTCGGCATGTTACTAGCAGTCCATAAGCATGCGTGCTGTGCGCTCTGCAGTGGGTATGAAGCCCGTCCAATAATGTACCGAATTGGGTTCAAATGGTGACAGGCTGGCTTGTCCAGCCATAGCCTTGCGAAGGTGGACGTGTCGCGCCATTGTTTTAACGAAGGCGGATTCTGAGGGGGAAAGAGGCTGAGATGCCCCTGCCCTACGCGGTCCTGCTATTTGTAGGCGCAAACCCAAACAAGGGCCGGACAAGGGCAGCAAGATCTCGGGAGAATCGTTTAGATGACATCGCCGCAAGTTTTTTTGGTCGTCGTGGTTGCCATTCCTTTGGTGCTGGTCGGCTTGGATCGTCTGCGGATCGACGTGGCCGCCTTGCTCATAGCTGTCGTGCTGGGCACGGCACAGTATCTGGGCATGGGCATCTTAGGTGCGGCCCACACATCCGGCGATGCAATCAAAGCAATTTCAGGCCTGAGCCAGCCGGTCGTCCTGACGCTGCTGAGTCTGTTCATCATCACGCGCGGCCTTGACAAATCGGGGATGACGCGCTGGATCGCCCGGTATCTGCTCAAGATCGGCGGCCATTCCGAACGGCATTTGATAGCGCTGTTCGCAGCCACAACCGCGCTGTTGTCGTTGGTCATTAATAATCTGGCGGCCGGGGCGCTGGTTCTCCCCAGCGCCATGGAGGTCGCTCGCCGCACCGGCATCAAGCCCAGCAAGCTGCTCATTCCCGTGGCCTATGGCAGCCTGTTGGGCGGTGCGGCGACGTACTTTACGACGGCCAACATCATTGTCAGCAATCTGCTGGCGACGGCCCATCCGCCCCAGCCTCCGCTGCACATCCTGGCCTTCACGCCGACCGGCGGCCTGATAGCCTTTGTCGGCATTGTCTTTCTCGCCCTCTTTGGGCAACGCTGGCTGCCCGATCGTGATCCCGAGCCCGAACAGATGATGGCCCGCCTCACCGGTAGTGATCTGGAAAACTACTATCAATTGGGCGAGCGCCTGTGGGAAGTGCGGGTGCTGCCTGAATCGCCGTTTGCCAACAAACGTCTGTCTGAGAGCGGGATCGGCAGGCGGTTCGGCCTGACGGTTGTGGGCATGTGGCATGGGCACCAGGCCATCTTTGCCCCTTCACCGGACCAGATGATCCAGCCGGACGATATCCTGCTGATCGTCGGACGAGAAGATCGCGTGAACGCGTTGACTGAAGCGGGTTTGAAAATCGGTCGGGAGAATACCAACGGACATATCAGCAAACGCGGTGTGTTGTTCATTGAGGTCATGCCGTCGCCGCATTCGCAGGCACTGGGACACACGTTACGCGAGCTGGAATTCCGCGCCAACTATCATTTGACGGCGATGGCTCTCTTTCGTGGTGGACGGAGTTACCGCACCGACGTGGGGGGCTTCCCTTTGATGCTGGGCGACTCACTGCTGATGATTGGATCGCGCAGCTACCTGCATCGCCTACGAAACAATCCGGACTTTATCGTGCTGGAGCCCGGCCTCAGCGATCAACCTGTGCAGCGCGCTCATGCCGCCTTGGCCATCGGCTTTCTTGCAGCGGCAATCGCGGCGTCGATCCTGGGCTTGCCGGTTTACCTAGCCATGTTGGCCGGGGCGGTGTTTCTGATGATGGCAAGGGTGCTGGATATGGAAGAAGCCTACCGGTCCGTTGACTGGCAGGTAATTATGTTGATCGCCGGCATGTACTCGGTTAGCCTGGCGATGGTTAACACCGGCCTGGCTCAAATGATCGGTGAAGGCATGCTTTACCTCGTCACCCCGCTGGGCCCGCTGGGCCTGGCCGGCGCCGCATACGTACTGACCTCGCTACTCACGCAGGTGATGGGGGGTCAGGTCACCGCTCTGGTCACAGGGCCTATCACCATCAGTGCGGCGATCAGCCTCAACACCAATCCGCAGGCTATTGCCGTCGCGACGGCGATTGGCTGCTCGGCCGTATTCCTCACGCCCATTGCTCACCCAGTCAACATCATGATGATCGCCCCGGCCAATTATAAGTTCAGCGACTTTTTCCGCATCGGCTGGCGACTGACCCTCGTGTGTTTCATCATGTTAATCGTGGGACTGACCCTGTTCTGGGGACTGTAATACGTAATACGTGGTTGACTATGTTGACAAAATAATAGAGGATTTCGAAAAAGATAACCGGGAAGTCCACTTTTAAAAAATTGCTGACAGACGGGATTGTCAACATTCTGGCAGAAAATAATGGGAGAAAACAATTGACAGTAAGACGGAGCATCCCTATATCGTTTTCGACAGCAAGAATGCCGTAACAAGCGATTCTTTTTCTGGAGCATCTATGAAGCAGGCGCTCATCATTTCCGATATGTTGGAGGACTTTATCAGACCGGATGGTGCTCTTCCTGTGGGCGAAGAAGGTCTCAAGATCATTCCAAATCTTCAAACATTGATCAAGTTTTGCCGTCAGCAGGCAATACCTGTTGTTTATGCCAACGATGCGCTGATGCCCGGTGATTTCCTTTTCAAGTCCCGGCTAAAGCCGCACGCGATTCGCGGCATGGCAGGGACTCGGATAATCAGTGAGCTAAAACCTGAAGCCGGTGATGTGATAGTCCACAAACGCCGTTTCAGCGCCTTTTTCAAGACTGACCTCGACATTACCCTTAGGGAATTGGGTGTTGGCACTGTCGTGATAGGCGGGGTTTCCACCGAGATATGCGTTCTTAGCACGGCCTATGACGCCGTTTGCAATAATTTTAAAGTGATCGTAGTTGATGATTGCTGTGCCTCTCGCTTACGTGAAACCCGTGATCGGGTTCTCGACATTTTAAGAAAGAGCCCCCTTTACCCTTTGCTCAGGGTCATGACCCTTTCCGATTTTCTGCAAATTGCGTGAACGAGCAGCCATGAAAATTGCGACTTCAGGGCACTATCTTGATATAATAGATAATATGATATGTAATTGAGTATATTGATAATATAAGTTTTCGCAAAAGAAGATCGGAAAATGGAGGACGTGGAGAATGCCAAGGCAGGCAAGGCTGGACGCCCGCCCGTCTCGCCTGAGGCTCACGTTGGCGGACGAGCACCCGGTACGCTGCACCACGTGATCGTCAGGGGGATTGAGAAGAGAAGGATCGAGGACTGTGGGATTCCCTTGGCAGAGGCAGGTCGTCAGTTGGGGGTTTCCGCCTCGGCTGTTTCCAAAATTATCAGCCAAAGAAAGAGTAACTCACTATAGTTAACTCATAGGTCGCGATTTTATCGAGCGGCTCCGCCGCGTAGTTAATAGAATTCACATACAGGGGCCTTCCCTGCCTCCCCGTAGCATTTGACGGCGCCGGGGCACCTCATCACCCAATCAACCCTGCTCAGGGTCGAAAGTTTCACGCCCTCGATGATCTCGGAATCCTCGACATGGCGGGCGTACACCACCGCATGAAGTCTAACCGCTATTGAGCTGCGTTTCATAGCGGCAGCTTATGCTGCCGTTGGGGTGCGACACGAGGTCGCATAATTGCGTGTAGTAAAGGAGGTTGCGGCCGAGAAAAAAAGACCAAGCATGTTCCTGTCGGTCCTTACGCGGGCGTGAATTACAAAGGGATGTCCCCTGTTCAATAACGGCGGTTCATATCGTCTTAGCTCAAGCAACAAACTGAAAATAAACCCTTAAAAGTGACGCTCCAGCACGCGAATCTGGAGAAGGCAAATCAGAAATTGGAGAAATGCATGGTAATGGTAGCTCATCCCAGTGGGGAGGACTATGACTAAAATGGCAGGCCCTGATTCTAAGGCTGAAAAAAAGAGCCCCATCCCTGATGGGACTGGTGGGTCCTCTGCCCCTGTGGAGAAGATCGGCACCTTTGCTTCGCTGCGCATCCACAACTTCCGCCTGCTATTGATAGGAACCACCCTCTCGAATGCAGCCCAGTGGATTCAGCAGGTCACCTTGAGCTGGCTTGTCTATAACCTGACTGGCTCTGGTACGATTCTAGGGACTATCAATATGGTTCGGTCGGTAGCATCGCTGGCTATGATACCGATGGCAGGGCTCTTGATAGACCGCCTCAACCGCCGCAATCTTCTCCTGATAGTGAACGGCTGGCTGTTTACCATTACCTTTACGCTTGGGCTTATGCTGCTCTTCGGCTACTCCAATATCCTGTACCTCTTCATCTTCTCCTTCCTGGGCGGCATAGCCCAAACCATTGATATGGCCCTCAGACAGG